>Ga0073928_10004400_pt1 | contig 20909 bp, 23 predicted proteins | sample PaiPotPPA55metaG_FD_76969 | JGI IMG/M metagenome (GOLD analysis project Ga0073928, IMG submission 76969) | Iron sulfur acid spring bacterial and archeal communities from Banff, Canada, to study Microbial Dark Matter (Phase II) - Paint Pots PPA... ...
GCAGGCCTGACTGTGAGATGCCTCATTCGTCACTTTGGTCACTTCTAAAACATCAGATCAATTAACGGCGCGCCTAATTCAGTTTGCCAGGCAATCGGTATCTAATGACTTCATGAGGGCACTGCGGTAAGGTAGGCCCCCGGTTCAGCTATTGCTATATCGCAGGAGTGAGTACCGTGTACCTCAACCAGCTGTCTCGGTACCGGGTGAGTCGATTCGCCTGGTCATGGTTCCGTCACCCCGTCAAGTGCCGCGAATTCCCGGCCAAAGCCGAGCGGCTGATCACCGCCGACGAGCTACTTCGCTACGGGGTCTAGCGAAACCGGACCCACTGGCTGCCGCGACCTGACGGCAGGTGATCGCCCCTTTGCCTACCCGTTATATTTTCGTTACCGCTAGTTAGCTTTGCTGGTGAGCAGCCCGGACGCGGTGATCTCATTTGCCAGCGGTTCGAGCACTGCGGGGTCATAGGGCGGCGGCAGATACACGATCGCGAGGTCAAGACCTTCCTTCCCGAGCGCCGCTGCCTCCTCGACCACATGCGCGTAGTTGCGTTCAGGGCTCAGCCGCACATGTGCCGAGAGGGTGATCTCCGTGGGATCGCGGCCGATGTCCGCGCAATGTGAAGCGAGCACGTCGCGCTTGCGCGCGAACTCTTCGGGCGGGCCGCCGACGAAGTTCCAGTGATCGGCGTAGCGGGCCGTGATACGCAAGGTGCGCTTCTCACCGCTGCCTCCGATGCAGATCGGCGGATGCGGCTTCTGCGGCCCCTTCGGCTCGTTGCGGGCGTCCTTGAGCTGATAGAACGTGCCGTCGAAGGTGGTGGTGTCCTGCGAAAGCAGCCCGATCAGCACCTGGCACGCTTCCTCGAAGCGATCGAAGCGCTCCTTGATGGAGCCGAGCTCGATCCCGTAGGCACCGGACTCCTCTTCGTTCCAGCCGGCGCCGATGCCCAGCTCGAGCCGGCCGTTGGAGATGGTGTCCAGCGCTGCAGCCATATTGGCCAGGACCGCGGGGTGACGGTAGTGGATGCCGGTGACCAGTGTGCCGAGCCGTAGCCGCTTGGTGGCCTGCGCCAGCGCGGTCAGCGTGGTCCAACCCTCGAGGCATGGGCCCGTGGAGTCGGACATGATCGGGTAGAAGTGGTCAAACGTCCAGCCGGACTCGAATACGTCGATGTCGTCGGCCGCCTGCCAGACCGGCAGCATCTCGGACCACGTGGTGTTCTGCGGGGATGTCTTGAAAGCGAATCTCACATCTTCGAAAACTAGTCGTAGAAGCTGATTAATTCCTGGTGCCGGCGCCGGTCGCCGAATCGCGACGGGTAGCCACGGGCACACTGGAGCCATGGATCCGGTAATCGCCCTGCGTCAGATTGCCTACTACAAGGACCGGGCGCGCGAAGACCCGCGGCGCGTGATGGCATACCGCAACGCCGCCGACATTGTCGAGGAGCTGACGGAGTCAGAACGGGAACGCCACGGCGCCGCCAACAGCTGGCAGTCACTGCCCGGCATCGGGCCCAAGACCGCGAAGGTGATCGCCCAGGCGCTCGCCGGCCGCGAACCGGACGCGCTCGTCGAATTACGTTCCGCCGCTATGGATCTCGGTGGTGGCGACATCCGCGCTGCACTTCGGGGCGACTTGCACGTGCACTCGAATTGGTCGGATGGTTCGGCGCCGATCGAGGAGATGATGCTCACGGCAAGGGAGTTGGGCCACGAGTACTGTGCGCTGACGGACCATTCACCACGCCTGACGATCGCTAACGGACTGTCGCCCGAGCGCCTGCGCAAGCAGCTCGACGTCATCGATGAACTGCGCGAGACGGTGGCCCCGATGCGGATCCTGACCGGCATCGAGGTCGACATTCTGGAGGACGGGTCGCTGGATCAAGAACCCGAACTCCTCGAGCGCCTCGACGTGGTGGTGGCCAGCGTGCATTCCAAGCTGTCGATGGATGCGCCGTCGATGACCCGGCGAATGGTCAAGGCGGTGACCAATCCCAACGCCGATGTGCTCGGGCATTGCACCGGACGGCTGGTCACCGGGAATCGCGGCGTTCGGCCGGAATCGAAGTTCGACGCCAACAAGGTGTTTAATGCCTGCCGCGATCACGGCACCGCTGTGGAGATCAACTCGCGGCCCGAACGGCGCGACCCGCCGACCCGGCTGCTGAATCTGGCGTTGGAGATCGGCTGCCTGTTCTCCATCGACACCGACTCTCATGCGCCAGGACAACTCGAGTTCCTTGGCTACGGCGCCCAGCGTGCGCTCGATGCGGGTGTGCCTACCGAACGGATCGTCAACACCTGGCCGGCCGACGAGCTGCTGGCGTGGACGACCGCTTAGTCCGGGAGGTGCGGCATTTCGAGGCCTGGATCCCGGCCAAGTAGCACACCGCGGGTCAGCGCGGTGTTGCCGTAGCGCGCTCGCACCTTGTCAACGGCGTCGTCGATCGCGGTGGTATCTGAATGTTCCTCGAAGGGGAGCTCCATCTGCTGGGCGCCGTCCCTGTCGATGTTGGACACCGCGAACCCGACGAGTGTGAGCCCGCGCTCGACGATCAGCGGCGCGGCCGCCGTGACCAGGTTGCGCGCGGTGTCGAGGATGACGTCGGTGGAGGCGGTGGCGCGGGGCATGGTGTGCGAGCGGGTGGCACGACCGAAGTCGTCGAACCGCAGTCGCAGCACCACCGTCCGGCCGGTGCGGCCGGCCTTGCGCATGCGCCGGGTGATCCGGTCGATCAGGTTGACGACGACCGCGTCGACCTCTGCCGGTGACATCGTGTTGCCGGCCCGGCCCAACGCCCGCTGAGCACCGACCGAGCGCCGGCGCACGCCTGTCACCACCCGGCGCCGATCGATGTTGCGGGACAACGCAAACAGCTGACGGCCCATCGCCCCGCCGACCAACGACCCGAGCGTGGACTCGCTGAGTTCGGCGACATCGGACACCGTCTCAATGCCGTGCGCATGCAGTTTCTCAGCCGTCTTCACGCCGACGCCCCAGAGCCGGCGTACCGGCAGCGGATGAAGGAATGCGAGTTCGCGGTCCGGTGGCACCAGCAGCAGGCCGTCGGGCTTGGCCTCCTGGCTGGCGACCTTGGCAAGGAATTTGGTCCGCGCGATGCCGACAGTGATGGGCAGCCCGACGCGGTCGCGGACCTGCGCCCGCAGCCGGGCGCCGATCTCGACCGGGGTGCCCGACACCCGCCACAGGCCTGACACCTCGAGGAAGGCCTCGTCCACTGACAGCGGTTCCACCACCGGCGTGGTGTCGCGGAACACCTCGAACACCGAGTCGCTTGCTTGTGAATAGGCCGACATCCGCGGCGCCACCACGATCGCGTGCGGACACAGTTGGCGGGCGAGGCGTCCGCCCATCGCGGTCTTCACGCCGTAAGCCTTGGCCTCATAGCTGGCGGCGAGCACGACACCGCCGCCGACGATCACCGGCCTGCCACGCAACGCGGGGTCGTCGCGCTGTTCGACCGATGCGTAGAACGAATCGAGGTCAGCGTGCAGGATAGTGGCCGACGGCCGAGCCGTCGCAACTAACCCCGACGGCCGAGCCGTCGCAACTAACCCCGACGGCCGAGCCGTCGCAACCCACCCAGACGGCCGAGCCGTCGCAACCCACGCCGTCCGCGACACGAACATATGTTCGCATCACGTTCCGACATTTACGTGGCGTCGCCGTAGATCGTGGTGATCCAGATGTGCACGAGGGTGTCGAGTACCTGATCCTCGGGCACGGCAGGGCGCTCCTCGGAGAAAGTCGCAATGAGCACCCGCTCGTTCATCAGGTTCAATGCCGTCGCCAGGTCTGCCGCGGGCAGGGTTACCGGTGCTTTGCCCCGAGCCCGCTCGGCCTCGATGATGCGGGCCGTGTTGTCGATCCACTTCTGCATGAATCGCGACCACAGCTCGCCGGCCTCGGAGATCGTCGCGCGCGCCTCGTATCCCGCGCGGGATACCCCCTTGTGGGCGCCGAACCCCGCGAAGAAGAAGTTGATACCGGTGCGCCAGAAGTCATACCTGTCGGACGGGGCTTGGTCGGATTGACTCTCCAGCGCGGCGTCGGCCTCGACGATGACGCGCTCGATCAGCGTCATCAGCACCGCATCCTTCGACGGGAAATAGAAGTAGAAGGTCGGACGTGAGATCCCGGCGCCTTTCGCCAGGTCGTCGACGGAGATGTCGTGAAGAGGCCGCTCATCGAGCAGTCGGGTAGCGGTCTCGAGAATGGCCAGCTCACGGTCGTCGCCCGACGGACGGGCGGTTCGGCGGCCGCGGGATGCGCGGGCCGGGCTGGCGGTGGTCACGCCCATGACTTTACAGCACGTCGAAATTATCGACAGGGTGTTGACCTACTCGACACAGTGTTGATAGCTTTACACCATGACCGAATTTGTCGACGTAGTCATCGTGGGAGCCGGTATCTCCGGCATCAGCGCCGCCTGGCACCTGCAGGACCGCTGCCCGAACAAGAGCTATGTGGTCCTGGAACGCCGCGAGAACCTCGGCGGCACCTGGGACCTGTTCCGTTACCCCGGCATCCGGTCCGACTCCGACATGTTCACGCTCGGCTTCCGGTTCAAGCCGTGGACATCGGAGAAGGCCATCGCCGACGGGCCGTCCATCATGTCGTATCTGAAGGAGACGGTTGCCGAGTCGGGCATCGACAAGCACATCCGGTACGGCCAGAAGGTGATCGCCGCCGACTGGTCGGACACCGAGAACCGCTGGACGATGCGCGTCGAGCGGGACGGTGAAGAGGTCGAGATCAAGGCGTCCTTCCTGTTCGCCTGCAGTGGTTACTACAACTACGACGAGGGCTACACGCCCGAGTTCGCCGGTTCGGAAGACTTCGGTGGCACGATCATTCACCCGCAGCACTGGCCCGAGGAACTCGACTATGCGGACAAGAAGATCGTCGTCATCGGCAGCGGTGCCACGGCCGTGACTTTGATTCCGGCGCTGGCGAATTCGGGTGCCGGACACGTCACGATGCTGCAGCGCTCGCCGACCTACATCGGCACGCTGCCCGAAGTCGACCCGTTCACCGTGCGGATGAACAAGACGCTGCCCGCCAAGCCGGCCTACGTCCTCAACCGATGGAAGAGCATCCTGTTCCAGTTCGTCCAGTACCGGCTGAGCAGGCGCTTCCCGAACTTCATGCGTAAGACGCTGATGACCATGGCGCAGCGGCGCCTGCCGGAGGGCTACGACGTGCAGAAGCACTTCGGGCCGCGCTACAACCCGTGGGATGAGCGACTTTGCCTTGCGCCCAATGGCGATCTGTTCAAGACCATCCGCGCGGGCAAGGCCGACGTCGTGACCGACAAGATCGAGCGCTTCACAAAGACCGGCATCAAGCTGGCCTCCGGGGCAGAGCTGGCGGCCGACATCATCGTCACCGCAACGGGTCTGAACCTGCAGCTGTTTGGTGGCGCCGCGATTTCCCGCAACGGCGTGCCGGTTGAGCTCAACGAAACGATGGCCTACAAGGGCACGATGTTGACACACATGCCGAACATGGCGTTCACGATCGGCTACACCAACGCGTCGTGGACGCTGAAGGCCGACCTGGTCTCGGAGTTCGTCTGCCGGGTGCTCAACTACATGGACGCCAAGGGCTTTGACACCGTGGAGCCGCAGCATCCAGGCAACTCGGTCGACGAACGGCCCCTGATGGACTTCACGCCGGGTTACGTGCTGCGAGCGTTGGACTACCTGCCGAAGGCGGGACACGTCACGCCGTGGCGGCTCAAGCAGAACTATCTGTTGGACCTGCGGCTGATCCGGCACGGCAAGGTTGACGACGAGGCGTTGAAGTTCACCAAACACCGTGCCGCAGTATCGGCTTCGGCCTAGCCACTGCGCAGCGCTAGACGGCGACGACGACGATGCCGTCGCCGTCGCTGTAGGCGATCTCGCCAGGGACGAACACCACTCCACCGAACTCGACGGCCACGTCACGCTGCCCCTCGCCGGTCTTGGTGCTCTTGCGGGGATTGGTGCCGAGCGCCTTGATGCCGATGTCAAGGGTGCGCAGCGTCGCCGCGTCGCGCACCGCGCCGTTGATGATCAGCCCGGTCCAGCCGTTGTCCACGCCGAGGCCGGCGATGACGTCGCCCACCAGAGCAGCATGTAGCGACCCATCACCGTCAATCACCAGCACACCACCGCTACCGGGCTCGGACAGCACCGATTTCAGCAGCGCGTTGTCCTCAAAGCAGCGCACCGTGGTGATCTGCCCGGCGAACTGCGACCGGCCACCGTACTGGCTGAATTGCAGATCACAGCTGCGGACGTCGGGGCCGATTTCGTCGACGAGGTCGGCGGTCGGTCGGAACTCGAACCTCACCGGTCGATGCTGTAGCGAGTGAGGTTCATTCGTCGCTCCCGCGACGGGCGGCAAGAAGCACCACCAAGATCGCCAGCAGCCCGGCGGCGATGGCGGCGACCAGCGGCAGCCGTGACGGCTCAGGTCCGATAAACGGCATAGGGCTGGGACCCGCGACGGGGTTGGGCGCGCTCGCGACAGTGGATTTTGCTTTCGCCGCAGCCTCTTTCGCGGCAGACGTGAGGTCGCCGTTGGTATCGGCCAGCTCCGCCGCGGCCCCCTGCTTGGGTGGCGCCTTCTTCGCGGCGGATTTCTTGGCGGCCTTCTTCGCCGGTGCCTTCTTGGCAGCCTCGGCCGGCGCCTTCTTGGCCGGCGCCTTCTTGGCAGCCTTGGCCGCTGGCTTCTTGGCTGGCGGTGCGGGCGGCTCGGCGGCAGGCGGGACCGGATCTGGGCTTGGTGCCGGCGGCGCATCCTCAGCGGTCGGTGCTGCGGCGTCAGGCTTTTCGTCGGGTCGATCCGGCTCGTCTGCCATCTGGCTGCTCCTTTGCGCCTGTCTCGTCCTCCGCCTGTCCCGCGTGAGTGTGTGCACCCGGCAGTTGTCCCCATCATGCCAGGCGGGGTGAGGCCCTAACCCGAGACGGCCAGAGCGGCCGCCAACGTCAGCGCTACGGCCATGATCGCCAGTTCGAACAGCGACCGCGATCGCGACACCACCGCCGTGGCGCGGTGCGAACGTGCGGCGGGCAGCCACATCGTCCGGTTGCGGTACGCCAACACGACCAGCACCACCGTCACCACGATTTTCGCTGACAACAGCCGGCCGTATCCCGAGGCATACAGCTGACTCGGCGAGGCGATTGTTACGGCCGCGCCAAGCACGCCGCCCACCAGCAGCGTCGTCACACACACCAGGGCCAACTGCGAGAACCGGGGCAGCACCCTGGCCCACTGGCCGCGATGCTCGACAGTGAGCAGCAGCGCCGCCAGCGTCCCGCACCACAGCGCCGCCGCAAGCGTGTGGGCGGCGACGGCCACCCCTCCGAGCGCACTCTCGGAGAGGTGGCCGGTGAGTGGACGCGCCGCGACCCCGGCGGCGGCCAAACCTGTGACCGCGACATTCATTGCCGCCGAACGCGGTGCCGCCGCCACCGCCAAACACACCAGCCCCGCCGCGACCGCGCTGAACAGTCCCGACCGTCCCGCCATCGTGTGTAGGGCGAAGTCGACCGCAGTATGTACGCCCAGCCGGGCGATCGGAAGCGCCGCGGCCTGCGCGGCTCCGAGCCCGAGCCGGCCCAGCTCGGCAAGCAGCCAGACGCCCGCGGCGATCGTCAACGGAGCCGTGGCCCGGCGGATCAGCTCGCCGCGGTATCGATCGACGTCGAGCATCGGCACCGCGGCTAAACCCAGGGTGACGACCGCCGAGCAGTCGGCCACCGCCCGCGCCACCGTCATCGCCAGCGAGTTCTGCTGCCCGGCCAGCAACCACGCCCCCAGCGCCGCGACCGCGACGACCACGGCTCCGCCCGCCACCGCCCGCTGACGGGTCACCTGTGCCGTCGCACCGCCCACAGCGCGCCGCCGCCGACGATCAGGACGGCCGCGACGAAGAACGGCCACACCGGGAACCCGTCACTCGATGGGCTCGTCGCCGACGCTGACGGACCGGGCGTGCCGGTACCGCTCACCGTGAGCCGGAACGGCCAGGACCCGTAAACCACGTGCCCATCGGCCGACGTCACCCGGTAGTTCACCGTGTAGGTGCCGGACGGGCCAAGCGGCCGCACGTCGACGCTGATCACCGCACCGTCCACCCGCGAGTCACCGGTCGACCACAAGTTGCCGTCCGGGCCGACCACCGTCATCGCCGCAAACTGGGGTTGCAGCTTCTCGTTGAACGTCGCGCTGACCTTCTGCGGAGCCTGGGCCAACGCGGTGTTCGCGACGGGGTCGGTCGCCACCCGGACGGCATGGGCCGAAGCCACACCAGCCCCGGCGAGCGCCGCGATGACGAGCCCGACTACCAGTGCCACCATCGCGACGAGGCGGTTCATGATCGCCGTCGTACCACCAGCGCCGTCCCGACCGCAACGGCGCCGAGCGCCAACGCTCCGCCCGCCAACCACCGCGCCGAGCTGTCGACGGTGGCAGCCGCCGACGCTCGGGCTGAGTCGTCAGCTGCCTTGGCGCTCGTCAGGGCGAGCTCCGGCACCGGGTTCTCGGGTTCAGCTCCGCCGGGCGGCGTCGCCTGATCCCATTTCACGACCGTCCCGTCCGAATAGGTCTGGGTGGCCGGGAAGCTGACTGTTTTGACGCCGCCGGGCAGTGTTACCGAAATACGGAACAGTGCGAACTGGTCAGCGCCGATGCCGGTGCCAGGTGCAGCCGTCCAGGTGACTGAACGGGTGGTGCCGCCGGCTGGATCGCGGTCCAGCCGGGCGGTCCAGCCCGGCATCGACTCGGTGCTGGCCGAGGCCACGTTGGGCAGAGCAACGCTCAATTGTGTTGTCAGGGCGCCCTTCTCAGATTCGTTGGGCACGTTGAAGGTGAGTACCGATTCGGCGCCAGGTGCAGGATTGTCCGCGTCGACGTGGACATGGGCCCACGCAGGCGCTGCGCCGGCCAGTAGACCGATGGACATCGCCGCCCCAGTGGCGGCAGTGGTGATCAGGGCGCGCGAGGTCGCCCGAGTAGTGAATCGCATTCGATTGTCGCTTTCATGTGTCGTTGGGATGTCGGTCAGCGGTAGCGGCTGATCGGCGGACCCCGATGCGACATCGAAGCGGCAAGCAGAAGTGCCGAACGCAGCGGCTGATCGGCGTCGCCGATCGCCGCAACGAGTGCGACTGCGACCGGGGCTGCGACGATCCGAACTGCGGCTCGCACCGCGCGTGAGACCGCGCGGCACAGCCGATCGCTTGCGGCAATGAGAAGCGCGCCTGCCCCGACCGCGACCACGTGGGCGGCCAGCATCACCACGCCAGGAGGTGCCGTCGTCACTGCGTGGCCGTGCCCGACAGCGCTGAGCATCACGTGACCGCACAGCTGCCCGGCGGCGAGCAGGCCGACCAGAACCCGGGCGTCTGCTGCGCGGGCGATGGTCGCGGCCAGCGCACCGACCGTCGCCGCCAGCACCGCCAGTTGCGCGATGACCGCCCCCGCCGGCGGCACACCGCTGCCGATTGCGTGCGCGGCGACCGCCAGTGCCGCCGTCAGCAGTCCCGCGGCCGTACCACGTAGGCGCGCTGCGGGATTCGTGGCGGACAAGGCCAGTTAGACCAGGCCCAGTCGGGCCATCAAGTCGGCGTCGATGCCATCGAGCTGGTCGGCAATCGCGGCGTGGGAGGCGCGGCGGCGCGACGCAGGCATGTTCTCGGCGGCTGTGACGGCGGCGGACAGGTCACGGAGCCGCTCGGTGATCGCGGTGACGAACTGCCTGGTCTCGGCGTCCTTCGGCTTCTTCTCGGCAACCAGCCGCAACGAGTGCTCGGCGCCGGCGATCCGCGCAGACAGTGCAGCGCCGTGCCCGGAGAACTGACCGATCTGGCTGAGCGGGACGCCCAGCCGGTCGGCCCTGCGTTCATCGACGAAGCCCCGCGCGGCGATGGCGGCGCGGTAGACAAGCGGCACCACGATCGGGGCGAGCAGCCGGGAGACGGTGAGCATGCGGCGAATTCGTGTGGGGGAGAACAACTTACCTTCACGGGCCGCCTTCAGCTGAGTTTCAGCCACCTTGAGCGCGGCCTTGTCGCTGCTGCGCTGCGCTTTGAGTTGCGCATTGAGGGCGTTCGTTTGGGCCTTGTGGTCTGCCTTGATGCGACGTGCCTCGTTCCTCGCGGCGAGCCTGGCCTCGAGTTTGGCCCTGGCCTTGATGGCGCGCGCCTCGGCCTTGCGGGTGGCGCGGGTTTTGCGCTTGAACAGGCTCATCCCGGCGGCCTCCGGTCATCTCGTCGACGATTCATGTCTATTGCAGTGACGCTGCAGCCCAACACTATCGTCCGGATCATCTGCCGCACCGGTGTGTCCCGATGGCGGGGTCATTTAACGCGAGAGCAAACCGTTGATTGTGTTTGTGCGAGAATAATCGGATCGTCTCAACAGCCGCCTGGTAGCGCGGTGAAGGGTTGTGGCAACGTGGTTTCGCGCGTGCGCATCGCCGCAGCGGCCTGCCTGGTGGCTTCTGGGCTGTTGGCCGGTGGTGCCAGCGTTACCATGGCCTTTGCTGACTCTCCACTGACTGGTGGCGACTCGGGTGCCAAGCACACCAACGACTCGGGTGACAAGCACACCAACGACTCGGGTGATACGCACACCAACGACTCGGGTGACAAGCACGCCAACGACTCGGGTGATAAGCACACCAACGACTCGGGACCGAACTCCGATCCAGGCGAGAAGAAGACCACACCCGGCGAACACTCGTCAGGCAGCGGCAAGCGCGGCGAGTCCGGCACCGTCCCCGACGATCCGACGCCCACCATGAAGCCAACGCCAACGCCAACGCCAACGCCGACACCGACGCCGACACCAACGCCGACACCAACGCCGACACCAACACCAACGCCAACGACGCAAGCGCCTCCGCCACCGACCAATAACCCCGGAAACTGCCAAGACGAGAAGAAGGATCAGTGCTCGCCCGGCTGGCCGTGGTGGCCATGGAATCTAGGTCAACCGCCAGGACCCAGCCATAACCATGGCCCTAGCGCCCCCGGGGTGCCGTCCGGCCGTCAAGGCTTTCCGTCATGGATGCAGCTGCCCTCCGAACTGAACCCACCCGTGACCGAACCGGTCAGACCAAGCGTCATTGACGTCGCACCCGGTGTGGGCGTTGCGGCCGCGGAGGTTCCCATCGCGCCCATCACGCTGCCCATCGTCGTGGCGCCGGCCACGGGTCTGGGAGCCGGCGGGTCGCCGGGCACGCCGATGTTGCCAGGTACACCACGTGGTGTGAGCGCCGAGCCACCCGCGGGCCGGGAGCCGCTGCCTGCGAACGTGGGCAGCAACGTCGCTGTACCAGCGGCCTCCTACCGGATCGGTTACACCGAGTATTTGCGGAGCGCAGGGTTGTCCGGGGTCGCTGTCTTGGCAGTGCCAGGGGTTGCGGGCATGCTTGTACTCACCGGCGCCGGCGGATTGGTTGGATATCGCCAGGCGAAGGCGGGCCATGCGTTGCACACAAGCGGCACTGCACGGTTCGTGAACTGATACAACTGCCTGCCCTAAGGGGGGCGGACAGCGCATAGTGGACGTCGAAAGGGGGACATATGCCTGCCAGCCGCCGCGTCACCCGCGCCGTTAGCGAGGTGCTCGATCTCGCCCCACGCCGTGGGGAAGTGTCCTTACCCCGACTCGTCGACGCCGTCGGCGAGGATCGCGGACGGCCGATCGAACTCAAGATGGCCGACCTGCCGCCGGGGGTGTGCGGGCAGTGGCGCCAGTATGCCGATCGCGACGTGTTCTTGATCCAGAAGGGCCTGCCCGCCTGGGATCGCACCCTGGCCCACGAGCTCGGACATCTGGTGCTTGGGCACGACGGCATTCCTGTTGTCCAGGCGGCGCGCGAAACCGTCGACCTGGCCAGCTCCGACCTGATCGGATACATGCTCAACCAGAGGACCGGCTGCATGGGCCCCGCCGGCGAGGACGCGGAACAGGAGGCCGAGGACTTCGCGGCGCTGCTCATCTACCGTCTCGGTCGGCTGCCGTCGGATCGCTCCTCGATCGTCCAGGTCCGACTCGGAGAGGCATTTGGTTGATCGTCTGGGTGATCGCCGGTCTGCTCGGATTGGCTACCGGCCTGCGAATTGGCTGGGCCCTGGTCAACAAGCAGTCCCTGGTGAGCACCGCGATGATCCTCGCACTGGGCAGCCTCGGGTTGGTCGCCGCGCTGAATTGGCAGCCATTGACGCTCCTGATCGACACGGTGCTGCACTGGCCCAACATCTCGACGGGACTGTCCCAGATCGCGTTGATCGCCTGCGCAGCGGGCAGCTGCGTGATGATCACGACCGTGTCCTCGGAGCGTAAGCCGGCCACCATTCGGAAAATTGCTATCGCGCAGTACAGCGTTGCCGGGGTGATCGCGGTCGCGACCTTGGTGACCTTCTTCGTCGCCGGCCAGCAACCGGAGATGTCGCCAGAGGAGTACCTCAAGCGCAACCTCGACTCGAGCGATGGCAGGTTGCCATGGTTGTTGCCGATGCTCTATGTGTTGTTGGCGCTGACCCTCGTTTCGTGGGCAGGCATGCGTCATTCCAATCGCACAAGGCGCGGCCGCGCCCTGTTCGTCTTCACCATCGGCATCGTGCTGATCGTGCTGGCGTCCGCGTTCTTCTTCCTGCGGGCTGTGGGCAGCACCCACTTCATCGGCGTCGGAGCGGCGGCCACCCTGCTGGGCTGCGCGATGCTGGTTGTCGCCGCCGGGTCGCTGCTGCCCAGTGTCGAAGACTGGTTCGGCGCCCGCCACGAGCTGCGCACCGTCGAGCCGCTGCTGACCGAGCTCGGTCGGCGTCATCCCGATGTCGGCATCGGGGTACGCCCCCGCGGGCCACTGGTGTTCCGGGTGGCCGAGCGGATGTCGCTGATCTCCGACGCACTTTTCCTGGAGGCCACCGCCGCCGCGCGGAAGCGGCCGGTCGACGCCACGGGTGCATTTCCCACCCGCGACCTCGACGAGGACGACGTGTCGGAACTCGAGTCGCCGTCGGTGCCGCCCCATGAGCAGGCACGGGCGATCGCCGAGTGGATCTACGCCGGCCGAAAAGAACCGCCGAAAGGCACGACCGCGACGTTTCCCGGGCTTGGCTGGCTACGCCAACCCACCGCGTATTCGGATCGCGAATGGATCCTCGAGATCGCGGAGCAGTACCGCCAGCTGGCGCTCTCCAAAAGTGCGACGGTCTGAGCGACAAACTTTCCCAGATTCGCCGGACGCGGCGCTGCGGCGAGCGGCAGGCTAATCGTCCAGGTGTTCCCGGCGACGTAGCTCATCAACCTTCAGGGCGATGTCCTGCTGGGCCTCTGCGGACAACCCGACGGTGCGCGCCGCAATACGACGGACACCCTCGTCACGCATATTCGCCAGCCAGGTCAATTCCTTGTCGAGCTTCTCGTAGTACTCGTCGTCGGTGAAGTAGGCCGGCTTGATACGGAAGAAGTTGGCAAGGGCGGCCATGGTGGTCGCCGAGGGGTTGGTGCGGTTGCCTGAGCGCAGCTGCGACAGGTACGGAGCCGACATCGTGACGCCTTCAGCCTTGAGCGCAGCGATGACTTCGGCCGACGTATGCGGGCCCCGACCGGGCGGGTAAACGGTGTCGAACAGGCGATTTAGGCGGGCAGAGAACGTCTTGCTCATCGATTTGACCTCCACATGCTTGACGAGCGGGTTTGGTAGGGCGGCGTATTTGCTGACTATCGTAGCGAGAGTTGTGCCAACAACCAAGTGCAAACCGCGGAAAAGTTAACCCGCCTTTTCGTTTGTTGTGGCCGCTACAGGTCTTAACGGCGTTGTCGGTGTGCGCCGGCACCGCCATCCTACGGTGCGACGAAGCAAATAATAACGCTTGCGTGTCAGTGACTTTCCTGAAAGTTCGACGGAGTTCGTCACAGGAATCGCGATGTTCACCACGGGCAACTGCGATCACGCGCCGTCAAGCGGAATCCCGTGTTTGCTAGTTGCGTAGGCAAACGGGCTTGGTTTGGGTCCGTCGGCCCGCTCCCCGGCACGTGACGCCAGATAGCGAGGTCACTGTGGGAACCTGGTCGGTCGTTCGACGGACAGTAGCCAGCCGGGGGTAAACCCGGATCCGGCGACGATTCGCGCGTCGGCACTGCCGGCGACTCCTCGCTACGGTTGCCGACGAAGGCCAGCGCAGCCGCGGCCGCGGCGGCAACGGCCGCCGCAACAGTCACCCCCAGCGCGACCCACCGAAGCCCGAGAGCTCCGTTGAAGAGCAGCCAGAGCCCCAGGAAGTGCTCTGGCAGCCGCTTGTGCAGCACTGCGCCCACCCGCGACGGCGGCCCCGTCCGCGAGCACTATGCCCGCCGTTGCGCCGATCCAGTCCCCGGCCCAGTTGTGACTACTGGCCAAGGCGACAGTGGCGAGCATCGTCTTGCCGCCGAGCGCAGCCAGAATGAACGAGGACACGACGGCCAGCAGCACGTGTCGCGGTTCGGCGAGGAAGACCACGGAGAGACTGACCAGCGCGGTGGTGAGCATCGGGGACGACCTTTCGGCACGTCGCCGACGGGCCGAAAGGTCGGGACCCGTCAGACTTCGGTCGAAGGTCTCTCCCACCGCATTGCGGCTCGCTGGCCGGGCTGTACCCGCATCGAGAATTCACGGCGGCGAATCAAATCGTTCGAAAACCCTTATGCCGCAAGCAGCATGGCCAAGATAGCGGTGTCGGGATGACTGATCGGGTCGACCCCCACCCGGCTCACCATCGACGTCACTGTACCGTCGGACTCCGCCTCGACCCATGCCGCCCGATGCTCGAGGCCCAGGTGAGGAAGTCCCGGCAGCAGCACGCAGCCCGACGCGGCGCCCGTGCACTCGGGCAGTGACGGCAAGGTCTCCGAGGGCGGGTGAAGCATCAGCAGCGCAGGCGGCTGATGAATCGCGAAATACCCTGGCGGCACCGCCGATTCACCCACCACTGTGCCCTCGGCGACCACCAGTCCGACCGTCCCAGGCTCCGGTTCCTCGGGCAACTCCTCGCGGGCGCCGAAAATCGTTGTAGTAGAAAGCAATCCAGGAAGAGAAGCGACCCGAACGGCGACCATCAGCAACTGCGCCCACTCCTTGGTCGAGTCCGGCCACCGGCCGGAGACCACGAAGCCCTTGAGTGATCCACCCGAATGAAACGGGGCGATCTCGATCGCCCGACCGGACCCCATCTCCATCTCGCCTCCCCGCCATCGGTGCTCGGTCTTGCCGCGACACGCCTGTGGGTCGATCAGCTCAGAATGCGCAGGTTCTGACCGGTGCGCAAGCGGACACGCAAAGCCGCCGCCACGTAACCGAGTCAGCCACCGCCGCTGTCATGCCCTCGGACGGTCCACAGCACGCGGTAGGAGCCGGCCGCCGGCACCCATCCGAACTGCCGTGAGTCGATGACACCGGGCGCTTGGGGGTTGTCCGAGCGGGCCTCGAATATTGCGCTGCGACCGGCGCCGCGCACACCGCCGACGCGCTTGACGAGCCACCGCGACGGCAGCGTCGGATCGCAGAAGACGCGTAGCTGTCCACGCCGAGGGCCGCAGGCGCGTAGCGCCAGGAGCCCGTCACCCGGGCGGAGTGCAGGACGCATCGAGTCCTCGACGACAGCGAATCGGCGTAGCGGCCAGCGTCGATTCGGATGGTTTCGGCCCACTTCCAAAGGGTAGGTTAGGACCATGCTGCATCGACTGTTCGCACATGCCACCCCCGCCCACGCCCACTGCGATTTGTACTGCGGCGTCTACGACCCTGCCCAGGCCAAGATCGAGGCGCTCTCGTGCCTCAAGACGCTCCAGAAGTACAACGACTCAGACGATGACCACTTCCGCACTCGCGCCGTCATCATCAAGGAGCAGCGCGCCGAGGAGGTCAAGCATCACCTGATGGTGCTGTGGGCGGACTTCTTCACCAAGGAGCACTTCGAGCAGTTCCCCAATCTGCACCAGCTCTTCTGGGATGGGGTCCACGGTGCCGGTGATGTCAAGAAGTCGACCGACGTCGCCGTCGCCGAGAAGCTGCTCAAGACGATCGACGAGATCTCCGACATCTTCTGGCAGACCGAGAAAGCCAAGGGCATGGGGGTCTACCCGCCCGCCTGAGAAGCCCAATACGCAACAGATCCGCGGCTCATCAAGATGGAGCCGCGGATCTCTGTCTATGCAGAACGTCTCTAAAACAGAACGATCAGGGCGAGAACGCCCAACAGCACGAGCGCGATGACACCGGCGCGCAGGCACGCCATCAGCTGGCCGTTGGTGTAGCCGTTCGCAGAGGAGTGCCATTCAGACGGCGGCACAGCGGACCCCGGACCCATCGGATGTGACGCCATCAAACCCTCCTGACCTGCATAATCTTACCCCTCCCCCAGTGAGATCTGTCACAAACATCTCGTGTGACGCCGATCATAGCCCCTCTTGTGGCGGGTGAAAAATCGACAGCGGGATCGCGGGAACTCGACCGCGGCGCGGGTATTCGACACGACCGCCAGCAAAGCCCGCGACGCTCGGTCGACCCGGCAATGCAGAGCCACAATCTGTCGCCCGAATGAACGACAGGGGACGGCCGCAGTGGGCGCGCACGTCAGGAAACTTAGCCCGGCAACCCATTTCGCTCGGAGCGGATCGGCCTGTTGATCGGCGGCCGGTGGATGCGCAAGGTTATCCACAGTAACTTCCAGCGAGCCCACAGATTCACCGGCTCAAACGGGGTTTCGGCCGATGGCGGGCTGTGGATGAACCTGTGGAAATTGTGGATAGCCCGGAATTGCTGACACGGCGTGTGCGCGTCCCCTCAGAGGCACGGCGGTGGAGCGTTAGCGGCGCGCCGTGTCAGCATGAAGGGCATGAACGAGATGGAGGTTGCGCAAGCACAGATCGTCGATGTTCCCTCGACATTCGACGGGTCGGTGGTCCTGCTCGACGTGCGCGAGGACGACGAGTGGCAACGCGGTCACGCGCCAGGCGCCCGGCACATCCCGATGGGCCAGGTTCCGTCGCGCATCGACGAGATCAACGCGGACGCCAAGCTGTTCGTGGTGTGCCATGTGGGCGGCCGATCCCAGCGGGTGGCGCAGTATCTGGCCCGCAACGGGTACCGCCCGGCGAACGTCTCGGGCGGCATGCTGGCCTGGGCAGCCGCCGGCCGTCCGGTGATCACCGACGACGGCGCTACGGGCGTCATCTGACGGGCCGCCGCTAGGCTTGTCGGATGATCACGCGCACGCGAGGAGCGACATGATCACGCGCACGCGAGGAGCGAAATGATTCAGGTGTGCTCCGCGTGCGGAACGCGGTGGAACGTGCGTGACCGCCGACGGGTCTGGTGTCCACGCTGCCACGGGACTCTGCTGGCGCCGTCCGGCCCCGCGCCTGGAGCCGAGTGGAGCACCCGTCCGACAGGACCGCCCGCAGGCGGCGGACGCACGCCGCCCCGCCTGCCGCCCGGATATCGCTGGGTCGCGGTGCGACCGGGTGCGGCCCCGCCGCAACGCCGCCGCAGGCGACCCCTCGGGCCGACCCCCCGCTATCCGGTCATCCCCAGGTGGGGTCTGGTGGAGCAGTTCGACGTCCCCGAGTCGCACGCGGCCGCGCCCCGCAGCGGCCCGTCCGTTGCGATGGTGCGTGCCACCCTGCTCGCGACGATGGTGGTGCTCGGTGTCGCCGCGCTGGTGCACCTGGCGCGCTATGCGCTGCTGATCGTCAACCGATCGGTGTTGTTGAACAGGGTGGTGGCGTTCGCAGCGACCTGGCTGGGCGTGCTCGCCAGCGTCATCGCGATGTTCATGATCGTGGCCAGCGCCGTGGTGCTGACCAATTGGCTGATCGGGCGGCGGGCCGCGGCCTTCGGGCACCACCGCCGCGACGATCCACGGACGGCATGGGCGCTGCGGGCGGGTTGCCTTGTGCCGCTGGTGAATCTGGCCTGGGCGCCGGTGTTCGTGCTCGAGTTGGCCGGGGTCGAAGACCGGCTGAACTTCCTGCGCCGGCCGATCAGGGTGTGGTGGATCGTCTGGATCTTGAGCACCGTGGTGTCGGTGTTCTCGATCGCCACGAGCTTCACCCAGGATTCGCAGGGCATCGCGGACAACACGGTGACCACCAACGTCGCCTATTTGCTGGCTCTGGCGACGCTGCTGTCGGTCATGAAGGTGTTCCTCGGCTTCGAACGCCAGCCGGTGGAGCGGCACGCCAAGCGCTGGGTGATCGTGCGCGACGAGGCGGCCCCACCGGCCCAGGAGCAAACACAACCCGAGACCGAATCGGCAGCAGCGGTTGAGTCTGAAGGGCAGAACCCGGCAGCATAGCCGTATGAACTCGGGTGACGGCATGTTCGGCGGCCATCCATTCGTGGTGGCGCACCGCGGCGCATCGGCCGAACGTCCGGAGCACACCCTGGCGGCCTATGAATTGGCGCTCAAGGAAGGCGCCGACGGTGTCGAATGCGATGTCCGCCTGACCCGCGATGGCCAGCTGGTGTGCGTGCACGACCGGCGAGTGGACCGGACGTCCAATGGGACCGGACTGGTCAGCGAGATGACTCTGGCGCAGTTGCGCGAACTCGACTTTGGGGGATGGCATCCCAGCTGGCGTCCCGACGGCAGTCAGGGCGACACCGGCCTGCTCGCACTCGACGACCTGGTTTCCCTTGTCCTGGACTGGAACCGACCGGTCAAGCTCTTCGTCGAGACCAAACATCCCGTTCGCTACGGAGCGCTGGTGGAGAGCAAGGTGCTGGCCTTGCTGCACCGGTACGGCATCGCGTCGCCGGCCTCGGCGGATCTGTCGCGGGCAGTGGTGATGTCGTTCTCCGCGGCGGCGGTGTGGCGGATCCGGCGCGCGGCGCCGATGCTGCCGACCGTGCTGCTCGGTGAGACCTCCCGGTATCTCGGGGGCGGCGCCGCCACCACCGTTGGCGCCACCGCGGTCGGGCCATCAATTGCCACGCTGCGCGAGCACCCGGAGTTGGTGGATCGGGCCGCGGCCCAGGGCCGGGCGCTGTACTGCTGGACCGTCGACCACTACGAGGACGTCCGGTACTGCCGCGACGTCGGCGTGGCGTGGATCGCGACGAACCATCCCGGCCGCACCAAGGTGTGGCTGCAGAACGGGCTGACGGGCGCGGGCCGGGACTAGAGCTGTTCAGCCCGGCTTGCCGGCGTCGAGGACGTCCTGAGGGACGGGCGAGTCGGACGCCAGCGCGGCGAACAGCCGGCCCGCCGCATCGTTGTTCCACACCACGACGGAGCCGGAGTCGTTGTCGGTGAAATCTCCGATCGGCACGGTTGTGGTGGTGATGTCGCCCTGCAAGGCCCACGCCAGCCGCGCCAGATCCCAGATGTGGTCGCCCGCATCGAGGGTGAGCGCGCCGGTGGCCGCATGAGCCATCGGGTACCAGCGCAGCGGGTTGAGCAGGACGGCCGGGCTGGCGGCGCGATGCAGCAGCGCCGACATGAATTGGCGCTGGTTGACCATCCGATCCAGGTCGGCTCGTGGGGTGGCACGGGTGCGGACGTAGCCGAGCGCGTTGCGGCCGTCGAGCTTCTGACACCCCGCGGGCAGGTCGATGCCGGCGAGTGGGTCGCTGATCGGTTCGGTGGGGCACATGGTCACTCCGCCGACCGCGTCGACAAGGACAGCGAAACCGTCGAACCCGATCTCGGCATAGTGGTCGAGCCGGATCCCGGTGGCCTGCTCGACGGTCTGCACCAACAGCGGAGCGCCGCCGACGGCGAAGGCCGCGTTGATCTTGTCCTTGCCCTGGCCGGGAATCGGCAGGTAGGAGTCCCGTGGAATGGACACCATTGTGGTGGGCGTGCTTGACCCGATGCCGGGAACGTGCACGAGCAGGATGGTGTCGGTGCGGCCGTTGCCGGTGTCGCCGCCGGTGGCCAGCTCGGCCTGCTGGTCCGGGGTCAGACCCTGGCGGCTGTCGGATCCGACCAGCAGCCAGGTGGTGCCCTTGCCGGTCGCGGGTCGCTCGGGGTAGTCGGCCAGTGCAGGGATGCGGTGCAGTGACGAGTCCATCCAAACCCCGACGCCCACCACCGCGCCAACGAAAACCAATAGCAACGCCAGCACGATGCGGCCCCAACGCCGTTTGCGGCGAGGCTTTTTCGGCTTCGGCGGAGCAGGCGTTTGGTGCGCTGTCGGTGCCGGGCGCCGGGGCAGCCGACCGGTATGTGGCTGCGCCACGGTACGCGGTGGCGGAGGATTGGGGGGAGGCGGTCGGTAGTTCGGGTCACGGCGGATCACCTGCGACGGCTCCCGGCGCGATCTGGGGTGGGGACCCGGGGCGTGCGGCCGGTTGTCGCTCACAGCGGCAAATCTACGTGCCGGGCGACCGCGATTACGGCAGCCAGCCAAGGTGGCCGGCCGCCAGTGCGTAGCCGACGTATGCGACCGCGTCGATGACCCCATGCGCGATGATCAGCGGCCATAGCCGGCGGGTGCGCATCCACACGTAGCCGAACACCAGGCCCATCACGATGTTGCCCAGCCCGGCACCGTAGCCCTGATACAGGTGATAGACACCGCGCAGCACGCTGGACGCCAGCAGGGCGGCCGTCGGGTTGACGCGCAACTGGCGCAGCCGCGTGATCAGAAACGCGACGACGACTACCTCTTCGGCCCAGCCGTTGGCGAACGCCACGGCCAGCAGTACCGGTATCCGCCACCAGCTGTGGTTGAGCTCGGTCGGCACCACCGACACGGACAGTCCCAATACGCGCGCCGCCACGTACAGCGCGAGGCCCGGCAGCCCGATCAGGGCCGCAAGACCGAGGCCGCCGAGCACGTCAGAGCGCCACCGCAGCCGGCCAAGCCCAACCTGACTTGGC
>Ga0073928_10004403_pt1 | contig 20896 bp, 19 predicted proteins | sample PaiPotPPA55metaG_FD_76969 | JGI IMG/M metagenome (GOLD analysis project Ga0073928, IMG submission 76969) | Iron sulfur acid spring bacterial and archeal communities from Banff, Canada, to study Microbial Dark Matter (Phase II) - Paint Pots PPA... ...
ATTCGAAAATCACGACATGGATCTACAATCGCTGCTTGCCATGAACGGCAAAAACAGCGAATAATGGTATTGGCGCACGCAACGATAGAAAAGCCGGGCCCGTCCGGGGGCCGAGAGCATCCCGAGTATGAGAGCCGCGGCAGCAGCGTAGCGCCAAAGTGCCCGTGAGAGTGTCTGATGCCGGCCTATCCTCTGTATCGCCCCGAATTGGTCGGGTCGCTTCGTCGCGGCGAGATCGCGCTCCACCAGGCCCTGGGAAGCGTCCGCTTCTACGGACGGCGTGCGACCATTCTCCGCGCCGGGGAAGAGCAGGATTTGATTTATCGGCTGCGCAGCGGCTGGGTATGTCGCTCGCGCGTACTTGCCGATGGCCGCCGTCAAATCCTGGGCGTCAGCGTGCCGGGCGATTTCTTGGGCCTCACAACGATCCTGTTCGCCCGATCCATCGACAGCTTGACCTGCCTGACGCGCACCAGCGTCAACGTTATTGATCAGTCGCACCTCTGGGAGGTTGCGGCGAGCAATCCCGATCTTGCGCTGTTCTTATTGTTCCAATTGGGCAAGGAACAGCGGCGGCAGGATAGTTGGCTGGTCGGTCTCGGCCAATGCACCGCAGAAGAGCTGCTTGCGGCGATGCTGCTGGACGCGCGAGAACGTCTGCGCCGCCGAGGCCTGCTGGGCAAGGGCGCTTTCCGGCTGCCGCTTACGCAACAGGATATCGGCGACTATCTCGGAATGACGCCGGTGCATGTGAACCGGGTGCTGGCGCGGTTGCGCCGGTCAGGAACGATAGCGATCAGGCGGCACGTCGTGTTGCTGCGCGACATAGAGGCCCTGGAGCGAACGGCGAGTCCGATGGCGGATCTCTGGGCCAGCGAAGCGGCGTTGCTGCAGTGATGCTGCCGGGTCGATGAGGGAGCGAGCCCCGCCCATCTCGTCCCTTTGCGCTAGCGACGCGACAACTTTTGGGCGATTCAGTCCCGCTTAACTATTACACAAGGGAAAATTTACCGCAGCTTTGCATACTACCCGCCTTGGCCGGTACGGGTGGAGGTGCGCTGTGGCGCAGAAGAAGCACTTGGACTCGCAGCCTGACCCGCACGGGCAGGTGGCCCTGATGCTGTGCGAAAGCCTGCTCCATGAGCTCGTGGAGAACGGCGTCATCACCAAGGCGCAGGCACTCGGCGTCATCGACACCGTCGTCGAGCTGGCACAAGAGGCCGCCGAGAGCGACCGGCCTCTGGGATCGGCGCGCGGCGGGACGCAGGGGCGATCCGCATCTGTCATCATCGAGGCAATCAGACGGAGCTTCGTCGCCAAGGGCGCGTCGTAAGCCGCGACGGCTGTCGCTGGGCGCCCGACTTTCATTAACCTAGATCAATAGGCGGCACTCGCGTCTTGTCGCAGGCGCGAGAGGCGGGCAATGATTGGGACGAGCGGCAGTAAGTCATGCGATCGCATTTCGCCGCGGACCGCTGGCGCTGCACTGTGGCGCGCGACGACGCGGCGGTCTGGTCGCTGATGGACATTCCAACCGGTGCGTCGCGGCGCTCGCGGTACTACGCAAGCGGCCCGCCCTCGCCCTGCACCGCTGGCGTCCCGCCGCAACATTGCTCGGGGAGCGGACGACCGTAACACTCTGAGGATCCCCGCCATGGACGGGATGTCCCGCCGCGCCGCGATCTTCACGCCTGGTCCCGCGATCATCACCGCCTCGCAGATGACGGCGTTCCTGCAGTTCTGCGCGGCGCGGACGGGGCGCCGCTTTGCCGACCATGGCGCGTTCCATCGTTTCTCGGTCGGCGAGTTCCGTCTCTTCTGGCGGCTCTTCCTCGAATGGTCCGGCCTTCCCTGGGAGGGCAGTGTCATTCCCGCCTGCAGCGACGAACGCTGCGAGCACGCAAGCTTCTTTCCCAATTTGCGCCTCAATTATACCGAGAGCCTGCTGCAAGGCGGCGGGCGCGACGCGCAACGGCCGGCGCTGACCGCTTGCAGCGGCGAGCTGGCGCCGGTGCGACTCACGCGCGGCGAGCTCCGCGCTCGCACCCTCCGCGCCGGCGCGGCGCTGAGCGCCCTCGGCATCGTACCCGGCGACCGCGTCGTCGCCATCGCCGGCAACACGGCCGAGGCGGTGGTGGCGGCGCTCGCGGCGACAGCGCTAGGCGCGGTCTTCGCCACGAGCGCGCCGGAGATGGGCGCGACGTCGGTCATCGCCCGCTTCGGCCAGTTGGCCCCGGCGCTGCTGCTGTGCCATCTGCGCAGTCCGCAACGCGCGGCACCCGCGCTCACGGCCGAGCGCGTCGCCGAGGTCGCGCGGGCGCTACCTTCGCTGCGCGCCATCGTCGCGCTCGACGACGGACCGGCGCCAGCGGTCGGCGTCCCCTTCCTCCGTTTGTCGGAGATGATGGCGGCGGCTCCCGGCGGCGCGCCGCCCTGGCCGCGCCTGCCTTTCAATCATCCCTGCTTCATTATGTTCTCGTCGGGGACGACAGGGCGGCCAAAATGCCTGGTCCACGGCATCGGCGGCACCCTGATCGAGCACGTCAAGGAGCATCGCCTGCATTGCGATCTGCGCGCCGGCGACAAGATCTTCTTCCACACCAGTACCGCTTGGATGATGTGGCATTGGCAGCTCTCGGCGCTGGCCTCGGGGGCCGAGATCGTGCTGCATGACGGTCCGCTCGCCGACCCGGGCGCGCTCTGGCGACTCGTGTCGCGCGAGCAAGTCACGGTGTTCGGCACGAGCCCGGCCTATCTGCAGCTATGCCAGGATGCTGGCTTTGCGCCCGGTCGCGAGCTGTCCCTGGCATCGCTGCGCGCGGTGCTCTCGACCGGCTCGGTGCTGCATGACGGCCAGTACGATTGGGTGATGGAGAGCGTCAAGCATGTGCCGCTGCAGTCGATCTCCGGCGGCACCGACATCATCGGCTGCTTCGTACTCGGTAACCCGAACCTGCCGGTCTATCGCGGCGAGATCCAGTGCCGCAGCCTGGCCCTCGACGTGCAGGCGCAGCCTGGTGCGACGGAGAACGCGCGGGTCGGCGAGCTGGTGTGCCGCAATCCGTTCCCCTCCCGCCCCCTCGGTCTCCATGGCGACGCCGGCGGCGCGGGCTTCCACGCGGCCTATTTCGGCCAGAACCCGGGCGTGTGGACGCATGGCGACTTCATTGAGTTCACCGCGGAGGGCACGGCGCGCATCCATGGCCGCTCCGACGGCGTGCTCAATATCCGCGGCATCCGCGTCGGCCCGGCGGAGATCTACCGTCTCCTTCGGTCGATACCGGAAATTCGCGAAGCGATCGCCGTCGAGCAGGCGGCCGCGATGGAGTTCGGCGGCAGCCGCATGGTGCTGCTGCTGATGCTGCGCGAGGGGACGATCCTCGACAGCGCCCTGACGCTGAGGATCAAGAAGGAACTGGGCCGTCGCGGCTCTCCCGCGCATGTGCCGGACGTGATCGCACAGGTTCGCGCGCTGCCGCTGACGCATAGCGGCAAACTTTCTGCGAGCGCGGTGCGCGACGCCATCAACGGACGCAAGGTCGACAATCTCGAGGCGCTCCGGAATCCCGATTGCCTCGACGCGATCAGACGCCACCCAGCGCTCGCGGCGCCCGACCGCGGCCAGGAAGCTCCGCCGGCTTTGCCTGCGGGGCTGCCGCTCGTGCTGCTGCTGCAGGCGATCTGGGAGCGCATCTTCGGCATCGTGCCGATCGGCCCCGATGACAATTTCTTCGATCTGGACGGACGCTCGCTCCTCGCCTTCATCCTGTTCACCGAGATCCGCAAGCTGACCGGACGCGCCTTTCCGGTGACGACGATCTTCGAGGCGCCCACCATCGCCGGCCTCGCCGCGCGGCTCCAGGACGACAACTCCGCCGACGCGTTCTCCTGCCTGGTGTGCCTGAAGCGCGAAGGCGCGGGCCGCCCACTCTTCATCATGCACGGCTTCGGCGGTAACGTCCTCGAGCTGGCGAAGCCGGCGCGCTTCCTCCGCTGCGATCGCCCCGTCTACGCGCTACAGGCACGCGGGCTCGATCCCGCGCAGGAGCCGCACGACCGCATCGAGGACATGGCCGAGCACTATCTGGGCGAGATCCGTGCGCTGCAGCCGCACGGGCCCTACGCGCTGGCGGGGTTCTCGACCGGCGGCCTCGTCGCTTTCGAGATGGCGCGCCGCCTCGTGCGCGGCGGCGAAGTCGTCGAATTCGTCGGGCTGCTCGACACCGAGATCCATGAGCGCAATCTGCCACCGACCCAATTGCTCGCGCTCCAACTCAAGCGTGGTGCCCACGTCGCCGGGCGGCTGTGCGCCGTCTCGCCGGCACGAAGCATTGCCTATGTGCGGCGCATCGCCAGCTTGGCGCTCGATGGGGCACGGATTCGCTCGGGGCGAAGCCCGCGCGAGCGTCTGCCGCACGAGGATCTATTACCGCCGCATTACGTGCACGTGCGCGACAGCGGCCGGCGCGCTTTCGCCGCCTACGCGCCGGGATTCTACCCCGGCACGGTCACGCTGTTCCGCGTGCGCGAGCGCCATCCGCTATCATGCGACCCGCTGCCGCTCTGGCGAGCGGCGGCGGCCGAGGTCGAGGTCTGCCCTGTGCCGGGCACGCACGTGACCTTCATCGAGGAGCCGAACGTCCAGGTGCTCGGCGACGAGATGGGCCGTCGGCTCTGAGCACGTCTACGGCAGCCTGCCCGTTCGGATTGCTTTCCGCCTGCGCCGGCTCCTTTTGCGTCGACTCTGTTGGTGGCCGCCGCAGACAGTCAACCGGAGCGCGGCTTGACCCCCGGTAAGGGCAGATCGAGGGGGTCATCGCTCGTCGCACGCTGCGGAGCGCGTCACGCGCTTGCGCGCTTCGGCATGCACGCATCGCCATTCACTCGAGAACGCGACGAGTACCGCGACGGGTTGCTTGCCGCCGTGCTCGTAGGTCATGACGTTGCCGATGATGGCCGACGGGGGGTCCAGCGTCGGCGGCCTGGCATCGGTATGGCCGCGGCTTGATCATGGACACCGACGCCTCAGCGCCGTGGAAGCTTAGAAGGTGCTTTCCGACCACACGCAATTGGGCGGTGTGCTCGTGGTGTTCGGAATGTCCCAATGACGACGCGGTAGCGGAGCATGCGAAAGGGGCCCGACATCCCTGATGCCGGCCCCTTTAATCGAGGTCGTTTCGCTCGCGCTCGGCCATCACGTCGCGGCGGAATGGCTGCCGCGTCTCGATATGCCTATTGGCTGCCCGGCCGAATCGTCCGCGTGTTCACCACTTGCGGCCGCGCCGTCGAGCAATTCAATCGCGTTGCGCCCTAGCTATTGCCTTCCTTGCCCTCGCCTCCCTTGCCCTCTCGACCACCGCGGATAGCGCCTCGGATGCGGCGGCCATGCGGTACAATAAAATCCTCAGCTCTGCACGGCGCTGTAGGCGGTCGTCGAAGAGCGCGCGGGTCTCCGCAATCAGAGAGGTCAGGTGAAACGGCTTAGCCAGATATGGACAGCCGGCCTCTGACAATCTCGACTGGGTATGGGGCTCACCGGTCATGATCAGCACGGGAATGCCGAAATCAACCGCGCGGCTCGCCAGCGCGAGTCCTGCGCCAGGGCCCAACACCACGTCGATGATCGCCGCGTCCGGGCGATCGCTCATCATCACCGAGACGGCGTCCGCCATCGTTGACGCGGCTGTGACTCGACAGGTTCCGTCCGTCTCCAGGCAGATTTGCACCACCACACAGATGGCAGGTTGATCCACGACAAGAACGTGCTTCATGGCTGCCCCCATAGGGCGAACAATCGATCTGGTTCTATCGCCTTCCCGCAGACAGGGCATTAACCTGAATCAGCATCTTCATTTTTTGCGCGCTCCGCCGCATGTTTTGCAGAAATGGTCTAGAATCATGTGCGGTTCAGGGGGCGGAGATGAGGCATGCCCGCGAACCACACCACCCGACGCCAGGCGGGCAGCTCCGTCCTGATCGACCAGCGGAAGCCGTCGGGGGAAGCGGTAGACCTCTTCCGGCGTCGGGTTGCCGAGCCTCGCCGGCTCTGAGCCCGCCGCGGTGGCGGCGATCCTCACCCCCCGCATGGACGTCAGCGAGACCGACGATGCGGTTCATCACCGGATGCATGCCGTCGCGGCGATTAAATCGCGCTTTGGTTCGGCCTACCGAGTCCAATGTCTCGACGAGGGAGCAACCGAGTCATGAGCGTGCCGCTAATGCCGAGCAACTCATTAGTGCTGGCCGCGAGTCTCGCCGTCCTTCTTCTGTTCCCGGCGGGCGCACTGTTGGCGCAGGAGGATGCATCCGGCGCAGCCCCACGACCATCGACCCAACCCTTTCGCCCGGTCGTCGATGGACACCACGTGCAGCCACGACGGCAGGATATGTGCCGGCTACTGCATCGCTCCTTGGATTGCCAAACGGCAAATACGGATACGCTAGACGACGATCTTCTCCGCGAGACCCTTCGCCGCTCGGCACGATGATCCGATCAAGACGGCGCCGGGCTCATGCAACACAGCGTCGATGACGCAGCGCACATCGTTGGCGCTTCTGGTGATGGCGCAATCCCACACGAGAGCGTGAAGTCATCGCACGAATACCGGGCGCCGCGCAAAGGTCTTGTGTACGGCGCGGCAATCATGCCGCCGACAGAAGAAGACCTCCAATGATGACAGTGTTTACGATCAGCCGCCTGAGTCGCGCTGCGGCGCTGGCCCTGGTGCTCGCCGCTCCGGCTTTCACCGCGGCCTATGCCGACGACGAATATGGCACGCAACACGAGACGGTGATCCGCCAAGTCGCGGCATCAACGCCGAGCCGACCGCTCACTACGGCGGAGACCCACGCGCTTAGTGACGTTTTCAAGGTTGGCATGAACGACGCGTTTGGTGCTTCTCGCTCATCGCAGCTGGCGCCCACTTTTCCCACGGCACCCCGACTCGCATCCATGGTGCCGATGGCCGACGGCGCGGTCGATGTGGTCGGTGCCGGCGGCAAGCAAGATGAACTCGCCCGCGAGATCTACACTCCTGGCAGCGGCACGGATTGGTAAGACTACCAAGATGAGCGTGGTCGTGGATAACGTAGTCGCACGACGCTTGGACGCGGCCGTGCGGCGAAATCAAGGCGGAGAGGAAGATGTTGGTCCGCTGGTATTTCGCCGCACTTGGCGCCTCTTATAAAAGTGCGAAGACTGCCGGTCGCTCCAATCCGGAAAGATGATGGCCTTGTCCACCAACGCCGAGGGTGGACCTATACAGGCACAAAGCCGCCCGGTGCCGCGAACTGAATTGGTCCTCGCAGTGCGAGTCCAACGCCAGTCGATGACCTGCCGCTTTCAAGCGGCGCGTGGCCGCGCCACACCGAATCATATGCCGGGCGTGGTTTCCAGTATGTCTGGCTCCCCCGAATCCTGGCCACCCCGTCGGCGACTACTTTGCTGGCACTTACGTGCCGATGGAGGAGCCGTCCACAGCATCAAAGAACAGAACATCCAGGTTGATCTCCGTGCACAGCGGCTCGGGGTGGCAGCGAGTGTCCCAATGGATCGCACGCGCATGGCGCGCGGCAATGCGTTCGGCGACGATAGCGCCTAGGACGATCGCTGAAATTGACCGCCCCATCAGCCCGCGGGGGCGGCCGAAATCGCTGGTATCGGGGTACGGCTCTGCCAGACTAGGATCATCGATGGCTGCGGAGCCGCGCCCGTTAGGGCGCGGACACCGAGGTACTGGCTCGAGAACCGACGGAACTCGAGAGCCGACGGAGCCTACTGGTTCCCGTTCATCCTTTTTTCGAAGTATTTGACCATGGGCGATCCGTCGTGCATTGGTTGCGCCATGTCCTGGACGAGATAGGCCTGCCCGCCGGACATGACGATCATCACCGGTCCCTTGACTGGTTGCCCATGTTGCATAGCAGTTTTCACGTCCTGGTCGCTGAGATGGTCTGCGACCATGCGGCCGGTTTCCGGGTAGTAAAGCGTGACGCCGTCATACGTCTTTGGCGGTGAATAAGGCGACTGTTGCGTCAGTGCAGGAGTCGACATCGCGGCGACGGCGACGAGCCCAAGCATTGCGGTGCGGAAAGCGGACATTAGACCCTCCATCGTATCGGTTGTGAGCGCCTTATCGACTGGAGATGACGGGCTAGCTGCGCGGCATCCCTGCTGCCGGCTGCGCAATCCCATCACGCGCCAGACGATACCAAGACCCTCCGCTACGCGAAAATATTCCGGAGCCGTGCCGTGCCAGCGCTTAAAGCCACAAAGAGTCGCTCCCGCTTTCGTGGCGGCGCCGGCCGCCGTCATTGACGATGCCGAGGCACATCAGATTGAGAGCAATTCGCCGGCATCGTAGCCGTCAACCGCGTTGTTACGGACCAAGTACCCTTTCCAGCTCGATCAGGTCAGCGTTGGCGCGCAAGCAGTCAATGGCGCCCTCCACGACCGAGCGTTTACCTGTATCGAAGCCCGACAAAGATACCTGCTGGTTTTCGCAGTCTAACGCCGGTTGACAACCTGCCGCTTTCAAGGGGCTCGTGGCCGCGCCACGCTGCGCCATATGCCGGGCGTGGTTTCCCACAAGAGGAGACGACTCTGCGGTTTAATTTATTTTGAACAACGCATCTTAAGATCCGTTGTTCGTCACATAGCGCAAGCTCGCCATCTCGGCTTCTGCCTCGCTCTCGCTGACAAGCGAAACGACGAAGGTGTCCTTCTCCCAGTTGAAACCGCGATACCAGTTGCGCAGGGATTCGATCCGCACATAGAGCGTGTCGCCCGGGCGCAACAGAATCTTCTTGAACTGGTTCGGATAGATACCCGGCGAGAACACCGAGATCTCATAGGCTCCGGGCTCCACGTCGCGGAACAAGACGCCGCCCGGCTCGGACACCGCGAGCGACCTGCCATCCAGGTAGATCAAGGGCCGCGCCAAGCTCTCGTAAGGCTCGAATGCGCGATAGAAATAGACGCGCGCGAGATCCACCGCGACCGGCGTCGTCCTAACCGAGGCAAAAACGGGCTCGCGTATCCGCCCGGAGCAGGCGCCGAGCAGCACGAGCGAAGCGATCAGACACGTGCGAAGGATCTTGCTTGGCATTGACGCTCCTGCTCGCCTGCTGCCGAACGCCGTCCGTCACGTCACATCGGTCCAGCAGCCTGGAAGCGCTCGCTGAACTCAGCGAGCTCGGGCGCCGCTAAATCCGAGATCGCCCAGTAAGTCATCGCGCCATCCGACCACTGGACGATGTTGTCACCGCGGCGCATGCTGGTGACGACTGCTCCAGCCGGCCTGTCGCTGGGCCAGACGAAGAGCGTGATGATGTGCTTGCGCGACTGATAGATGAGCGCGGCGACCGTGTGGCCGTCGATATAGTCGACGCGCCCGCCGACGAGCGGGAAGCCGTCCTTCGCCAGATCTTTCACCGGCGCCGCGAAGTCGAGCTTGGCGTCGAGCCAGGGCTTCACCGTGTGCCGGTCCGAGGACACGACGTCGACGAGGCGATTTTCTGACTGCACGCCGCGAACATGGCTCGCGAAGACCTCGTCCGGAATGACGTCGCCGCCGGAGGAGGTGCCATAATAGGTAAGCGCCGAGCTCAAGCCCGCGACCAGGATGAGCGACGCCGCCATCCGCATCCAAGCCGGCATCGGCCGCACGGCCGAAGCGACCGCAGCCGATGAGGCGTCAGCGCGGCCAAGCTCGTTCCGCAGCGCACGATGCAGAGAGAGAGGCGCTCTATGGTAATCGAGCTTCTCGCGCAATCCCGCTCCGAGTGCGCGACGGCTTGCCAGCTCCGCCTGGCAGCTCGGACACTCCTTGAGATGGCGCTCCAGTTCGAGGCCACCCTCGATGCTGAGTTCGCCATCCATGTAGGCGTCCAAGAGTGTCCGTGCTTCCGCGCAGTTCATTGTTTCACCCACGGCCTTGCGACAGGTCCTGCATCAGCAATTGGCGTGCCCGTGACAGCCGCGACATCACCGTGCCGATGGCGATATCGGTGATCGCGGCGATCTCCTTGTAGCTCAGCTCCTCGACCTCGCGCAGAACCAGGATCTCGCGATAAGCGATCGGCAGCCGCTCGAGCGCAGCGCGAACCAACTGCCCGTCGGCCGCTTGAATGAGCCGAGCGTCGGGCGCTGGCAAGCCGTGTCCGGCCTCGGCTAGCGCGCGCTCATGCTCGGGGTCGAGCTGGCCTTCCTCGTCCGCGCTCATCGTCTCCGTCTTGGGTCGGCTCTTGACCCAGGTAAAACAACTATTCCGCACGATCCTGAGCAACCAGGCCTTGGCGTTCTCGCCGTGAAACCCTTCGAAATACTTGTAGGCACGCAGTAGCGCCTCCTGCGCCACGTCCTCCGCGTCGTCGCTGCCGCGCAGTAGCCAGCGCGCCAGGTTGTACGCCGCATCCAGATGAGGCAGGATCTCGCGTTCGAAACGAGCCCGGTCGCTGACTCCTGGCATGGTTTTTCTGCCTGCTTAGACGACTCGCGTCGGATCGAATTTATTCCTGGCGGCTAAATGTCTGGGCTGTGCGCAAACGCGGACCCCGGCATCTATTCTGCCTAGCGATTTCCGCGAAACCTCGGAAGGAGCGTCTTTCGTCTTGGGAGTCTAGGGGCTTCCGTCAGGCCGTTCAAGATTACGTTTTCTGGAGTATGAGCAACGCTCGGACCCCACGTCTTCCTATCGGACGCCCGAGCTTCGCGTGATGCGCGCGTGCCGGTGAGCCGACCTCCGCCAGCAATTTCGCCAAGCGACCAGAGATTCGAAGAATAGCCTTTCGGCTTTTGCGGTCTCCCGCATGCAGCGGGGGTTCCATCAGCCATGTGCGACCGAGATTCGGTCAAGCAACCCGGCCGTGACATGGCGGAAGGGCCCCCATCAATCGGGAGAGCCTCCAACATGTCATGCAAGATCGTTAGGCTTTACGCGGGTCTGCTGTGCAGCACGACCCTGGCATCGCCTGTCTTCGCGCAGGCCGGGGCACCGCAACAGACACAACAACAAATACAGGAGCTGCAGCAGCAGAATCAGCAGCTTCAGGATCGCTTGAACGATGTCTCGAACGCGCTCAATCGACAGCAGCAAGACATTTCTGCACTCAAGAATGCCCCGCAACAGGTCCCGGCAGCGCCGGGCTTGGGCGATGGCTGGAAGGTCGGCATCGTCAGTGGCCGCCCGACGCTCTATAGCGCCGACGGACAGAACAGCATCGCACTCGTCGGCCGCTTCCAGTTCGATGTCGGCGAATATTTTCAATCGAAGGCGCCGGGTCCAACGCCGCCGGATTTCCGCACGCAGAAGGACGGCGTCGACCAGATCAAGGCGTCTCCGGCACAGGTGCACCGGCGCCCTTCCTCAACTTCAAGGGCTATTACGGGGAAGCGGGCTATTTTCTCACTGGAGAGACACGCCCCTATTCCAGCGCCACAACAGGTGCTTTGCCGGTGTGACATTGTCTCGCGCAAGCCAGTCGATGACAATCATGCAGCTGAGAATTCTCATGCTGTTAACGACTTCGCGCCCGCTTAGGGCATAACCAAAATTCGCCTTCACGAAAAATGGGCCCCGCCGCATTGCTGCGGCGGGGCATTTCCGCGCCGTTCTGACACCTGTGGGGGTTGCCTGTGAACGCCAGGAGGGAGCCTGGTTGCGCGGGAATTCCGAAGGTGAGATTCGGCTAGAACTTGAACTTGGCGGAGGCCTCGCCGCGCTCGAGACTTCCTCTCTGCCCGCCCTCGGTCTTGCGCTGCAGATAAATGAACTCGACGCCGAGATCCACCTGCGAGACTGGGCTCCAAATCAGGTTCACATGCGAACTGATCAGTTGCCGGTTCAGAACGCCGAACGAGCCCGCCGGAGCGAATGCGGCGGCCGGAAAAAGGTCCTTCGGATAGGAGGCTTGCAAAATGCTGCCCTCGACATTGCTGCGGAGCCGGTCAGTCCACCAGTGCTGGTAGCCGAGAAACGCATTCCAGATCTTGACGGTCTTGAGCGTCCGGCCATCGACCGAGATGACCGAATCACCAGGAGCCACGCCCGCGTCGGTGGCGTAGCGCCCTATGCCGGGACCGCCATTGATCTGAAAGAACATGCCGTCCTTGCCGAAGGTGTTGACATGGCCGGAGAGACCGGCACCCCAGCCCAAGGTGGAAGCGTTGCCCGGCGCCTGTCCCGCCACCGGCGAGGCGCCGTGATCATAGAGGTCGCGCGCCACGACGCGGAAAGCAAGATGGCCCCGTGCCTGGTTGAAGACTAGCGCGCCGACGAAATCGGGGGCCTTGTCGCCCTGGCCGGCGCCGAAGGTCGACTGCCCGGAAAAGGGGGTGCCCGCAGCGCTGGTATTGATCGTATTGAAGAATTGCGACTGCGGATTGTCCAGAGCGACCGCCACGCTCACGCCGTTGACGAAGGCGAAGGTGTAGCGGATCTCCGGCTGACGCAGCGGACCGGCGGTGCCGATGGCGCCGCCGAAGTCCAAGGTCTCGACTTCGGCGACCGGATCGCGGAACAGCGGCGCGGCTTGCCCGGCGAGGAACGGACCCAAGGTGCCATAGGCCAAGCGCAGGGCGAAGGCCGAGCGGTCGCTGTTGGTCTGGAAGGTATTGCCGGGCGTGAGACCGCTCACGCCCTCGAAATCGCCCTCGATGAACGTCTTGAGTTCGCCATAGCCGGTGGGCGTGCGGGTTTCGATGTTCAATCGCGACTCCGCCGCCGTGAGTCGTGTGACGCCATGAATGTTGTGACCAATGCCAGGTACGGTCCCACGCACGTTATCATCGAGCGGAATCGCTGAAGCGAGCGCGCCCGAGCCGGCACCGTTCGCCAGGAAGTCTTGATGCACGCCGAAATCGTAGAGAAAGTCGAGCTTGGCGTAGCCGCCAATCCTCAGCGACGTGTTCGTGTCGGGGATTAATATCGAGCCAGGAAATGAGCCGGAACCGGGTGCGGTCTGCGCCTGAGCGCCCGATATTCCGAGTAAAAGCGCCGCCGTGCCCGTGAGTGCGCTGCGAACGGATTTTCTTGCCATGTACTGCATCCCCTTCCTATGCGCTGGCCGCCGACCAGGGTTCTTCCGCGGAGCGGCAGAAAGACCGGCGTGATCGTGGAGGTAGACAGGACGGGTGCAGGACAATATTCCGGAACGAGCGAAAAAAAGCTTTGGAATAAAGTCACGCTGACGGTGAGTATTGGTATCTTATGCTCTTGTACTTGCCCCAATAACCAGAGTCGGTCGCCGCGCCGGAAACTGCCCGAGCGCAGAACGTCTGCGATCCGTCGGAATAAGCCGACCGGTGCGCAGGTCTTGCGATTGTTTGAGCGGTTAGGGGGCGCGCGTTGAAAGCCGAGGATTTCGAGCAGCAGGTCATGCCGCACTTGGATGCCGCCTATAACCTCGCCTACTGGATGACGCGCAGCGATGCCGATGCACAAGACGTCGTGCAGGAAGCGTGCCTGCGCGCGTTCAAGTATTTCGATTCATTCGCGGGCGAGAATGCGTCGGCCTGGTTGCTCAGCATTGTGCGCCGCACCTGCTATACCTGGCTCAAGCGAAACCGGCGCCACGAGGAGGTGGTGGAACTCGCCGATGAGGAAGCGCGTGGCGAGCCATATAATCCGGCACTGCTGATGGGTGGGCATGGCTTCGCCCAGAACCCGGAATCTCTGCTCATCGAGGAGGGGGAGAGCAAGGAACTACACAAGCTAGTCGCGGCGCTGCCCGCCGGGTACCGCGAGATCGTCCTGCTGCGAGAGATGGAAGAGCTTTCCTATCGAGACATCGCCGAGATCGCTGGTATCCCGATCGGCACTGTCATGTCGCGCCTGGCAAGAGCGCGCGCGCTGCTGCAACGCCGGTGGCAGCGCGAGCAACAGGAGTAGCAAGAGATGGATCGCAGGGAAGCACGCGAGATGCACCACCTCTATCGATGCCGAAATCGGCGCGACCGACACGCCAACGCTCGAGGCGCATCTCCGGAGCTGCGTCGGATGCGCCGCGATCTTCCGGCGAGAACGCGAGCTGAGCATCGCGCTCAAGCTCGACTTACCGCGTTATCAAGCGCCCGAGCTACTGGGCCCGCGAATCCGTCGCGATCTGGCGCGCCGCGAGCGCCGCCGGCGCTTGAGGGAACTGCGCCTCCTCGGCGCCAGCTGGAATCCGATGGCGATCGCTTTCCAGGGCTCATCGGGGATAGCCGCAGCGGCATTTCTCCGAGAGCGCCGTGCTCTCGGCGTTAGATCGCGCATGCCTGGCTGTTATTCCCTGGTGCAAGCGATTTTGAGCGGGCCTTGCCTGTAGTTCCGGAAAGACAGAAATTTTTGCAAGCGCGGCGAATAAACGGCGCGCCGGCCGAATCTATATCGCGTGAGCGAAATTCGTCTCCCCCTGAGAGCACGGCGCCCCAGCGCCTTTTCGAAGGGAGAGAGCGCTGCTGCGTCCCAATGGAACAGATGGAGAAGATAATGCGTGATCAAATCGAACGTGGCATGCCCGGAACAAACCGCCGCGGCCTGCTGAAATGCATGCTCCTAGGCGCCGCTGGAGGCGTGTTGTGGACGGTGAGCGGCGGCGTGCCACGCGCGTTCCAGCTCGGCGGTGATGCACTGGCGGCGACGCCGCCCGCGCCGGGCGATTTCTCCTTCGTGCAGATCAGCGACACGCATATCGGTTTCCACGGCGAGGCGAACCCCGACCCGAACGGCACATTGCAGCTGGCGCTCGCACGCATTGCCGAAGCGCCCGTGCGCCCGGCGATGATGCTGCACACTGGCGATGTCACCCAGCTCTCCAAACCCGCCGAGTTCGACACGGCGCAGCAGCTCCTGAAGACAGCCGGGCTGCAGACTCATTTCATCCCCGGCGAGCACGACACGCTCGTCGATGACGGCAAGCCTTTCTTCGACCGCTTCGGGAAGGAGAACGGGACCGGCGGCTGGTACAGCTTCGACCAGGGCGGCGTCCATTTCGTGGCACTCATCAACGTGCTCAATCTGCGGCCGGGTGGCCTCGGCTATCTCGGGCCAGAGCAACTCGATTGGCTCAAGAAGGACCTCAAGGGCCGCAGCGCCAGCACGCCCATCGTCGTCCTCGCGCACATGCCCCTCTGGTCGGTCTCCGCCGCCTGGGGTTGGGGCACCGACGACGCCGCGCAGGCCATCAGCTATCTCAAGCCATTCGGCTCGGTCACGGTGCTGAACGGGCACATCCACCAGGTGATCCAAAAGGTCGAGGGCGGCATCACTTTCCAGACCGCGATGTCCACCGCCTTCCCGCAGGCCGCGCCAGACACGCCCGGCGCCAATCCGGGCCCGCAGAAGGTGCCGGCCGATCGGCTGAAATCGCTGCTCGGCGTACGCGAGATCGCCTTCGTCAAGGACAAGGCCAACCCAATGATCACCGACGAGCGGCTTGAGGCATAAGCCGCCAAGCTGATAGGAGAATTATCATGTCTCGAACTTCGATCCTCATCGGCGGCGTTGGCATGGCGATGACGGTTGTCGCCGCGCTGGTGGCGGGCGGTGGCGTCCTTCCCCGCCTGCTCGACCCGGCACCGCCCGCCCAGGCGGTGGTGAACCACGCCATGATGGACCCCGCGGCCAAACCCGTGGCGGCCACCGGCAACGAGGTGGTAATCGACAATTTCAGCTTCGGGCCGGCGATGCTGACCGTCGCCGTCGGTACGAAAGTGGTGTGGACCAACGATGACGCCGATCCGCACACCGTGACCAGCGAGACCGATCCGAAGCTCTTGAAATCGCCGGCGCTCGACACCGGCGACTCGTTCACCTTTACCTTCGACAAACCGGGCACCTATCGCTATTTCTGCTCCCTCCATCCGCATATGCAGGGGATCATCGTCGTCCAATAAGGCGCCGATGAGCATCTCTCCCCGCTGGGGCCAGCGCCCTGCCTAACCGGCAGGGCGCTTTTTTCTGCGCACGCAGCGGGAGCGAACACCAGCGGCAGTCACGTACGCGTGTACCCTGGCCTCGAAATAAGCGCGGTGATCTCCCGGTCAATCAATGATAGAGGAGGCGACTATGCTCACCAGCGCGAGTTCGGCACGGGTGTTGGTTGCGGCTTTCATCGCCGCGCAGGTAAGCATCGGCTTGACGCTGCCGGCCGGGCGCAAGCGGCGTCCAACGCCGCCAATTGCCGCGCGTTCACCGCCGAGGTGATTATCAGCGGACAGCCGCAGCAAGCCTGCCGAGAGCAGGATAGCAGCTGGCTCATCACCCAGAGCACGCCGGGCCAGCCGACGCAGCTGTATACGCTGCCGCCAGCGGTGATCTACGCTGCGCCCTACCCCCCTCCTACTATTGGGCCGATCCCTGGGCCAATGCGCCCGGCTTCTTCATCGGCGGCACCCCTTTCTTTGCCGACGGCTTCCACCGTTCCATCACGGAGGCGGTTTCGAGCGCCGCTTCGATCATCGTGGTTTCTCCGGACCCGGCTGCGGCGGGCGCCGTTGACCATGCCTTTCTTTTCGCCCTGACTAGCGCGATGCGCAAACTGACGCAGCGGGATATCGAAGACGCCCGGGCCGCGTGGGTCGCCTGACCCGGGGGATCTCGCCGATCGCTGCCGTCCGCATGATCGCGCATACGCGCTTCTGCAGCGTGTTTTGCGATCATGTCCTGCAGAACGAGCCGGAGCGAATCATCGAGATCACGAAGCTCGATGTCATGCGCGCCGTATCAGGGCGGCAGTGTGACATTCAGGACTGGCTCGACGATTGGCAGATCCTTCCGCATTCGCCGGCAAAAGAACATTACCGACGGCATCTTGCCGAATCCGAGCGCAACAGAATGGAACTGATATGCCTTCGTCACCTGTGGCTCGCATCGCAGGCGCGCAAGCCATCCTCTGTCCGCTGATACAGCGTAGCCTCTGGGCGAGTTCATGGATGATGCATTCCATCTGGAGCGAGCCGCCGTCTCACATGGTAGCGTCGCTGCTGCCCACGAAAGCGTGAACTCATGACATGAATACCGGGGTCGTTAGACAGGTCTTGTCTGCGGGCAGCGATCATGCCGCTGCGATTTTGCACAAGGAGAATTCGAATGACTACCCTGTCGACGATTGGGCGCGTGGGTCGCGCCGCGATGATGACGCTGATCCTGGCCACTCCAGCCCTTACCACCGCGGCGTATGCCTTCGACCCCTTTGGCGGAGATGAAACGGTGGTGACGAGGTCCGCTCAGTCCGGCCGGTACAACAACCCCGCCGAGACGCCGCTGGCGAAGGCGACTGCGGACGCGAAGGCTCGCACGTCGGCCATGGCGGCGAACCGGCTCGGTGCGTCGGATGCGTCGAGGATCGGCGGCCCCGTGGATCTGCTTGGCATGGGCGGCCAGCAGGACGAGTTGGCTCGTGAGATCTACCACCCGGGCAGCGGCACCGATTGGTGATCGGCGGCGTAAGCGCCGAATGCCCTGCGCGAAAACCGGGCCAGCCCGACATCCGTTGAAACGGGCTGGCCCGCGTCCAGGAAAGAGCGAGTCCCCACGCTTAATCCTCACAGATGCCCCTCCAAAGGAGGACGACCATGCCTGCTAATCTTATTAGAGACTTGCTTCGCGGCGGGGCGCTGGCGATGGCCCTGATAGCTTCGGGAGCCACGACGGCGCTGGCAGATCCGCCAGGATACTATTTCCAGGATTCCTGGCAGCCGAAGCAGCAAGAGCTGCAAGCTACGCCCCCGGCCAGGGCGGACGGCAACAAACCGACGGCTGCGGCCAAGGTTGACAACAGCCCCTGCTCTTCCAGCAGCAGCCGCTCGGCTGGCCGGTAATATCGTGCCACTTGGCGCGGCGTGCGACCGATTGGAAGTGTTGGCGCAGGCCAGCGGCAATCCTTCGGTCTCGACGAAGCCAAGAGCTGCTGGCCTCAAGTGACAAGACCGATGTATGTCGCGACGCACTTCCACCGAGCGGTACTCAGCACCCAGTTGCTATCCCAGGAGGGGTGACGCGGCAAATAGCGTCGTATGCGACGTCACCCTTCGCCGCCCACTATCGGGCTGACGACGAATGTGTCCGGGCTGCTATGTTCGCTTTCCGCCCAGCTCCGCAAAGATTCGATTTTGACGAAGCGGATGCCGCCGGGTCCAACGGTGGTGGGCCGAATCTCGGCACTATACGCCTTTCTCGATCTACCAACACCGTAAGGCCTCGATTTCTCCCCTTCGATATCAATGCCTAAACTCTCGTACGCCACGATCAAGTCTGATCCCGTGACGCGAGGTGTCTCCCTTGGTGCGTCAGATTTGAGCGGAACGCCATCCACAGAGAGTTCGCCGCCGTTCACGAAGCTGCTCTCGTCCAAAGGCGAGGAACAGCGCCGCGCTGGCGATCTCGTCCGGATGTGACGGAGCGCGATTTCACGTGCGGCCTCTACGTGGCGCTGGCTGTGGTGGCCGGGAAATGGAAGCCACTCGTGCTGTTTCACCTCGGCGGCGGTCCGCGCCGCTTCGGCGAGCTGCGCCGACTCGTGAGGGGCATCAGCGAGAAAGTGCTGATCCAGCAGCTCCGGGAGTGGAGGGCGATGGGTTCTCAGCCGCACGGCCTATCGGGAAGTCCCGCCGCGTGTCGAATACGCGATGACGGAGTTGGGGCGACCCCTGGCCGCGGCGCTCATGCCGCTCTGCGCCTGGGGCAAAGAGAACAGAGAGCGAGTCGAAGAGATGCAGCAGCGACAGCCGCTTCGTAGGCCTGCTTACCACCCTTCTGCGACGTTCTGATCCGATCGGGCAATGGCCGCATCTTGCGGCTCGCTCGTCGTCGACTACGTGGCCCGCGTGGCGCACAAGACGAGTTTACTCTTGCGGCCATCGCCCAAAAACCTGAGGCGTCTCGCCAGGCCGCCCCCGCTGGCCGCTCAGCGCGTTGCGTCAGCACCAGGATGCTAAAGCCACCGCACCTCTGGGGTGAGCGGAACTCAGGGATGGTTTCGGCGCGCTCGCGAACGTCGGCACCCCCGCAATCGCCCGACTTTTGCGACGATATCTGCCACAAGCGGACAGTCGATCGATTTTGGGCGAAGCAGAGTGCTTCTAATGCTGCTTAGGCGCGTTTGAAGCAGGAGTGTCTGGCATGGGCTCCGCCGCCGACGCCGACCCGCACACCGTGACCAGCGAGGCCGATCCTAAAATCGCCGCCGCTCGACACCGGGGATTCGCTCGCCTTCACCTTCGACAAGCCCGGGACATAGCGATATTTTCTGCTCTATCCACCCCATATGCAGGGCGCCATCGTCGTCCAATAAGGCGGCGCCCCGGCTCTTGCCGTCGGATGATCAGACTGGCTCACGCCGTCTCCCCTATGCACAAGCGCGCTGCCTTCTTGGGCAGGGCGCCCCTTTTTTTCGGTTGTCGCGCGTCCGTGTGCCGACCGGACGAAATAAAGTCCGCGGTCTCGCGGTCAGTCCTTGACAGAGACCACCATCATGCAAAAGAGCACGACTGTCAGCTGGGCCAACGGATATGCGTAAACTGACAAAATGGGATGTCGATGAGGCGTGGCGGGCGTTGATTGCCATCGAGATGACCTATCCAAGCCACGACAGCAAGGCGCCAGGCAAGGGGCTTTCTCCGACCTCGGCCCTCCGCATGATCGCGCACGCCCGCTTTTGCAGCATGTTTTGCGAATATGCCGTGCAGAACGAGCCTGAGCGTATCGTCGAGATCACGAGGCTCGATGTCATGCGCGCCATATCAGGGCGGCAACGTGAGATCCAGGAATGGCTCGAGGACTGGGAAATCTTCCCGGAGTCGCCGGCAAAGGAACATTACCGTCAGCATCTTGCCGAATCCCAGCGCGGCAGGATGGAGCTGATATGTCTTCGTCACCTCTGGCTCGCCTCGCAGGCGTGCAAGCCATCCTCGGTTCGCTGACGCATGCGTAGTGTACGAGCGATGCACGCCGGCAACGGCGCGAGATACCTCAACCGGCCTGCCCCGGATTCATATCCTCGGAGGGATGCGAGTTCGGATTAAACTGACAAGCAACGGCTACAACGCCGATGAACAGCAATACCACCAGGGCATTGAGCTTCGTGGCATGCCTCGATGAGTCGGTGAACGCGATGTTTGCCAAGGTCAGGAAGCCGCTCCGCTCCAACTACGTGGCCAAGCTGACATTGCCCAGAGGGCGGAACGTCATTGCAAAGCCTGCGATCAATCTGCGGCAAGCCCCACGGAGCCGGTCACCAGCGAAAATCCAGAGCGCCCTAAGGCAGCGGCAGCTGCTGGTGTTGCGCCGCTGTCGCTGTCTAAGGTTGAGTCTGCCCGCATGTTGTTATTGCGGCCAACACACGTTGAAGGGATTGTCCGAAAACGGTGTCGGATTGCCGAAATGACGAACTGGGGCGCCAAAGCCCCCGTTATCATCGCCGCAATCCTGCGAGGTGTGCACCGCGCCCAAATGCGGTTGAGATCCCGGCACTTGAGCCGAGGCGACTCGTGGGAGCGGCGTCGACGTTCCGCAGGCGGAGATACTGGCAGCCAGCGCAATTGCCGCTGCGATGCTAAAGAATCGGCCCTTCATAGGATGTTCCTTTGTTCGAACTCGCGGGTTTGCGGGAGGTCCGCGCTGAGCCCGGCTCAGGACGCTGCGCCGGGGGATGGTGCAGGCGAGAGCGCAGACTCAGCGCGGTACCGTGTAACCCGCCGAGCGAGCCGCGACGGGCTGACTCTGACCAGGAGACGGTGCGGCGGGGAGACCGTCCGTCGCCAGCTCTCCAATCAGACGCCACACGACAAGATGGTCATGTCCCTGGTCGTGGTGTAGGAAGCCGTTCGGTCAGCCGTAGCGACCGCCACGAGTCTGGCGGAGGCTGACCGGACGGCGGCCACCGTGGTGATTTTCGGTAGGGTTGAGTTGCCACA
>Ga0073928_10004407_pt1 | contig 20881 bp, 21 predicted proteins | sample PaiPotPPA55metaG_FD_76969 | JGI IMG/M metagenome (GOLD analysis project Ga0073928, IMG submission 76969) | Iron sulfur acid spring bacterial and archeal communities from Banff, Canada, to study Microbial Dark Matter (Phase II) - Paint Pots PPA... ...
ACCATCACTCTGGACGTCCAGTTCGTAAAGGCTGCCTAAAAATCCGCCGCCGAGCCAAAATCGCTGCGGCGCAGAAAAGAAAAGGAAGGAGGAGTTATGTCACTCCGCCCAGTAAAACAGATTATTCAACCGAAGCCCACGATTGAGGGCGCCGGCGTCAAATTGCAGCGAGCCTTCGGGTTCGGCAAGACCAAGGAGTTCGATCCCTTTCTTTTGCTGGATGATTTTCGCAACGACAACCCGAATGACTACAAAGCGGGATTCCCCTGGCATCCCCACCGTGGGATCGAGACCATCACGTATGTGCTCGCCGGCTCCGTCGAACACGGCGACAGCCTGGGCAACAAAGGCAAAATGTCCGCCGGAGATGTTCAATGGATGACGGCGGGCAGCGGCATCCTGCACCAGGAGATGCCGAAAGGCGACACGCAGGGGCGCATGCATGGCTTCCAGTTGTGGGCGAACCTGCCCGCATCGCTGAAGATGACCGATCCCCGCTACCAGGACATTCCCGCGAGCGCGATTCCCGAAGTCACCGATGACGACGGTACCCGTGTGCGCGTGATCTGCGGCGAGTTCTGGGGAAAGAGAGGCCCGGTGGAAGGGGTGGCTGCCGATCCGAATTACCTGGATGTGTCAGTTGCTCCGGGAAAGCGGAAGCGGCTTAAGATCGAGACCACCCGCAATGCTTTCGCATATGTGTTCGCGGGCTCAGGCACGTTCCGCGACTCCTCCAGTCCTCGCGCCGTTCTGACCGAGCGGGTGGAGAAGCCCGATGCGCCGCCAATGTACGACGTCGGCAATCACTCGCTGGTTCTGTTCGACCGCGGCGACGAGATCACGGTCCAGGCTGGAGACGACGGTATCCGTTTCCTGCTGGTCTCGGGCAAGCCAATCGAAGAGCCGGTGGCATGGTATGGCCCGATCGTAATGAACACGCAGGAGCAGTTACGCCAGGCAATGGCAGAGCTGCAAGCCGGCGACTTCATCAAGCATCGCTAAATTAAACATTTTGGATCACTGCCAAAGATAGCTCCGCGAATCGTCTGCGCGGAGCTATCTTTGCTTCACCTTGTTCTGGAATGCCCCGGGCTAGCTCTCGATTCCTTCGAAATGCAGGCGTAGCGTGCGATTCAACGTCGAGGATGTAGAATCGTCTTTAGATCTTAGCTTCTTTGGATCATGCGAACGGTCTTCGACATCTTCGCGCAAATCTTCCGCAATCTGTGGGCGCATAAACTGCGCTCCTTTCTTACCATGTTCGGGATTGCCTGGGGGGTGGGGTCGTTATTGCTGCTGGTGGGTGTGGGCGAAGGATTCCGCTCGGGCAACAAGCGCGAGCTGGCCGAGTTCGGCAGGAACATCATGTTTCTCTTTCCAGGGCGCGCGCCAGCGGTAAAGGGCAGCATGAACTCGGCGCGTCCCTATTTGCTCACTTATCAGGATTATGCGGATATCCGCGCGCAGGCGCCGCACGTAGGCAACGCCAGCCCGATGCTTTCTCGGACCGACCTGCATCAGGTCAGTGAGTTCGCCACGGCGGGAGTCGAAATCCTGGGCGTGGAGCCTCAGCTGAATGAGATCAGTTATCTTCCCCTCAAGGAAGGACGCTGGCTCAACGAGATGGACGAAGCGCAGAGGCGAAATGTGATCGTCCTGGGGAACGAATTGCTGAAAACGCTCTTCCCTGGGCGCCCGGCGGTGGGGGCGTTCGTTCTGCTCAACGGAATTCGGTTCGAAGTGATTGGCACGATGCCGCACCTGGGGCGCGGCGACAACACCTGGCTGAACATGCGCGGTTATATTCCTTTCCCGGTGATGGCGACTTATTTTCCCCTGAAGGGCGAAAATCACCAGAACTCGATTTCCTTTATCGAATATCAACCGCGCGTCACTGCCGAGCACAAGCTAGCGCAAGATGATGTCCATCGGATCGTGGCCCGCAATCACGGATTCGACGCCAGCGATGAAAACGCCTTCGACGGCTGGGATTCGATCCAGGAATCGAAAATGGTGGGCACAATTTTCGACGTCATGAATATGTTCCTGGGCGCGGTAGGAATGGTTACGCTAGCTCTGGGCGCTATCGGCGTCGTGAATATTATGCTGGTCGCGGTCAGCGAACGCACGCGCGAGATTGGGCTGCGTAAGGCTTTGGGCGCCACTAATCGCAGCATTCTATTTCACTTTTTTCTGGAAGGATTGCTGCTGACACTGGGTAGTGGACTGATCGGTATGTGTCTGGCGGCAGGCTTGATGGCGCTGGTAGGAAATGTGCAGGGGCCGGGCGGATTTGACCCTCCGAAGTTGGTGCCGATGTCGGCGGTGCTGGCGATTGGCAGCTTGACCCTGGCCGGGGTCGTCGCGGGCCTTTATCCCGCGCGCAAAGCGGCCATGCTGCAGCCGGTAGAAGCCCTCCGGCAGGAGTAATGCCCAGGGGGTGGAGTAGAGTTTTATGTTGAATGATTTGCTCCAGGAAGCGTACGGCGCCATGCGGCACAATCGCCGCCGCACCGCGCTTACCATGCTGGGCATGGCTTGGGGCATCGCCACGGTGGTCATGCTCCTCGCGTATGGGGATGGTTTTGGACGGGCCTGCGCCAATATATTTGCCAATTTCGGCACCAAGCTCGTGATTGTCGTGCCCGACCGTACTTCCATGCAGGCAGGTGGGCAGAAGGCGGGAGTTCTCGTTCGCTTCACCCTGGATGACGTGGAAACGCTCACCACCAACCTTCCTCAAATCACTCATATCACTCCGGAAGTCAGCAAGCAGGCCAGCGTCCAGTACGACACCAGAATTTTCACTTGGGGTGTCACCGGCAATTATCCCACTGTGTTTGACGTCCGCTCGCTCAAGCTTGAGCAGGGCCGCTTCTACAATCCCGAAGACGAGATCCAGCGCGCCCACGTCGCCGTGATCGGCTCGGAAGCGAAAGAGAAACTTTTTTCCGGACGCAATGCGTTGGGGGAGCACATCCGCCTGGACGGGCTGAGCTTCGAAGTCATCGGTGTGCTGAGCGCCAAAATGCAAGAGGGAAATGACGATATCAATCGCGTGATTTACGTCCCGTTCAGCACCATGAGCGAGTTGAAGAATACACATTACCTGGACACCATTTGGTTCACCTACCAGACGCCGGAGTACGAGAGCCTGGAGCAATCGGTTCGCACCATCATGGCGACGCAACACAAGTTCAGCCAGACGGACCGCCAGGCTGTGCACGTGTTCAATCTGATGACCCAGGTTCATCAGTTCGAGATTATTACCCTGGGATTGAAAGTTCTGATGGGCTTTATCGGAACCCTTACCCTGGGCATCGGCGGCGTGGGCCTGATGAATATCATGTTGGTTTCGGTGACCCAGCGCACGCGGGAGATTGGCGTGCAGAAGGCGCTGGGAGCGCGGCGGCGATACATCCTGCTGCAATTTCTTGCCGAAGCTTTGACTATTACCTTTATCGGTGGCGTGCTGGGAGTGCTGCTGGCTTATGCGGTGGCGCTTTCCGTCGGAAGACTTACCTTGTACAGCGCCTTCGCCAAAAACGGCGAAGCTGGCGACATCCGCCTGATCATTGCTCCGGGAACGCTGATTGCGTCCACGCTCATTCTTGGCATGGTGGGGCTAATCAGTGGCATGGTCCCGGCCATCCGCGCCTCTAGGCTGAATCCCATCGAGGCTTTGCGGCACGAGTAGCGTCCTTCTTCGCTGCGGTTATTGCGGACCAAATTGAACCTCCGGAGATCGTTGAACCGTTAGCTGGCTTACCGGTGCGCCTTTCAGATAAACATTGAAGAACGTGTGCACGTAGTCGGTGGTGATGGCGAGACCCCGCCGCCCCTCCAGCGACCCGAATCCAAGCTTTCGCATCATTCCAATCACATAATGACTCTTGAGTAACATCTGGTCGCCGAAACTGAAGTGATTCGCCCCGCGTATGGTAATGAACAGGCGTCCGTTCGGAAGGCGATCGTAAATGGATTGGAGATTGGTATGGATCTGTCGGCTAGCCGGATCTGCAAGATCGCGACTGTGATCGCTGAGCATAAACATGAACGGTTGTTTCAAGCCTTCCTGAACCACACTGCCGTACGGAGCCCCGTCAATATCGATGCCCGCCTTGCACCGGGAATCCTCATGACAGAATTGCAACGCAGTGGCCCCACCAAAGGAATGGCCAAACATGCCGAGCCGCTGCATATCCAACCGTCCGGTAAACCTGCCAGAAGGATCGGCGGTGTTCAGCTTCTCCAATTGGGTTACTACAAACTTTGTGTCGCTCGTCCACATAGGCAAGAGCCGATCGATCAGCCGTTCGGCCTGATCGGGCGACAGATCCTCGGGATCGTTGGCCGGAGGTCTCGTGATTACCCGATTGTCCGGCAAGACTATGATGCCGGTTCTGTAAGGAGCGTCAAAGCCCACGACAAAGTAGCCGTGACTCGCCAGGTCTTCCGCAAGTGTGGTGAAGTCGGTGGTCAAAGCTCCGCCACCCGCCCGCATGATTACGACTGGATACGAGCGCTGCTGCGACGAGACATCCGGATCGGATGTGCTGTGGGTTCGGACCAGCGATAAGTCTCGGGTGAGGAATTTGCTCATCAAAACGCCTGAGTGCTGCTCGAGAGCTATGCGCCAAGGCGCGGGCAGGTACTCAGCCGGTGCGCCTGGTGAGGCTGCCGGATACCAAATCCAAACTACTACCTCCCGTTTGGCTCCTGGAAACGGTGAGAGTTCGTCGGCCGCGAGATTGTTGACCCAGTTCAAGGTTGTCCGCCCAACCGCGAACTGGCCTGTTGTGCTCGGCAACGTAATGGCGGTTTTGTGCTCCCGCCAGAGTAAAGCGAACAGAGTCATGAGGCCGACGAGAACCAATATGACCAAGGCTGCCAAGCCTTGGAGGAGGCGCCTGAAAAACCTCTTGGCTAGGAACGATTTCCTTCGTGTGGAAGCTGAGAGGTCGGAGGGGGTGCGCGGCTGCAACATCGCGCTATCTTATGAAAAGTACTTTAATATGTAAAGAGTTCCGGTCTAAAGGTCGTAATACAGCGCGCACTCATAAAGGTGCGGTCGCTGCCCGAATACCTTAGCTTGCCGTAGTCCAATTGTCTATCGCTAGATCACGGACCCGGCGGAACTCCCGCGTGTTGTTCGTCACCAGCGTCAAGCCGAGGCTGCGAGCATGAGCGGCAATGAATAGATCATTGCCGCCAATCATCGCGCCGAGTCTCTTTAGGTCAGCGCGAATCTTGGCATAGTGAAGAGAGGCCTCATTGGGGAAGTCCAGGACCTCGACATAACTTAGAAATGCATTCAGGGCCATTTCATCTTGCTGCCGCCGCGGCGACAGTTCGACGCCGTATAACAATTCCGATTTCGTGATGACGGAGATGCATACGTCGCTGACCGGAACCTTCCGCAGCCGTTTCAGTACACCGTCGCTCGATCGCTTCATAATGTAGGAACAGGTATCCGTGCCCAGCATATAGCTCGGCATTACGGCTCGCGCTCCTGTACGGGAAGGTCTTCGATGCCTTCCATGAAGTCCGCCGAGGCCACCGGAGCGTCGGCCAGATACGACGACCAATCCGCCGGGCGGGGTGAAAGGACGACTTCAGTGCCTTCCTTCCGGATGAAAACTTCCTCGGTATTGAACTGAAAATCCTTAGGCAGCCGCACGGCCTGGCTGCGGTTATTCATGAAGAGTTTGGCTTTGCGCTGCGGCCCCTTTGGAAGCGCCTGTTTCTTTGGCATATACATAAGTATATGCCACTATAAGCCAGGACGCAAGTGTCCTGCCACTTGTTTCGCCAAGTCACGAATCTTTGCCGTCTACTTTTGCTGCGGGATGACCACTAAGCCCCCTGCCAGTCCGGGAGGTGCAGCGCAGCGGGGGCTCTGTAGGCCCAAAACAAAAGCATATCTGACTTCTTGAGGACGCTTAAATCCCTAATGACATGCCGCCGAAGCCAGGCGAGTTTCGGAAGCTTCTTACCCATTGGTTCATCTTCTCTTGCCCTTCAGATGTCGTAGTAGAGCGCGAACTCATACGGATGCGGGCGCTGGCGGATGGCATCGACTTCTTTCGCACGCTTGTAGTCGACATAGGTTCGCAGCAGCTCTTCGGTGAACACCTCGCCCTTTAGCAGGAAAGCGTGATCGCGCTCCAGGGCGTCCAGAGCTTCTTCGAGCGATCGAGGCATGGATGGAGTGTTCGACAAGGCTTCAGGGTCGAGGTCGTAGATGTCTTTGTCGAGCGGCTGGCCGGGATCCATTTTGTTCTCGATGCCGTCAAGGCCTGCCATCAGCATGGCGGCGAACGCCAGATACGGATTGCAACTCGGGTCCGGCGGCCGGAATTCGACGCGCTTGGCTTTGGGAGCGATCGAGTACATGGGAATGCGGCAGGCGGCCGAGCGATTGCGGCGTGAATAGGCCAGATTCACCGGAGCTTCGAAACCCGGAACGAGGCGCTTGTAAGAATTCGTCGTGGGCGCGATGAGGGCCGAGAGCGCTGGGCCGTGCTTGATCAAGCCGCCGACATACCAGAGAGCGAGCTGCGACATCCCCGCGTAGCCGTCGCCGGCAAACAGTGGTTCGCCGGACTTCCACAGTGACTGGTGGGTGTGCATGCCGCTTCCGTTGTCGCCGAAGATTGGCTTGGGCATGAACGTGACCGTTTTGCCATGGCGGTTGGCCACGTTCTTCACGATGTATTTGTAGAGCAGCATCTTGTCGGCGGAGCGCACCAGCGAGTCGAACTTCAAGTCGATCTCGGTCTGACCCCCTGAAGCTACCTCGTGATGGTGGCATTCCACGTCCATGCCACAGGCTTGCATGGTCAACAGCATCTCGGAGCGCAAATCCTGATAATGGTCGGTGGGCGGCACGGGAAAGTAACCTTCGCGGTATCGCGGACGATATCCCAGATTCTTTTCTTCCCTGCCCGAGTTCCAGCGGCCCTCTTCTGCGTCGATGTAGTAAAAGGCGTACTGCTCCCGCTGACCGAAACGCACGTTGTCGAAGATAAAGAACTCGGCCTCAGCGCCGAAGTAGGCGGTATCGGCGATGCCGGTTGAACTCAAGTAAATCTCGGCCTTCCGCGCGATGTAACGAGGGTCGCGATCGTAACGCTGCTTGGTCACGGGATCGACCACGTCGCACACCAGCACGAGCGTGGGAACGGTGGTGAAGGGGTCAAGTAAGTGAAAGTTCGCGTCGGGCTTCAACAGCATGTCGCTCTCGTGGATGCCGGCCCAGCCGCGGATCGAGGAGCCGTCGATACCGAAACCGTCCTCGAAACACGATTCCGTCAACTGCTCGATCGGATAGGAAACGTGGTGCCAGAGGCCGGGAATGTCGGTGAAGCGCAGGTCAAGAATTTTTGCGTCGTGTTTTTTCGCAAACGCGAGAACGGTCTTGGCATCAGCCATGAAAACTCCTTGCCGGGATTTGCTGTTGAGAAAATTCACGAACGGCCGCGGACAGTTCCAGCGAGCGGCAGGCTGCTACAATCGGTCGCGCTGCGCAGACCGAAAAGTCTAAAGCCAGTCACCGACACAGGCAATTCGATTGTTCTTATAGCGGGGATAACGAGACTTTATACTTGAGACTCTCACCTACCAGCCTCAGCCAAGACGCTTCGGCCTGCTGAAAGCAGGTACGGAATGCTTGGCTGATAGCTGAGAGCTGACAGCTGAGAGCTTTTCCCATGGACTTCGATCAGCTTGAGACCTTTCTTGAAGTGGCGCGGCACGCGTCGTTTTCGCGGGCGGCGGAGAAGCGTTTCCGAACGCAGCCTGCCATTTCGTCGCAGATTCGCGGTCTGGAAGAAGAGGTTGGGGCGAAGTTGTTCGATCGGTCCGGCGGGAAAGTATCGCTTACGGCGGCCGGCAAGGCTTTTCAGAAATACGTCGAGGAAACGCTCGACGCCCGCAAGGCGATGCTGGTGTCTATTGCCGAGATGGAGCGCGTGCCTCGGGGCGAAATCATTGTCGGCGCGAACGAGGGCACCTGCCTGCACATCCTGCCGTATGTTTTTGCCGACTTCAAGAAGCAGTATCCCGATGTCTCAGTCAACATCAAGCGTGCAGACTATGGCAAGATTCTCGAGTCCATCATCGACAACTCGGTCGACTTCGGCGTAATTTCTCTTCCCGTCACCGACAACCGCCTGACTGTGGTGCTCATCCATCGGGATGAGTTGATCGTGATCGCGCCGCCGCAACATGCTCTGGGCAAGATGAAGTCGGCCGCCGTTGCCGACGTGGCCAAGTTCCCGCTGGTCGTCCCTAAGGCCGGACACACGCGGGATGCCATCGAGCAACTTTTTCACGAGCGGCGGCTGAAGCCGAACTTCACCATGGAACTGGATTCCAGCGAATTGCTGAAGCGTTTCGTGGCGGCCGACGTGGGCATCGGCTTCATCGCCCGGTCGAATGTGGAGGACGATGTTCGCGCCAAAGTTCTCGCCGCGGTTCCGATCGCCGATGCCCAGGTCCGGCGCGACCTGGCGCTGGTCTTCCGTAAAGACAAGGCTCTCAGCCGGGCGGCCCTCGCCTTTATCGACATTGCGGTGAAACACAAATCTACGGAAGAATTGGCGCACACCCCCAGTCGATGACCAAGGCGATCTCCAGACTTCTAATCCTTCTTGGCATGCTTCCCTTACCGTGCGTGGGGCAGGCGTCCTCGCAGAAGTCGCTCGCGCAATTGCCCGCCTCGGCACGCCATTTGATTGCGATCAAAGTTACCGGAAGCAAACGGTACCCCGAGGAAGCCATTGCGGCTGCGACCGGCCTGCAGATGGGTGCTTCGGTCAACGACGACGACTTCAAGAAGGCCGCCCGCCGCCTGGGCGATATGGGAGTATTCACCGACATCGCCTACAGCTTTTCTTATTCCTCGGCGGGAACCAAGCTGGAACTGCACGTCACCGATGCGGGAAAGTTCGTCCCGGCCCACTTTGAGGATTTCGTCTGGTTTTCCGACGCCGAACTGCGCCAGCGGATTAAGCAACACGCTCCGCTTTTTGACGGAGAACTTCCACTCTTCGGCCGCTTGGCGGACGAAGTCTCCGATGTGCTCCAAGCCATGCTGGTCGAAAACTCGATTCCCGGACACGTCGAATATCTGCGCCTGGGCAAACAAGACGGCCCGGTCGAGTCGATTAATTACCATGTGAACGATGTTCTCATTCAAATCCGGAACATCGAGTTCACGGGCGCTGCCGACGCCGATCTGCCCGCGCTCGAATCCGCCGCAAAAAGGCTTCCCGATCGAGAATACTCCCGCAGCCGCCTCAGCCAGTTCGTCCAGCGGCAGCTTCTTCCCGTCTACTACGAGCGCGGCTATCTGAAGGCACAGTTCGGCGAGCCGCAAACAAAAGTCGTGAAACAGCCGGCGGCCGAAAACGAAGATGGCCCGCGCAACCAGACCGTCGTCGATGTGACCTATGCGGTAAATCCCGGCTTGCAATACAAGTTGAAGAGCCTGGAATGGTCGGGCAATCACGAGTTCCCGACGGAAACGCTGCAGAAAATGGTTCGCGCAGAGATCGGCCAACCGGCCAACACTATCCGCCTGGGCGATAATCTGAAAGACATCCAGAAGCTCTACGGCTCCCGCGGATTCATCACAGCCACGATCAAGCCCGAAGCGCAGTTTGACGATGCCGCCGGCACCGTTGCCCTTCGCCTCGACATGACCGAGGGAGCGGTCTATCACATGGGGGAGCTCGAATTCCGCGGGCTCGACAACAGCCTGACGGCGAAGCTCCGCAATGCCTGGAAGATCCGTCCCGGCGAGGTTTACGACTCGACTTACCTCAGCGAATATCTGCCCGCAGCCCACAAGCTGCTGCCGGCGACGTTGGACTGGGATGTGGCGTCGCATGTGACTGCCAACGGCCGCGACAAGACCGTCGACGTCGATCTTATCTACTCGGTAAAGGCACCCAAATAGGGCTGTCACTGCGGCGTGACTCCATTGGGGCGCTTGTTCGGTTTTTGGAACATTTTCGGACAGTTTTATAGGGGACGGGTTTGTCGCGTAACATCAGGTTTCTTGTTAGAACAAAAATTGAATCTCGCCGCCAGCCGCGGCGATCATGTGAAGCAAAGGCTTGGCCCGGGCCCTCCCCCCCTACGTAACTCCGGGCAATCAAGCGGGGATGCGCGCCAGCGCTCCCCGCATTTTCTTGCTCTGCATAACTTGTAACTTGTCCCCGGTTGGGTCATCCTCTAAGGCAGAGACTGGTCCGCCGGCGTCGCTCGGATGCCAGCCCACAAGGAGAATCTGAGATGAATGCACGATTTCGCAAAATCGTATTCCTTCTGTTGAACGTAATTGTGATTTCAGGACTAGCCGTTTCCTCATCATTCGCGGCTAAAGCCAAAACCTTTACTGGGAAAGTAAGCGACTCGATGTGTGGCGCCAAGCATATGGAATCAAACGACGACGCTGGCTGCACTCGCGTCTGCGTCGGCAAGGGAGCAAAGTACGCTCTCGTGTCCGGCGACAAGGTCTACACTCTCGACACAAGCGATAAAGCAGCCCTGGCGGTTCTCGACAAACAAGCCGGTGCGAACGTCACGGTCACCGGGACCGAGAAGGACAACACGATTATGGTTACAGCGGTCACCGCCGCTCCTTAAACTCCGCCGCAAAATCGGCAGCGTTCGACATCCCGCGGGGACGCGCTCCGGCGCCGTCCCCGCAATTTTTTTGGGTGCACCCCTAAATTCATATTTCCTTTACAAAGCATTGTGTTAGATTGTGCATTCTTATCAATCAAATCTGTTTCCGGAGGATCACCGATTTGGGCAAAGACATGGTTCCGAAGCGGATTTTCTTTACCAAGGGAGTGGGGAAACACCGCGAGCGGCTGACTTCCTTTGAATTGGCGTTGCGTGACGCCGGTATCGCTGCCCAGAACCTGGTTCGAGTCTCCTCCATTTTTCCGCCCAATTGCAAGCTGCTCGCCCGCAAGGAAGGCGTGAAGTATCTTCATCCTGGAGAAGTGGTGTTCGCCGTGGTAGCGGAAAATTCCACTCGCGAGCCGCACCGGCTGCTGGCTTCATCGATCGGGGTAGCTATTCCCGCCGATCGCAACACTTACGGCTATCTCAGCGAGCACCACTCCTTTGGCGAAACCGAAGATGCCGCGGGAGAATACGCCGAGGAACTCGCCGCCGAAATGCTGGCTACCACACTCAACGTGGAATTCGATCCCGATCGCTCCTGGGACGAGAAGAAACAGATCTATCGCCTCTCCAACAAAATCGTGCGCACCGCGAATGTCACCCAATCCGCCGTGGGCGACAAGCGTGGTCTCTGGACCACAGTGATTGCCTCGGCAGTTTTGATCTTCGACTGATCGGATCGCGCGCCGCCCGGCTCACTCCTGCACCCACTACCCTATTTAGCAAGGCAATATTCAGAAACGGACGCTGCTGAAGCCGCCTTGAGAATCGTGCTGAATCGGAAGGCCGTCCTCGCGCATCTAACTACATGAAAGTAATCAAGTTGATAAACTTAAGTTGATAATTCCTGAGAAAGAACCGAAGGCCGAAGGGAGTAAAACTTTAGTAATCCTATATCAAGCCGAATGTAATTCTGAGTTAACACGCGTCGGTTATTATGGATTCAGTAAAAAGAGATAGAGGAGTTAGTTGTGGACATCGAAACACGCAGAAAAAAGCAACAGGCCCTGATGGTGCAACTTGTAGAGCGAAAGGTTCGGTCCCGCGCCAAACAGCTCTATGAAACGCGCGGTCAGGAAGAGGGTCAGGCCCTGCAGGATTGGTTTCAAGCAGAGTCGGAAGTCCTTGGAAACAGTATCCTTGCGCCTCTTTACCGTCGGCTCCGAACAGGTAGTCATGACGTCCAGGAGAACGACTCCGTCCAGGATCTTGCATCGAGTGAGACCAACGCGTAAGTAACAGCCGAACTAATCACCCCAATCCCTATTTCTTTTCGCCCTTTGCCTACTTCCTGGAAGCAGCTTTGGCGCCCTTGCGCGCCCCCCGCCCTTTTTGGCCTTGTCCAGCCGTTCGATGACTGCGGCGACGATGATCGGCAGGCCAACCGTCGCGTCCACGAAGACCTCGCCAAACTTCCCCCCTTCCGACGGAGGAACGAATTTTCCCCAAGAGATTGCTTCGCTATAGGGACTGCCGGACAATCCTCCCCAGTATACTGGCTCCGGGCAAATCCTGAGCCCGTAGTGATAGCGCTTCAGAGGCACATTCTCTCCCAACCGTCGGTGCCTGAGTTCGATGAAGGGCCCGAACTGCTGCGACCAATTGCGGGGCACGCCGCCGCCAATGGTGAAAATCCCCAATTTTTTCTGGCGCAGCAGAGTCGCAGCGAAGTGCTCCAGATCCTCGAACGGATCGAAGCGGATTTTATGTCTCCCTGTCGATTCTCGCAGCCGGTTGTTCAATGCCGTGTCAAGGCCTAGCTCCGAGTCGCTGAATGCCGGAACAAATACCGGAACCCCCTGTTCATAAGCGGACTTCAGAATTCCCCGCTGCCCCTGATTGCGCTTCGCTAGATACGCGCCGATAGCGTGATTCAATTTGTACGAGCACATAACCTCATTGTGATCCCAGGCCTCAAGCACGGCGGCCATGACTTCCTCGACGTCGTCCAGATTCTGCTCGGGCTCGAGCGTGTCGTAGACGCGGTTGTATCCCTGCTCGTATAGCTCCTCATCGGACACCTCGGGATTGGCACGGAAGTGGGCCCGGCCCGTCGCCTCGACCAAGCCATGCGCCATGAGCGCGCCGGTCGAGACAATAGCATTCACGATTCCGCGGTCGATTAACTCCGTCACAATCAGACCCTGCTTGGCCACGGTCATCGCCCCAGCCAACGTCATGACGATGAAGGCGTCTTCGTCGAGGGCCATGGCTTCGAGCACGTCGGCGGCCTCGCCCAGTTGGCGTCCGGTAAAGGCCGTCTTGGACATCGCCCGAACCAGGTCATCGATCGATTTCACTTTGCCCAGATCAAGCGGCTCCAGCGGAATCAGGCGGTCTTCAATGGGATTGTGCAGATGACGATCTTTACCCTCGCCGCCGGACCCATGTCCTTGTGCCGGATTCGAATGCGGCTTCGAATTAGTATGATTGCCCTGTTTCAACGCGACCTCCCAAGCTCATCGTCGATCTGGTTCACCCGGTTGATCCCCGACTCATTACTGTACAGGACCGCTGGATCGAAGACCACCTAACGTGCGAAAACGGTCATTCAAAACGCAATGGCTTCGTTCCTCTGCGTCCTCTGCGGGTTTCTTTGCGACCTCTGCGATAAAGAATTTAACCGCAAAGTCCGCAGAGGGATCGCAGAGGTCGCAAAGAAAATCCTGCACGAACCCGTGATCCAAGTCGTCGGTTACACTGCCAAGCATGGCCGGTAAGCGCAGTTTCGAAGAACAAATCGCCGCTATCGACGCGCTTCGTCAGGAGCCGGAAGAGGCTCGCCTTGTCGCGTTGCGCCAAGCTCTGGGTCATCGCAACAATTTCATCGTGGCCAAAGCGGCTGATCTCGTGCGCGACTTTCGCATGGCGCAACTGACGCCGGAACTGCTGACCGCTTTCGATCGCTTCTTCGACAATCCGGTGAAGACCGATCCGCAGTGCTGGGCTAAAAACGCGCTCAGCCGCGCTCTTGGCGCGCTCGATTATCAGGAACCAGAAATTTATCTTCGCGGAATGCGGCACATCCAGATGGAACCCGTGTGGGGAGGCCAGTCTGACACCGCTGGAACTCTGCGCGCCACCTGCGCGCTGGCGCTGGTGCAATGCCGCAGCCTGACCGACACCGACTTGCTCGCGCATCTGGTCGACCTCGCAGCCGATAAGGACAAGTCAGTCCGGGCGGAGGCCGCGCGGGCAATCGAACAGGTTGGCTCGCCGGCGGCCTCGCTTCTGCTCCGTCAAAGAGCCATTCTCGCCAACGACGAACCCGAAGTCCTCGGCGCCTGCTACGGCGGAATTCTGCGGCTTGACGGTCTGAGTGCAGTTCCCTGGATCGCACGCTTTTTAGCGACTGCTGATGACTCCGCAGCCGAAGCGGCGCTTGCCATTGCCGGCGCGCACTCCATCCAGGGCTTCGATACTCTCCGCGACTGCTTCGTGAAGGCCGACGATCCGTGGTGGCGTTCCGTCTTGCTTTCCGCGATTGCGTTAACACGCCAGGACGCAGCGCTGGAATTTTTGCTCGACTTGGTGCGCACGGAATCGCTGAACGCGGAAGGCGCGATTGAAGCCCTTCTCCGTTCCATGCCGTCAGCTGAAACGATGAAGCGACTTGAAAAGCTGGTTGCTCCCAACCCCCGCCTGGTGCGTGTTTTTGCTGCAAATCAAAAGATCGAAAAATAAAAGATCGAAAAAATAAAGGCGCGAATATACGCCTCGAGCTCTCATAGCTAAAGCGTTCCACACCAAAAAAAGCCCGAACCGACGGTCCGGGCTTACATTGCCGACTAATGCACCAGTCGCAAACGTGGGTTATCGCAGGATGTCAAGAGTGACCGTGGTCGTACGCGTCACTCCTCCTCCCGTGGCCGTGATGGTAATGGTGTGATTTCCAGTTCTGGCGTTCCGGCCCACGTTGACTGTCATGGTCGACGTCCCCGAACCCGGCGCTGCGATGGTGCTGGGGCTGAAAGTAACGGTTTGCGCGCTTCCCTGTCCCGAAGCGGACAAGCTGATCGTCGAGTAGAAGCCGCCGGAAACGGCCGTGGTGATGGTGGACGTGCCGAAGCTGCCTCGGGCTACGCTAATCGATGTGGGCGACGCGCTGACAGTGAAGTTGGGCGTGGTCCCGGTTACAGTCAAAGAGACCGTAGTCGTTTCGACAGTGCTGCCCGAAGTTCCAGTCACCTTGATGCTGTACGTGCCCGTCGCCGTGGATGAGGCCACGGTCATCGTCATGATTGAGGACCCGGCCCCTGTAATCGAGGTCGGATTGAAAGTTACGGTCACACCGGTCGGCTGGCCGCTGGCAGACAACGAAATGGCCGAGCTGAACCCGCCCGTCACCGTGCTGGTGATGGTGGAGGTTCCCGCGTGGCCCTGCGCCACCGAGACCGAAGATGGCGAAGCCGAGAGACTGAATCCTGGACCGGACGAGCTTCCGGCGAGCGCGGCGATCAGGCCAGCGCCATTGGGACTGCCCCAGCCCGTCGCCAGGTCGTAGCCGGTCGTTGCGGAGAAGCCATTGCTGCCGCTGGTCACGTCATGGAAATCCGCGCCATAGTTTGAGCTCAAGCCAATCGAGTACAGACTCGGATTGATGAAGCCGACAGTATGGTTGCCGTTCGCGACCGCCTGCTGATTCACCAGAGCCAGGTAGCCCGCCCACATCGGCGCTGCAAAGCTGGTGCCGCCATAGTTGTTGGCAGTGCAAGTAGTCTGGTCGGCACAAACGTAGAAAGTAAAATTCGCGTTCGCCGAAACGTCAGGAGCGTTGCGATACGTTTTCGAACAGCTCGAGCACCCGGCGGCCGCGCTGGTCTGCCAGGAAGGGATTGCATAATGGTTGGGCGAGATGCCGCCGCCGCCATCCACCCACGCGGCCTCTGAACTCCAGGGACCAGCTGCACTGCTGGTAACTAAATCTGTGCCGCCCACCGACGTGACATAAACATCATCCGCCGGAAAAATTGCGGACGACGATTTCCAGGCTCCGCTGTCGCCAGCCGCTTGAAACAAATTCTGGCCTTGCGCCGCGAACTCCTGGAAATACGGATTGTCGGTATTGGGATCGGCGGGGCTCCACGTCCACGAAGAACTCAACTGCGCGTTCAGAGGATTGGCTGTAGCCATGGCGTTGAAAATGGAGGCGTCACTCGATCCGACATACATCACCAGGCTCGACATTCCCGGAGCCATGCCGAGGGCCTGCGTCATGTCCAAGGTTTGTTCCGTGTCATCACAACTAGGGTAAACGCAACTGGTGCTGGTACCGTCCGTGGACTTGAGTGTAATGGGGACGCCGTTGGTTTGATGCGCATTAGTGAAGTAAGTATTGAGATCGGCTAAATCGGTGCCGTAATACTCCAGCAATCCCAACGATTGTCCGCTTCCGGTGAGAGATCCGCCATAATATGCAGCTCTCATATCGCTGCCTAAGAAAGAACTCGACGGGCCGGAACCGGTAGTCGCGTTGGGCCTCGCGTTGAAAGCGCGATGAAAGGCGGGATGCGGGGTGGAATAGTTATCCAGGCCAGCGACATGCCACAACTGGATTGTCAGGTTCGGTGTGGGCTCGCAGTCCGGAGCGTAGAAGGTGCGGTTTTCCGTGGGATGCTGATAGACGCCCATCGTTACATGGAAAGCCTGCTCAATGTTGGCCACCGATCCGGTAACGTCCACATTCACGCGATTGGGCGAAGTGCCAACAACCTTAAGACCGTTCTCGTTCGCGAACCGAATCACGGAATCGTAGTCTTCCTGGGTGGGACCAAACCGTGACGTGAATTCTTCTACCGTGAGGAACTGGTGATAAGACGGGCTGGAAGGGTCGTAGAGTCTCTGGAGAAGGTCATCGAGCTCAGGCTGATTGCGTAGCGGCAAAACCAGCACAAGACGCAGGGATTGCGTTGCCGGCACGTGTCCGAGCGACGGAGCCTGCCCACTAAGGGTGGCTTCGCGGACGTGACGTGTCGATAGGGGGAGTGACTGGGCGTGGCAAATCATACTCATGACCGACATTAGCGCCGCGATCGTGAGCAAAAACTTTCTTGATGTTCGAATCATAACTTCTCCTTGTGGTTTTGGATGTACTGGAAGTACAGCTTTGACTTGCGGCGGCTGTGAGACCGAAAGTGCCTATGACTGGCTTAAGAAGTAACGTCGGCTTATCCATCCTGCTGGCGGGTACTGAATGGCTCGTGGCCTGAAGGTCCCCAACCATCCGCGATCCGTAGCGGTCCTGCGAAAATTGCAAAACATTCTACTTCACTCTTGTTAACGTTTAGGAGAATTCATAGTCACTTCTCTTTTCCGAACAAGCCCGGGCAACCTGCTCAAGGCAGCTAGGGTCGTCCCAAAAAGGTCTTAAGACCTCTGTGCCGTGGTCGCACGCCAGAGTGTGTGTGAAGTCAAAGTCGGAGGTCCGACGTTCGAGGTCTGGGCGGATGCTATATTGATCGCGGAGGTCGAAGGCGTGCCGCCTGAAAAATTTCGTGTGGCCTTGGTGCAGATGTCGTGCGGTCCGGAGCCGGAACAGAATCTCGAAAAAGCCCTGAGCCGCATGGCCGACGCCGCCGGACGCGGAGCCAAGGTTGTGTGCCTTCCCGAACTCTTTCAGACGCAGTACTTCTGCCAGCGCGAGGACCACTCACTGTTCGACCTGGCCCAGCCGATTCCGGGCCCCACCAGCGAAAGGCTGGCCGCTGCTGCGCGAGCGAACGGCGTGGTCCTGATCGCATCCCTGTTTGAGAAGCGGGCCGCCGGCGTCTACCATAACACCGCCGCCATCTTCGACAGCGACGGCTCCCTGCGCGGCCTCTACCGCAAGATGCACATCCCCGACGATCCGCTCTATTACGAGAAATTCTATTTCACTCCCGGCGACTTGGGATTCCGCGCGATTGATACCAGCTCCGGCCGCCTGGGCACGCTTGTCTGCTGGGACCAGTGGTATCCGGAGGGCGCGCGCCTGACGGCGTTACAAGGGGCGCACGTGCTGTTCTATCCCACCGCGATCGGCTGGCACCCGACGGAAAAAGCCGAATTCGGCCTGGCGCAGCATGACGCCTGGCGCACCATCCAGCGGTCCCACGCGATCGCGAACGGAGTCTACGTGGCCGTCGTAAACCGCGTCGGCTTTGAAACCGGCAACGTTCGGGGCAAATCCGCTCCAGGCCAAGGATTGGAATTTTGGGGCGCGTCGTTTTTCTGCGATCCCTTCGGGCGCGTGCTGGCGGAAGCCTCCCACGATCGCGAGGAAATCCTGATCGGCGACGTGGATCTAAAGGCGCTAGAAGATATCCGCCGCAACTGGCCTTTCCTGCGCGACCGCCGCATCGACAGCTATGCTCCCATAACCAATCGCCTGATAGATTAGGAAACCTTTGCCTAAAGCGTCGCGTAAACATTTAAGTAATGCTTCAAGTGTGGATGTGGCGTCGCGCGTTCGCGGCTATCGGATGCCGGCGGAGTGGGAGCCTCACTCCGCCAGCTGGCTCGCCTGGCCTCATCATCGCGAGGACTGGCCCGAGAAGTTTGAGCCAATTCCATGGGTCTACGCCGAAATCATTCGCAATCTCGCCAAACGCGAGCGCGTCGAACTGATCGTCAGCAATGCCTACGCCGCCAGGCAAGCCCGCAGAGTGCTGGAGCGCTCCGACGCTCTTTCGGCGAACATCCGCTTTCATCGCTGGCCTACCAACCGCGTGTGGCTGCGCGACTCCGGCTGCATTTTCCTGAAATATGGCGCGGGCGCACCCGCCCGCGAGAGACAGGAAGGGCATGAGTTCACTCGTGTCGATGAGTATCAGAAGAAGCATCAAAAGATGAGAGCTTCCGCCCCTGAGGGCGATCCTCTCGCCCTCAAGTTCCGCTTTAACGCCTGGGCTAAATATTCCAACTGGCGCCATGATGAAAAAATCGGCACCTTAATGGCGAAAGGCGCCCGCGCTCGGGAGATTCGACCGCAATCCATGGGAGCGCGCATTGTGCTCGAAGGCGGTTCCATCGATGTCAACGGAGCCGGCACAATCCTTACCACCGAAGAATGTCTCCTCAGCAAAGTCCAGGAACGCAATCCTCAAATGGCGCGCGTTCATTACGAAAAGGCGTTCGCGGATTATCTGGGCGCACCCCATACCATCTGGCTGGGACGCGGCATCTCCGGCGACGATACTCACGGCCACGTCGACGACCTCTCGCGCTTCGTCTCGCGGAGTACCGTCGTCACCATGGTCGAGACCAATTCGAAGGACGTAAACCATTCCCCGCTCCGCGCCAACCTGCGCCGTTTGCAAGCCGCCCGCGATCAGGACGGCAGACAGTTGACGGTCGTCGAACTGCCTATGCCGCAGCCGGTGATATTCGAAGGCCGTCGCCTTCCCGCCAGCTACGCCAACTTCTACATCGCCAACGGAGTCGTGCTAGTCCCGGTCTTCAATCGCCCCAACGACCGCATCGCGCTCAACACGCTTGCCCAATTGTTCCCCACCCGCGAGATCGTTCCCATCTATTCCGGAGACTTCATCTGGGGCTTGGGCGCAATGCACTGCATGACCCAACAGCAGCCGTAGGACGCAGCTTTCAGCTATCAGCTTTCAGCTGTCAGTAAAAGCTTAAGCAAGCTGCTTCTTGGATTGTTTTTGCGTTTGAAAAAAGGGGGGCTAGTTGTGATTTCACTGATAGCTGAAAGCTGATAGCTGAGAGCTATAAACTATCTTTTGTACTGCGTCGGCTGCGGCCCTTGTTCCAGAGTCTTGCGATCCCAGATCCAGCCTTCGCGAGTATAGCTGGCGAGTTCGAAGTCTTGGGTGAGTTCAAGGGCATCAACGGGACATGCGTCCTCGCACAGGCCGCAGAACATGCAGCGGCTCAGGTCGTAGGTGAAGTCGGTGAGTTCCTTACGGCGGGTTTGCTCGTTGCGCGCGCTGGAGACCACGATCAGATTCTCCGGGCACGCCAGCGCGCACAGGTCGCAGGCAATGCACATGGTCTCGTCGGTGTCAGGATTCACATTTAGCCGCGGCGCCCCGCGATAGCGTTCCGCCACTTGCGGCCGCTCCAGCGGATACTGCTCGGTATAGACTTCCCTGGGATCCTGATAGCGGAAGGTAAGCCTCAGCCCCTGCAGCAAGTCGACGAGAAACACTCTGCGCAGCAAACTCGGCAAGCCCATGATGCACATAGCTTACCATCATCTGGCGAATCGCCAAAACGTCGCCGGCACATTGTGTTAGCGTAGTCATCTTAACCGGCCGTTCTTCAGGCGCAGGCAAGGATCTCGCCTGCAGACTGGGCCACTCCTCTAAAAAACCGCTGACCCTTACTATTCCCAAACGTCTAAGTTCGTATCGCAGTCTTAGTGATTGACGGCACCGGACCTTCGACGGGAACTTTCTCGCGGGTCCCTCCGTATCCTTTAGGAGAGAGGATGTCATGAAGGCATATTTCACAAATCTGCCGACGAGAACATGGTTGCTCCTGGTCGTGCCCGCGGTCGTAATTGCCTACCCCGTGATTCGTATGGTGGTCCCGGCGGTGGTCAACGCGGTGGTCCCAGAAGCCGTGCGCGCCGTGCTGAGCGTCATTTAAGGTCGGAACGATCGGTTCCATTTCTCGCCTTTGCGAGAAATAGGAAACTTCTGTACGGCGCAGAATCCTGCGTTTCACGTCCAGACGATTTAGAATGCGGGGCGGAGTGTCCTTCGAGTGCCCCCACAGAAAATACCCGCTTCCGAGCGCCCGAATCTCGAAAACCGAAAACCCAAGGCCACTCCCGACGAGATCTGGATGGAAGAAGCCCTGCGCTGCGCCCAGCGCGCTCTCGAAGCCGGAGAAGTTCCCGTGGGTGCGGTCGTGGTCTACCACGGCGGGATCATTGGGCGGGGATGGAACCGCAACATCTCCGGCTCCGATCCGACGGCCCACGCCGAGATTATCGCCCTGCGCGAAGCTGGTGCTGCCATTGGTAACCATCGCCTGGAAGACTGTCAGCTGTTTTCTACAATTGAACCGTGCGCCATGTGCGCCGGCGCGCTGGTGCATGCCCGCCTCAAGCGCTTGGTATATGGCGCGGATGACCCTAAGGCTGGCGCAGTTCATTCCGTGATGCAAGTCCTGAATCATCCGCAACTGAACCATACGATTGAGATTCACGGCGGAGTGCTGGCCGGCCGCA
>Ga0073928_10004408_pt1 | contig 20881 bp, 22 predicted proteins | sample PaiPotPPA55metaG_FD_76969 | JGI IMG/M metagenome (GOLD analysis project Ga0073928, IMG submission 76969) | Iron sulfur acid spring bacterial and archeal communities from Banff, Canada, to study Microbial Dark Matter (Phase II) - Paint Pots PPA... ...
CCCGCAAATTTCCTGGATGTGGGCGGTGGCGCCTCGTCCGAGCAGGTCAAGAATGCTTTCCGCATACTCATGAGCGATCCGAGCGTCCGCGCCGTGTTCATCAACATCTTTGGCGGCATTCTGCGATGCGATGTACTCGCCACCGGCGTGGTTGCGGCGGCAAAGGATTTGCAGCTCAAAGTTCCCGTAGTCGTCCGCATGGAAGGAACGAATGTTGAGCTAGGCCAGAAAATCCTGCGTGAATCCGGGCTGAACTTCACGATCGCAAACGGCATGAAAGACGGAGCGCAAAAAGTGGTCGCTCTCGCGGGAGGCGCGCGATGAGCGTTCTGGTCGACGAAAAAACAAAAGTCATCGTGCAAGGTTTCACCGGCCGCGAAGGAACGTTTCACGCGCAACAAATGATTGAGTACGGAACCAATGTGGTTGGCGGCGTGACGCCGGGCAAGGGCAACACTAAACATCTGGAGCGCTCGGTCTTCAATACCGTGTCTGACGCCGTGAAAGATACTGGTGCGAACGCATCCGTCATCTTTGTTCCGCCACCCTTTGCGGCGGACGCCATTCTTGAGGCTGCTGAAGCCGAAATTCCGCTCGTCATCTGCATCACCGAGGGAATTCCCGTTCTCGACATGATTCGCGTTTCGCTGGCTGTGGACCGCAAGAAAACGCGCCTCATCGGCCCCAACTGCCCCGGAGTCATTTCTCCCGGCAAATGCAAAATCGGCATCATGCCCGGCCGCATTCACAAGCAGGGCAACGTCGGCGTGGTCAGCCGCAGTGGCACGCTCACCTACGAAGCTGTCGACCAGCTCACGCGTCTCGGCGTCGGCCAATCTACCTGTATCGGTATCGGCGGCGACCCGATCATTGGCACATCGTTCCTGGATGCCATCAAGATGTTCAACGATGATCCTGAAACGCACGCGATCATCTTGATCGGCGAAATCGGCGGAAATGCTGAAGAACGCGCCGCCGAATTCATCAAATCCAACGTGAAGAAGCCTGTGGTCGGCTTCATTGCCGGGCAAACCGCGCCTCCTGGCCGCCGCATGGGTCATGCGGGCGCGATCATCAGCGGCGGTCAAGGCACCGCCAAAGACAAATACGCAGCTATGAGCGCCGCCGGAATCCACTGCGTAGAAACTCCCGCGGATCTCGGCTCTACCGTAGCAGCAGCGTTAAAGTAACGCAGGCATCTTGCCGGCGACTCTCTCACTTTTTGGAGGAACTACATTTTGGCTCTCGAGCGTACTTTTGCAATTATCAAGCCGGATGCCGTCGGTCGTGGTTTACAAGGCGAGATTCTTTCGCGCATTCATAAAGCTGGCTTCCGCATCGTCGCGATTCGATCCATGCGTTTGACCAAAGACGAGGCCGGTGGATTCTATGCCGTACACCGAGAGCGGACATTTTTTGGCGAGCTGACGGATTTTATGAGCTCCGGCAAAATCATCGCAATGGTTTTGGAGGCGGAAAACGCCATCGCCAAATGGCGCGACACTATGGGCGCTACCGATCCTAAGAAGGCGGCGCCTGGCACCATTCGCCACGACCTTGGCACCAGTATCGGCAACAACGTCACACACGGTTCGGACGCGCCGGATACCGCCGCGTTTGAGATCTGCTACTTCTTCGCCGGCCACGAACTGATCTAATTTACATTGACGAGCCACGAACTGATTTAACTTCATTTGCACAAAGTGAATTCTACTTCGGTCGCTTTGACTTCAAAACTCGCGAGCTTCAGACTGGCCTCATGGACCCACGCCGGGAACTCGGGAGGGCCCTTCTGGTTCTTGGCGCTGTCAGCGCCCTTATTGGAGGTCTGCTTTATTTCGGTGCGCGCCTTCCGTTCCGCCTGGGTCGTCTCCCCGGCGATATTATTCATCGCGGCGAGCACACCACGTTCTACTTTCCGATTGTCACTTGTCTGGTAATCAGCGTTGTTCTGTCAGTTCTCTTCTGGTTCTTTTCTAATTTTCGGCGCTGAAGCTCACCTTGCTTCGCGCAGAAGCTGACTAGCTCTGGCGGTCTTGAAATTCTTCATGCCACGCCATTTGGATGGCTTCGAGCTTGCCCTCGTTTGAGGTTTTTGGGTCGCCGGCAAAACCAGGTAGCTCGGTGATCCACTTGTGCATGTCCGTGAAGCGGACGGTGAGCGGATCCGTATCCGGATATTTGTCGGTCAGCGCGATGGCGATGTCTTCGGTATTATCCCAATCGAAGGTTGCGGGCATGCTGCTCCTCGAAAAAACAATCCAAATCTCATTTCAATTAATGATCAGCTTCCTTGGCGTAATTCTTGTTCCAATCGGGAATCTCCACCACGATGTCCGTGGTGCCGTCCGGAACCGTCTGGCAGCCTAGGCGCGACTTCGGAGTTATCCCCGGCGCTTCATCGAGTTCATCGAGCTCCGCATCGGTCGCTTCGTTGCAGGACTCCAGCCCTTCCTTCACGATCACGTGGCAGGTGGAGCAGGCGCACACGCCGCCGCACGCATGGTCCAGCCCAGCCTTGATGCCTTCCGAAATATCCAGAATGCTGCCGGGTATGCCGTTGTGACCGTACGGAATCTTTTCCGGGTCGACCTCGATCGTCTTGCCACTGGGAAGAAACGTGACTTTATATTTCTTCGTGGCCGGCGTGTATTTGACCTCGTCGATGTAGGGGTTGCTGCCGCCCATTTTGTTTCTCCTCACAACAACTTCAAAATTCTTAGACTTCTGCTAGCTTGCGTCCCTGCAGCGCCGTTGAAACCGCGCTGTTCATAACCAACTCCGCCAGGTGCATTGTAGCGTTGTTGAGTTCGTCGATGCGTTTGCGCATCAGTTTGTAATCGCTGCCGCTCACAGATTCTTTCAGCGCCGCCAAGGCCGCGTCAATAGACTCGCGTTCTTCACGCGGCAAGTCCGCAGCCTGCGGAGTGCCCAGCGCCTTCTGCGTCGCCGTCAGGATAGTCTCTGATTCAGTTCGCGCTTCGATCGCTTGCCGTTCGGCAAAATCCTGCTCGGCGTATTCGATGGATTCCTGGAGCATGCGCTCGATTTCCGTGTCGCTGATGCCGTAGCTCGGCTGCACTTCGATGGTGCGCTGCTCGCCCGTTCGCGTGTCCTTCGCCCCAACTTGCAGGATGCCGTTGGCGTCGATCAGGAATTTCACTTCAATGCGTGGCAGACCGGCGGGAGCGGGCGGCACTTTCAGATTGAAACGAGCCAGCGAGCGGCAGTCTTTGGCGAGTTCGCGCTCACCTTGCAGAACGTGGATATCGATGCCCGTCTGGTTATCGACGCCCGTTGTGTACAGCTCCTGCGCGCTTGCGGGAATCGTCGAGTTCCGCGGGATTACTTTGGCGACAGTACCGCCGTAGGTTTCAATGCCGAGCGAAAGCGGCGTCACATCCAGAAGAAGCATGTTGCTCACGCCGCGCTCCAAGATGTTGGCCTGCACCGCAGCGCCGAGCGCCACTACCTGATCCGGATTCAGCTCCGTATGCGGTTTGCGGCCGAAATATTCCTGTACCGTGCGGCGAATTAGCGGCGTCCGCGTGGCGCCGCCTACCAGAACGACTTCCTCAATTTCGCTAGGCTTCAGTTTCGCGTCGGCGAGCGCCTGGCGGACTGGGCCCATGGTGCGATCGATGATAGGCCGAATGAGCGCCTCAAAAGCAGGGCGCTGGAATTCCTGGACGAACACCGCGCCGTTCGGCAGCGGAAAGCGCAGCGTGGCGGATTCCTTTTCGGAGAGCTGATGCTTGATATTGATGATCTCTTTGCGCAGCTCTTGCGCGAGCTCGGACTGCGGGGAGATGGCAATGCCATGCTGCCGGCGGATTCTCTCGTACACAAACGCCAGCAGGAGATTATCGATGTCGTCGCCACCAAGGTGCGTGTCGCCGTTGGTGGAGAGCACCTGGTAGATGTCGCCTTCGCTGGTGGAGATGAGTTTGAGAACGGAAATGTCGAATGTGCCGCCGCCCAGATCGTAGACCGCGACGTGGCCGCGCTGTTTTTCATGCAAGCCGTACGCGAGCGCTGCAGCGGTCGGCTCGTTGACCAGGCGCAGAACTTCAAGGCCCGCGAGTTTACCCGCATCTTTGGTCGCTTGGCGCTGTGCATCGTTGAAATAGGCCGGCACGGTAATGACCGCGCGGTCGACGCTGTCCCCAAAATAGGCTTCGGCCCAGTTTTTTAACTCACGCAGAATGAAAGAGGAAATTTCCGGCGCTGTGAAGAATCGATCGCCGAGCCGCACGCGAATGACATTTTTGCTCGAGGGATCGATGCGGAATGGGAACAGCTTTAATTCATCTTGGATGTCGGCTACGCCGCGTCCCATCAGGCGCTTTACGGAATACACAGTGCGCTCCGGCTGAGTTAACAGGCGGCGCCGCGCTGGCTCGCCCACCACTATGCTGCCGTCTGGATCTAGGCTAACGACCGATGGACATAGGGTTGAACCGTTTGGACCTGGGATACACTTCGGCTCACCAGTCTGGGGGTCGACGTATGCGACGAGACTGTTCGTTGTGCCTAGATCGATTCCTACTGTGCGTGCCATGTGTAAGACCTTGCCAGTGCCAACTAAAATCCTCAGGTCTAAAAAACAGACCTGAGCTACAGGTTTCCCATCTAAGGTCTCCGTAGATTTGAGCTACTGCAGTTCCTTCTGAACGTTGGTCACCAAATTCCTTATGTATGAGCGGCGATTCAGCAGCTCGTTTAGCCGAACCATGATTGCTTTGCGATCCGAGTCGCTGGCTTTCGCGTCAAGTGCCGCATCCCAGTGGCGCGCAGCTTCTTGAAGCTGTGCGTCGACTTCGCCGAGCTTCTCTTGAAAATTCTTTTCCTCGGATTCGAGACGCGATTTTAATGCGCCCAGATCGCTACCAGAGGCCTTTGCTTCGCGCAGTTCGTCCAACGATTCATTCAACTCGAAGACTTCTTCGAGCAACTCTGGCGGAGCTTGCTGCTTGTGCTCGCCTTCTTTGCGCATGCCTTCGATTTCGAGGAGGTATTCGACGCGGGCTACTGGGTCGCGCAGCACGCGATAGGCGTCGTTTAGCTGAGAGCTGCCCTTTAGCGAAGTTTCCTGCTCTTCTGGGCTGGCATTGACGAACTTATCTGGATGCAATTTCCAGCTCAGTTCCAGGAATTTCTTTTCAAGCGCGGACATCTCGACCCAGAGTTTGCGGGGCAAACCGAAGAGCGAGAAATAGTCGCCTTTTGCCGAAGCTGTCGAAGGAGCACTCATCGAAAAATCTTTTCGCAGTAGTCGGGCACGGGCCGAACGCAGAGCGGGCAATTGGCACCCCCTCCCCCCCGGTTTTGCATAAGTGCGGAGTCTAAGGGACTTAAAGTCCTTTGTTTTGATACACTTTTACAAGTGTTCATTCTAAACGGCTTACAGACAGGCCGAACAGGGCGAATTGGCCTACGCCGTGAAGGAGCTGCCGCAGCCGCAATTACGCGCGGCATTGGGGTTCTGGAACACGAATCCCTGCCGCATCAGCGTCTCTTCATACTCAAGCGTCGTTCCGTTTAGATACAACAAGCTCTTGGGATCGACGAAGATGCGAGCTCCGTGCTCTTCAAATATTTTGTCGCGATCGCGCGCCTGAGTATCGAGCCGCATCGCATACGAAAGCCCAGAGCAGCCGCCGCCCTGAACACCTACGCGAAGGCCGCCCTGCTCAGGCGACACGCCATCCTTCTCGAGCAGCACGCGGATTTTCTGCGCTGCGCGCTCGGTCAAATGGATCTTCGCGATACTGGGGCTTAGTGTTTCCGTTGCCATGATAGTTCCTCTGCGCGGACAAAACGGGCGCAGTTTAGCCGCCTCGATTAGTGCGCGGCCTTTTCCGCCACGGGCACTTCGACGCCGTGCTTCTTCTTCCAGTCGCCGATAGCCGCCTTGATGGCGTCTTCCGCCAACACCGAGCAGTGAATCTTCACCGGCGGAAGCGAGAGCTCACGCACAATGTCCGTATTCTTGATGCTCAGCGCCTCTTCGACAGTCTTGCCCTTCACCCATTCGGTGGCAAGTGATGAGCTGGCGATCGCCGAACCGCAGCCAAACGTTTTGAACTTGGCCTCTTCAATGACGTTGGTGTCCGGATTGATCTTCATCTGCAGCTTCATCACGTCGCCGCACTCCGGCGCGCCGACCAAGCCTGTGCCCACATTGGGATCTTCTTTGGGCAGGCTGCCAACGTTGCGCGGATTATTGTAGTGATCTACGACTTTATCGCTGTATGCCATTGCTGCTCCTTAAATCTTTAACTAGCCTTGGCTTTCGCCAGATTGGTGGTGCCTACCAAGCCCGCATCCTTCACATCGTCTTCGTCCAACGAAACGTTGGGAATAGACGCGGAGCGCCCGGCGGCCAACTGCCTTAAAGCGTCCGCCGAGATCTGCGTGGGTACTCCCAATGTTTTCAGAAATGCACGCACTTGCTGAACTTCATGAAACGACCGCACAGAAGCGGTAGTCTCGCCGTCCGTATCGTAGGGCACGAAAGAGACGCGAAACGCGGCCCCGGTACCTCCGATCGAGCGGTGAATCCGAATTGTTCCATCGATAGCCATTTTATGTCCTTCTATTCGTAAAATTTTTAGGCCGTCTGCCACTTCATCTTCGAGATGTCGATGCCTTCCTTAGCCATTTCGTAGAGCGGCGAAAGCTCGCGTAACTTGGTCACCACTTGGACCATCTTGTCCGTCACATAATCGACCTCTTCTTCCGTGTTGAAGCGACCGAGGCCGAAACGGATGGAAGTGTGCGCCAGATCTTCGCCCACGCCTAAAGCTTTGAGTACATAACTGGGTTCGAGGGTTGCTGAGGTACAGGCCGAGCCGCTCGAAACCGCCACGTCGTTAATGCCCATCAGGAGCGATTCGCCTTCTACATAGGCAAAGCTCATATTGAGATTGTTGGGTAGGCGATGCTCCATGGAACCATTGATGAAGACCTCATCGAGCTTGGCTTCCAGGCCCGCACGTAGCCGTTCACGCAACGCGCGCATCCGCTTCGATTCCTCGGGCATCTCCTGCTGGGCCAACTCGCATGCCTTGCCTAGGCCAATGATTCCCGTCACGTTCAGCGTGCCGGAACGCATGCCGCGCTCATGGCCGCCGCCATCAATGATGGCGGAAAGCTGCACGCGCGGATTGCGCCGCCGAACGTATAGAGCGCCCACGCCCTTCGGGCCATAAATCTTGTGTCCGGAAATCGCTAGCAGGTCGATGTTGTCCTTCTGCACGTCCACCGGGATCTTGCCGACGGCTTGCACGCCATCCACGGCAAAAATGATGCCGTGTTCCTTGGCGATTTTGCCGATTTCCGCTATTGGGTTAATGATGCCAATCTCGTTGTTGGCATACATGATGGTGATCAGAATCGTCTTCGGCGTAATCGCTTTGCGCACGTCTTCCGGGTTCACGCGTCCATCGCGCTGCACCGGCAAGTACGTCACTTCATAGCCGTACTTTTCGAGGCGCTTACAGGTATCGAGCACCGCTTTGTGCTCAATCGCCTGCGTAATGATGTGGTTGCCCTTCTCGCGGTACATCTCCGCCACGCCCTTGATCATCAGGTTGTCGGATTCTGTCGCACCGCTGGTGAAGATGATCTCTTTCGGCGTGGCGCCAATCAGCGAAGCCACTTGGGCTCGCGCGTTCTCCACGGCTTCTTCGCCGGCCCAGCCAAACGAGTGATTGCGGCTGGCGGCGTTCCCGAATCGCTCCGTGAAATACGGCAGCATCGCGTCAACGACCCGAGGATCGACCGGCGTGGTCGCGTGATTGTCCATGTAAATCGGCAGCTTTACAGCCATGTCAGTTCTCCTAAGTCCGCAACTCGACGAGCGCCGGCTCTTGCGGCTCCTCGCTCATCTGAGAAATCGTTACCGTGCTGAGCACGTGCAAAATGCTTTCGTTCACCCGGCGGAGCGGCTCGCGGACCGAGCAGCGGTCCGTCGCGTCGCAGTTTCCGTGGCTGGTCACGCAAGACGTAATCAGCACAGGGCCATCAATAGCCGAGATGACGTCTAGAGCACTAATTTGCTCAGGATCCTTGGCTAGTTGATAGCCTCCCCCAGAGCCGTGCTTGGCGACTACCACACCGTGCCGAGCCAGCTTTTGCAGCACCTTGGCCATCAACGTCGAGGAAATCCCATATTCTTCGGAAATTTCATTGGCGCTGCAAGCGTGCACGTCGCGATGCGTCGCCAGATGCTTGACGGCAATCAAGCCATAGTCCGCTTTTTTAGACAGCTTGAACATCGTTTGGCTTCCCGCCCCGAAAGCCAGGTTCCCAATCCATATAGGACTGATTTAGTCGCAAATAAAAGATACCCCACCAAAGCATCAAAGTCAAACCGATACGATGCCCATAGGATGCGTCGCCAACTCAAAAGTTACGTATTTACTTCAGGTTACAGTACGACCCATTTAGTCTGGATTGCCACTAAATTTCATTGAACGGTCGAAAACGCCATTGAACGACGTTTGTCGGGGGTCGAACGGGGTCCCGTGCCCGTGCAATGCTGACATGCTAGGCTATTCGCTTCGTGGAGGTACTTATGCGTGGACGCCGAGGGGCGATAGGACTGCGTTTGCCTTTGTTTTCCGTAGTGGGTGCCAGCCTGTTCTGCGCTGCCATCGGGTCTCTTTCGGGAGCACAATCCACGGGGAGTACGGAATCCGACCCCGTCGTCCAAACCGCCATCCTCGTCGGAGCTGGGGACATCGTCGGTTGCCAGGACCCTCACGGCGCTCTGGCCACGGCCAAACTCATCGAGAAAATCCCCGGCACGGTCTTTACCTTGGGAGACTTAGTCTACGATGCCCCCACCTTGCCTCAATTCCAGAACTGCTACGGCGCCGCGTGGGGCAAGTTCAAGGACCGAACCAGGCCGGCGATAGGCAACCACGAATATAGGCAAGGCAATGCCGGCCCATATTTTCAATACTGGGGAGCACAAGCCGGACCGCCTGGCAAAGGCTACTACAGCTATGATCTCAGTGCCTGGCACGTCGTAGTGCTGAATACGAACTGCGACGCTCTGGGCCAAGGGGGCTGCGCCGCCGGTTCGGCGCAGGAATTGTGGCTCCGCCAAGACCTCCGAGATCATCGCGGCTCCTGCATCGTCGCCTACGGCCACCATCCGCTGTTTAGCAGCGGGTTTTTCCGCTCGCACGCGCTGCATCCCGAGCTGAAGCGTCTCTGGGAAGACTTGTACGCGGCCCATGCCGACCTGATCCTCGCCGGACATGAGCATTCCTACGAACGCTTCGCTCCGCAGGATCCGGACGGCCGCGCTGACCCGCAGCACGGCATCCGCGAAATTGTCGTGGGCACCGGGGGCCGCAGCCACGGACCACTAGGCTTGGCTCTTCGCAATAGCGAAGTCCAGAACTTCGACACCTACGGTGTGTTGAAGCTGACTTTGTTGCCGCAGGGCTATACGTGGGAGTTCATACCGGAAGAAGGCAAGGACTTTCACGATTCCGGGGTGGGTGTCTGCCAAAACCACTCGCCGCAGCAGGCTCGCGCGAACGCCCAGACTTATTAGAAGTTTGGGAACCCGGGTGCCATGAACCTGCTTTGTCTCTTATTTCGCCGCCGCGCAGCTTCCACCCGCCCCGACTGCTTCGACCAGCCTCTGTATTGCCGGCGTCGGCATGAGCAGGAGTTGAGCTTTCGGCTTGTTCACCTGCTCAATAATGGCAAGCTGCTGCGTTTTCCAGTCATCGGGTGCCGCACTGCCCTTCGTCATGAGGTCCAGCGCGGCCAAGCCAACTCCCGCCACAGCCGATAAATCCTGCGAAGTTGCGGCAATTTCCTTCACAAGGAACGAGCGCTCCGCAAGCGGTTGTAGCCTAGCGTCGTTGTCACGCCATGTAGAAAGCTGCGTCCGCAATTGCGCGGCAGCGTCCGCATCGCGGCAAGAGGAAGACACGTATTTATCCACTAGCTCCCCGAATCGCCGCGCCACTTCGCTTTCCAGCGGCACAGCATCGACCAGTCGATTTAGCGGCGTTACGCTCGTCGGCTCCGATGGAGCCGTCGCTTCCCGCGTGTAATCCTTTACCGGCTCGACCACATCCGCCAGAGTCCGCAAAGCCGACAACTCTTCCGGGGTTGCGTTCGGCCCGGCAATTCGCCGCAGCATCTGCGGGTAATAGGTTCGGTGCGTTAGCCCTAGCCATTCCAGTTCGCCGCCAATCGCGCGCGTCCGCGCGTACATCGAAGCAACGTCTGTGACGCTCTGCGGGGACCACAAGCGCTCCGCAATGGCGGCGTTGCGCGGCCAGATTCGCGAATCGATATTTTCCGGGTTCACGTATTCGGCCCACATGCAGGATTCGCCGCCAAGGATCAGCTGTTGCTGCTCCGGTGTGAGATTCGCGCCAGGGCCGCTCATCGGGTCGACCGCGTAATGCCGCGCCGCCGACCAACCCAGATCGAGATAGTAGCCATTGGAAAGGATGCCGTGATATCCGTGCGCCGCGGCCTGTGCCAGGGAGGCTTGGCCTCGCCAAGACTGAATCACAATGTCCTTCGGCACGCCCGGAATAAAAACTTCGTCCCAGCCAACCACCGCTTTACCGTGCTTCGTCACGATTTTCTGAATGCGCCCACTGAAGTACGCCTGAAGCGCGTCGTTGCTCGCCAAATTATGCGACTTCTTGAATTCCTGAATCTTTGGATTAGCGTCCCACTCTTTGCCGTTTACCTCGTCGCCGCCAATATGAAAATAGTGATCGGGGAAGAGCTTGGTCATCTCCGCGACAAGCTCGTCGAGAAACTTGTACGTTTTCTCGTTGGTGGGGTCCATCGCAGGGTCGAAGATCCCCCATCTGCGCTCGATTTGGTACGGGCCTGGACCGCTCGCAAGCTCCGGATGGCCTACAAACCAAGCCGTGCTGTGCCCCGGCATGTCGAATTCCGGCACAACGCGAATGCCACGGTCACGCGCATACGCGATCAAGTCGCGAATTTCATCCTGCGTGTAGTAGAGGCCGTCCGAACCCAACCTATGCAGCTTCGGAAATTTCTTGCTCTCCACCCGGAAGCCCTGATTTTCTGAAAGATGCCAATGGAAGACGTTCATCTTTACGGCTTCCAATCCGTCCAGATTGCGCTTGAGCACATCGAGCGGAATGAAATGGCGGCTAACATCAATCATCAGCCCGCGCCAGGGAAAGCGCGGCTTGTCTTGAATCGTAACCGAAGGAACGGAGAAGCCATCTGGCGAAACGGTGACTAACTGTAAAAAAGTTTGCAGTCCATGCATCGCGCCCAACGGTGTGGGTGCTTCGATCTTTGCGCCATCCGCGGTAACCGAAAGCGTGTAGGACTCGTCTTCGCCAAGTTCCTGGACCTCTTTGCTCGCGTGGTCTGTTTGCACTGTCAGCGTCGGCTTCGCGGAAGGCTTTGCCGAAAACGGCAGCGCTGTCTGGCGCGAAAGCTGCCGTGTAAAGCGCTGGACTGCACGATCCAGTCGCGGTTCGGTGTGCCCGGTCAGCGCCACCGAAAATGATGAGTCAACCCGCAAGCTGCCGCTGCCACTCTGCACGTTCGCTGGCATTGGCATCAGATTCAGCCTGGGCTGCTCCTGCGCACCCACACTCGCTGCGCACAGCAGAAGCGCAAACCCAATCGTGTACATTCCGTGCATCCAATAACCCATTCCCATGTATCGCTCACCCCTTCGCACTCGCGCCCGCAATTCACCCTGCAGCGCAGCCCCGCATACTGTCACAACGAACCGGCAGTGCAAAACAAATTTGCAAGGTTTGGTGCCGCGCCATGTGGTAGAGGCCGGACTTCGAGCCGGCCACCGCAAGGGCCAAATCGGTCGCCTCGCCCATGTCTTTTGGAAAAAGTTTGCTTCCTGCCGCTTGGAAAGCCTGAGTTAGAATACAAACTACCGTGCACCTTGCATGAAAACGTCCATCGCCATCTATCCGGGCTCCTTTGACCCCGTAACCAACGGGCACCTCGACCTGATCGAGCGCGGCGAAAAAATGTTCGATCTCCTTATCGTGGCCGTACTGCGTAATGCAGAAAAGGCGCCGCTATTTTCCGTTGGCGAGCGTGTGGAGATGCTGCGGGAAGTCACCCGCCAATGGTCCGGCGTGGAAGTTGAAGTTTTCGACGGCCTGCTGGTTGACTATGCGCGCAAGCGCCACGCTGGGGTGATTCTGCGCGGTATTCGCGCCATCTCCGACTATGAGTACGAATTGCAAATGGCGCTGATGAATCGCAAACTGGAGCCGCGCCTGGAAACCGTTTTCATGCTGCCGGGCGAAACGTATAGCTATCTGAGTTCGAAGTTAGTGCGGGAGATCGCGCAGCTCGGTGGCCCGCTACAGGGACTCGTTCCGCCCGTTGTGGAAGAGCGGCTGCGCGCAAAAATTTCATGAAGTATGCGGACAAAATCTAAACAACGCACGCCGGCAAGATGCCCTTCGAGGCTCAGGACAAGCCGGCGCTACCAAGAGGAGAAAGCGTGCAACTGACCGAACGCATCAATCGCATCCAAATCTCGCCAACTTCGGCAGTAATTGCCGAAGCCGAAAAATTGAAAGCGAAAGGTGTAGATATCGCCGACTTCGGCCCAGGCGAGCCGGATTTCCCGACGCCCGACCACATCAAAAAAGCCGCCATTCGCGCGATCGAGCAAAACTACACGAAGTACACTGCCACCGGCGGCATCCTGCCACTTCGCGAAGCGATTTGCGCCTGGCACAAGCGCGAATTGAAATCGAATTACGAGCCCAAGGAATGCGTCGTCAACGTCGGCGGCAAGCATTCCATCTTCAACGTAGTCAGTGTGCTGGTGCAGCAGGGCGATGAAGTCATTATTCCTGCGCCGTATTGGGTGAGCTATCCCGATATCGTGAAATATGCGGGCGGTACACCAGTTCACGTGGAGACGCGGCCCGAGGATGGCTTCAGCCTAAAAGCCAGCGTGATCGAAAAAGCGATCGGCCCAAAGACGCGCATGGTGATTCTGAGTTCGCCAAACAATCCCACGGGTGGCGTCGTTCCTCCCGATGAGTACGAGCGCATTCTCGCCGTCTGCAAGAAACACAACGTCTGGCTGATGAGCGACGAGTGCTATTCGCATTTCACGTACGATCCGCACAAGCCGTACTCGGTTGCCAGCGCGGCGAATTCCAAAGAAAACGTTGTAATCATCGGCTCGATGTCGAAAACGTTTGCCATGACCGGCTGGCGCATCGGCTATACCCTCGCTCCCGAAGCGCTTGTGCAGGCCACGGTCAAGCTGCAAAGCCAGTCCACATCCAATCCTACGTCGATCGCGCAGTACGCGGCCGTCGAAGCCATGCGCGGCTCCATGGACTCTGTCCCCGTGATGCTGGCGGAATATGCGCGCCGCCGCCGCCGCATCGTCGACGGGTTGCGCGCCATTCCCGGCGTTACATGCGAGGAGCCCGGGGGCGCCTTTTACGCCTTCCCCAACGTCGCCGCGCATCTTGCCAACGGCGGCACTGACGGTGCGCTCGCCAAAAACACCACGGAATTAGCCAAGCTGCTGCTCGATAAAGCGCGCGTTGCCGTTGTGCCCGGCGACGCTTTTGGCGCTGCTGGATATTTGCGGCTATCCTACGCAACGTCCATCGAGCGCATTGAGGAAGGCTTGCGCCGACTCGAACACTTCTTCAGCCGCGCTGAGGCCGCCGCCTGATTCCCCCTGAATCTGTGCGACCGGAGCCAACACGCATCGAGCCAGCCTTCAGCCCGCGCTTATGGGGCTCACGTTCGCTTGCGCCGATTTATCCGGAGAAAACAAATTTGCCGGAGCCGCTCGGCGAAGCCTGGCTCACCGGCGTTGATTGCAAAATTTCCTCAGGACCTCTGTCGGGAAAAACGTTAGGGGATGCATGGAGCACCATGCCTCAGGAATGGCGCGGCACTCGGTTGAACTCCCGTAATGAATTTCCGATTCTCGTCAAGTTTATGTTTCCGCGGGAGAAGCTCTCCATTCAAGTGCACCCAGACGACCGCTACGCCGCGGCTCACGAACAAGCCGCGGGCGGCAAGGGTAAGACCGAAATGTGGCACGCTGTTTCCTCTGAGGCTGGAGCGAGGCTCCTTTTAGGTCTAAGGCCTGGGACAGACAAGCAAAGGTTCTTGGACGCGCTGAAAGAAAACACGCTCGAGACTGTTTTCCAGACGCACGATGTGACTGCAGGCGACACTTTTTTTGTAATTCCGGGAACGCCGCACACCATCGGCCCCGGCATGATCCTGTGTGAAGTCCAGGAGTATTCGGATTTGACTTATCGCATTTACGACTATGGCCGGGTCGACAGCAACGGGCGATCCCGCGAATTACATGTCGAGAAAGCGCTCGAAGTCATGAAATTCGGCGCGGCCGCTCCTGGCAAATTAGCCCCGCTGCATCTACCGGGCGAGCGCGTGCATAAAACTTTGCTGGCGGCGTGTTCCTATTTTGCGACCGAGCGCTGGGAGTTCCGCGCCACAGTTGAGTCAGAATCCCGCGCGGATTGCTTCGAACTGTTCGTGATCCTCAACGGAGCTGGCCACATTCATTGGCAAGGGTCGCCTCTGCCATACCAACGCGGCCAATGCTGGTTTATTCCCGCATCGCTCGGCAAATTTTCCCTGCAGCCGGAGCAAGACACATCGTTGATTCGAACGTACGTTCCGAATCTGCCCCGCCTTTATACCGAACTCCGTCAAGCCGCGATTCCCGAAACCTGGCTTGCTCAAACCGTTTTTGCTTAGTACAAGAGACGCATGGCAATCGAAGCACTGACAGTGCACGCGGTAATCCTGGCCGGTGGACGCGGCACACGCTTCTGGCCGCGCAGTCGCACACGCACACCCAAGCAGTTGCTCAATATCGTCGGCAGACAGACTATGTTGGAGCAGACCGTCGCGCGCCTGCGTCCTTTGATTCCCGCCGAGCAGATTTGGACGGTGACCAACGCCGAACAGGCCACCGAAGTGAAGAAGCAGTTGCCCGCCGCAGCGCGCAAACGTGTTCTCACCGAGCCCTTCGGACGCAATACCGCCGCAGCGATCGCTCTCGCTGCCCTGCACGTTCGGCACGCCGCGCGCGGAGACGCATTGCTCGCTGTTCTCCCCGCCGATCATTACATCGCTAATCCCGAGCGCTACCGAATCATCGTGCGCGCTGCGCTCGAAGTGGCGCGCCGCAAAGGACGTATGGTCGTCCTCGGCATTCCCCCGAGCCGACCCGAAACCGGTTTCGGCTATATCGAGCGCATGGGCGAAGCCCTCGATTCGAGGGGCTTCCCCTTTTACGCCGTGCGCCGCTTCACCGAAAAACCGGCGCTCTCCGTCGCAAAAGTTTACGCCGGCTCCGGCGACTATCACTGGAATGCCGGAATGTTCTTCTGGCGCGCATCCACATTTCTTGAAAACCTCGATAAACATCTGCCGAAAACTTTCGCCGCGCTTGAATCGCTGGGCGCAAGCATCGGCCAAACTAGTTACGAACGCAAACTCCGCGCCATCTATCCCAATTTGCAAAACATTTCGGTGGACTATGCCATTCTCGAGCCTGCCACGCGCCAACCTGGCGCGCCATCCGTCTTCGTCATCCCCGCGGAAGTCGGGTGGAGCGACATCGGGTCCTGGGCTGCCGTCTACGAGCTGCTGACGAAGCATCCTGGCGACAACATTTTGCCCCGCGATGCGTACGCGCTGGATGCCGGCGGCAATCTTTTCTGGAGCACCTCGAAATTCGTCGCAGCGATCGGTGTCAACGATCTTGTCGTAGTCGAAACTCCTGACGCGCTGCTGATTTGCCCGCGCGAGCGCACCCAGGACGTGGGGAAAATCGTGAAATGGCTCGAGGAAAATCGCCGCAAGGATCTGCTGTAGATCTTGCCAATCTGGCCTGTCTGAGAAACTTCTCCTTCGCGTATACTCAAAACCCATGCAATCGATTCGCTTCGGCACAGATGGCTGGCGCGCCATTATCGCGGAAGCTTTCACCTTCGCGAACGCGCGAATCGTGGCCCACGCGATCGCGCGCTACGTCGTGCGCGGTGAAGATGCGCGTAAAGGCATCCTCATCGGCTACGACCACCGCTTCGCGTCAGATACCATCGCCGCCGCGGTCGCCGACACAATCAGCGCCACCGGCACTCCCGTCTGGCTCGCCGATAAGCCCTGCCCCACGCCGGCGATCTCGTTGCTGGTTCGCCAGCGCAAAGCTGCCGGCGGCATTGTTATCACCGCAAGTCATAATCCCCATCAATGGAACGGCATCAAGTACAAAGCCAGCTACGGCAGCAGCGCTTTGCCCTCCATCGTGGCGCAGATTGAAAACGAACTAGCCAAAGTTCTGCGCGAGGGAATTCCGCGGCTCCCACCGCGTAAAGATTTAATTCCGCCGCTCGAACCGCGCGCTCCGTACCTGGACACCATCGAAAAATTGGTCGACTGGCCGCGTCTACGCGAAGCAAAGTTCCGCTTCGTATGCGATCCCATGTACGGTTCCTCGGCCGGCTTGCTTCGTGAATTGTTCACCCGCAACAGCGTAGCCTGCGATGAAATTCGCGGAACGCGTGACCCGCGCTTCGGTGGCATTCACCCTGAACCAATCGAGCCGCACATCGAAGCTGCGCGCCAAGCGGTGCGCGCAGGAAAATACGATGCCGCATTCTGCGCCGATGGCGATGGCGACCGCATCGGCGCTGTCGACCGCGACGGATCGTTCATCAATCCGCACCAAATCTTCGCGCTGCTTGTCTGGCACCTCGCCGGAACGCGCAAGCTCCCCGGCGATATCGCCAAAACGTTTTCTGTCACCAAGCTGATCGACAAACTCGCGGCAAAATTTAATCGCAAGGTGCACGAAGTTCCCATCGGCTTCAAATACATTTGCGAGCTGATGCTCGAGCAAAATATTTTGATCGGGGGCGAAGAAAGTGGCGGAATCGGCACCAGCCTATATCTTCCCGAGCGCGATGCCACAGTCTCCGCTCTGCTTCTAGCTGAACTGATGGCGTGGCATGGAAAATCGCTAGGCGAATTGCTCCGCGCGCTCCATGCCGAATTTGGCGAATACCATTACGGCCGCGTCGATCTCGATGTCAAGCCGGGCCAAAAGGAAAAAGCCATCGCGCATTTCTCCAATGGCAATCTGAAAAAGCTGCTCGACTGGCCTGTCACACGCCGCGAAGATATGGACGGCATCAAACTCTATCTCGGTGAAATCGGCTGGGTGATGGTGCGCGCTTCCGGTACGGAAAACCTTCTGCGCGTATACTCGGAGACATCCGAGCCGGAAACGACGCGGCGCGCTCTCGCCGCTGTAACCAGTCTTGTACGGGATTTGTAGCGCTTCGCGCGCAAATCCATCGTGATTGCAGGTAATATCGTTAGCGAAAGGACCGTCGCCTCAGCTCGAATGCACCTGACCGCCCAGCAGCTCGCTCGCGCCGATGACAATCCCCATGGAACGCCGCTACTACACGCTTGACGTTTTTACCACCACGCGCTTTGAAGGCAATCCGCTCGCGGTCATCACCGATGGCGATGGCCTTTCCGATGACGCCATGCTCGCCGTCGCCCGCGAAATGAATCTTTCCGAAACTGTCTTCGTTCAGAAGCCCACAGAAGACGAAGCTTTGGCCCGCCTGCGTATTGTCACCACGCGCGAAGAGCTGAAACTTGCAGGCCACCCGGTCATCGGCACATGGTATTTGCTCGCGGAACTTGGCGTCGTGCCCGCGCAGGAGGGCGGCGTGCACATCCTCCAGCAAACCGGCGCGGGAGTTCTCCCCGTAGAAATCCGTTTCAAGGATGGGCGCCCGCAGCGGGTCACCATGACGCAAAAGGACGCAGCGTTCCGTCCCGCCAAAGTGAATAAGAAAGCGTTGGCAGCGGCACTCGGTTTGTCCGTGAAAGATTTCGATCCAAAGCTAGAGCCCGAATACGTTTCCACCGGAATTTTCAATCTGATGGTCCCGCTGCGCAATCGTGCCGCCCTGGGCAAGATCGTGATGAACATGGTCGAGCTGCGCAAGGTGCTTGGGAAGAACGCCACGATGGCGTACTGCTTCACCTGTGGTGACAACGGCAAAACTTTCTCGCGCGGCATGCTTCCGTGGGAACTTTACGAGGACGCCGCCACCGGTTCGGCGGCCGGCGCGCTAGGCGCGTATCTTGTGAAGCACGGCAAGCTTTCTCCCGCCCACACGCTAAACATTCTTCAGGGCGAAGAAATGGGCCGGCCCAGCCATATCGAAGTGGAGGTAACGCAGAGCGGCAAAAAGCTCGTGCCGCGCGTCAGCGGCGCCGCCGTAAAGGTTTTCGAAGGCACGATTCAGATCTAGTTACCCGAATTCTGGCGACCAAATCCAGTCTATTTTTCCGCGAGAATTCCCGCCAGCGCCGAACTCAAATCCCGCAGCGAGAATCGATACCCAAGCTGTTCTAGTAGCGAAGGTGCCACCCGCTGGCTCGCCAGCAGCAGAGCCTCCGCCATTTCCCCAAGCGCAAACTCCAACGCAAACGCGGGAGCCGGCACGATCGCCGGTCGGTGCATCGCACGTCCCAGCGCTTGCGCGAAATCCGCGTTGCGCACCGGCTGCGGAGCCACTACATTCACGGCCCCGCTCACGGCTCTATTTTCCAGCGCCTCGCGAATCACGCTCACCGCGTCCTGCAGCGCAATCCACGACATCCATTGCTGCCCCGAACCAATTCTTCCGCCAACGCCAAATTTGAACAGCCGCATCATTGGCGGTAGCGCGCCGCCGTGCTTCGCTAAAATGATTCCAAAACGCAAGCGCACCACGCGCAGGCCCAGCGCTTCGGCCTTCATCGCCTCCGCTTCCCACTCCAGCGCCAAGCGCGCGAGAAAATTGTCGCCTGGCTTGCTTTCCTCGGTCAGCACTTCGTCGCCGCGATTGCCGTAATATCCGATCGCCGATGCGGATACGATCGTTTTTGGTCCGTTTTCGAGTTTTTCCAGCGAGCAGACCAGCTCGCGCGTGATATGTATACGGCTCGACCTCAACACAGCTTTGCGGTCCGCGCTCCAGGTTTGATCGGAAATCGAGGCGCCAGCCAAATTCACCAACGCGTCCGAATCCTCTACCTTTTCCTGCTCTACGCCGAACGGCTCGCCTTCCAGGTCGCACGTATTCGGATTCCACGCGATGTTGATGATCTTTCCCGAATATCCTTTCTGCGCGGACATTCCCCCTTCTCTTTCGTTTCGTCCGCCGCTCTTGCCGCCCTCCTTCTTCGCACTGCTTCCGGCGCGTTGCAGCCGGACGACCGTATGCCCATCGCGCACCAGCGACTCCGTTAACGCCGTGCCCACAAGCCCGCTCGACCCGGCAATTACAATCTTCATGCGTTCTCCGTCATCAAGGACGCTACGCACTCCACCCGGCCGGGTCAAGTCGGGTAAACCTGTACCGAAAGTCGAGGGAGCATGCGGCGCCCTTCCTCGCGCTAGCCGCGCGATGCGCCGCGGGTTACAATTCCTCCGTGAGCACCGTAGCTCCATCCATCCGCGTAAAGGTCCTATTCTTCGGCCGCCTGAAGGAAGTCGCTGGCGGCGCGGAAGATTCTGTCGAAGTCACGCCGGGCTCCCGCATCGAGGATCTGTTTGCCGGTTTCGTCGCGCGCCACCCGGCGTTAGCGCGATATCGCAGCTCACTGGTAGCCTCGCGGAATCAGGAATTCGCCGCTTGGAGTACACCACTCGATTCCGGCGACGAAATCGCCTTCCTTCCGCCGGTAAGCGGCGGCTAACGCCAAATTCGATGGCCACGCCTCCCAGCACCGACCTGATCTTGCTTGTCCACCAAGGCATAAATGTCGACGCCCTCGTTCACCATGTTCGCACCGGTGCAGACGGCGCCATCGTCACCTTCGATGGGTGCGTGCGCAATCAATCGCACGGCCGCCGCACTCTCTACCTCGACTACGAAGCCTACGAATCGATGGCCCTCGCCAAAATGGGCGAGATTACCGCCGAAGTTCACGCCAAGTTCCCGATTGACCGCGTAGCCATTGCGCACCGCCTCGGCCGCCTCGAAATCGGCGAGACCAGCGTGTTCATCGCGGTCAGCGCCCCGCACCGCGCGTCCGCCTTTGAAGCCTGCCGCTACGCCATTGATACGCTCAAGCGCTCAGTGCCTATCTGGAAGAAAGAATATTTCGAGGATGGGGCGGTCTGGGCCGATGGCGAACTTCCTCCTATGCCGCAGGATACGCAGGCGCGGAAACGTGCATCCTAAATAGCAATGCGCCCCTCAGTTTATCCGGCTAATTCAGCGTGGCTGCTTGCATTTCTGAACTCTGGAGTTTTCCTTTGTGCGTTCTTACTCTGGGCAACCGCGGGCTTCGCGCAAGCCAAGCCCGACCGGCCTCCCTGGGCGCAGAAACCGAAGGCTGCCGGCGCGGAAAAGACTCAGCCGCAGCCTGCCGACGCGGAAGATTCGCAAGACGGCGAGTCGCAGCGCGGGCGCATTCGCGTCAGCGTCAATCTAGTCAACGTGCTCGTCAGCGTCCTGGACGAACACAATCGGCCTATACCAGACTTGCCGCGCGAATCATTCCAGCTTTTCGAGGAAGGCGTCGAGCAAAAGATCGAGGTCTTCGAGTCCGAAACGCAGTTGCCGCTTGACCTCGCGCTAATGATCGATGCCAGCCTCAGCGCCCACAAAGAGATCGCGTTTGAGGAGGAGGCTGCCGCCCATTTCATCCGCCAGGTGTTGCGCAAGGGCGATCGCCTGTCAGTTTTCTCCGTGGATGAAGACATCACGCAGCTGGCGGCCTTTTCGGATGACGTTCCCTCCCTGCAAGCCGCGGTGCACAGAATGCCGGC
>Ga0073928_10004409_pt1 | contig 20879 bp, 24 predicted proteins | sample PaiPotPPA55metaG_FD_76969 | JGI IMG/M metagenome (GOLD analysis project Ga0073928, IMG submission 76969) | Iron sulfur acid spring bacterial and archeal communities from Banff, Canada, to study Microbial Dark Matter (Phase II) - Paint Pots PPA... ...
ACGGTGTATTGGCACTATCTGCTTCTGGTGTGGTTGGTGATGTTCGCCTTGTTGTTGTCTACCTGACGCAAAGGATCTCTCGCATGGCTCAAGACGCATCGATCGCGGGACAACCGACGGCGGCCCCCGGCCTGGGCGGCGTCGCCGCGGATTGGTCGGGCGACAAGCAGGCGTTCCCGGTGCCCTGGGGCAAGGTGATGATGTGGATCTTCCTGCTCAGCGACACGTTCATCTTCTCGTGCTTCCTCACCTCCTACATGAATGTCCGGATGTCGACCACGGCGACGTGGCCGGATCCGAGCAAGGTGTTCCAGCTGGAAATCGGAGGTCACCCGGTTCCGCTATTGCTGATCGCGATCATGACCATGGTTCTGATTACCAGCAGCGGCACCATGGCTCTGGCGGTAAATTATGGCTACCGGCGCGACCGCGCCAAAACCACCGCCCTGATGCTCGCCACGGCGGCCCTGGGTGCGAGTTTCGTCAGCATGCAAGCCTTCGAGTGGCACAAGCTCATCGTCGAAGAAGGTGTGCGGCCTTGGGGAAATCCCATGGGCGCTCCGCAGTTCGGTTCGGCGTTTTTCATGATCACGGGCTTTCACGGCCTGCACGTGTCGGCCGGCGTGGTCTATCTGTCGGTCGTTGCCCGCAGAGTCTGGACCGGATTTTATGACCGCAAGGGCACCTACGAGACCGTGGAAGTCACCGGCCTCTACTGGCACTTCGTCGATCTCGTCTGGGTGTTTATCTTCGCGTTCTTCTATCTGTGGTAAGGGGAACTATGAACGACGTCACCGCCTCCGAAACCGTCCAAGCCCACGCAGGGCATGCGACCGCCGATCAAGGGCATGGCACTGCCACTCAAGGCCACGGCGAGGGCCAACAACACCCGCTGCGCATTTACTTGTGGATCTGGGCGCTGCTGTTCGTTTTCAGCACCTTCTCCTATATGGTCGATTATTTTCAGCTGCACGGCTTGCTGCGGTGGTCGCTGATCATTCTGTTCATGCTGGTGAAGGCGGGCTTGATCGTCGCCATCTTCATGCACATGAGGTGGGAGCGGCTCGCCCTGAAGTTCGCCATCCTGATCCCGCCGCTCTGCCTGCTCATTCTGATCGGTCTGATGGCGATCGAAGGCGCGCATACCTTCGTCACCCGCTGGGGGGCGTTCGTCCGGTGAACGGCGTGCTGATCACCGTCTGGCTGTGCGGCGCCATCGCCGCCCTGGTGTTTGCCGCGATGATCGTTTCCATCGTCACGTTCGGCAAGTCGCTGCGCGGCTACCCGCCGGCATCCGTGTCCGGCAAAGCCACGGAGATTCTTTGGGCGCTGATTCCGATCGCGATCGTGCTGGCCGCCGCCACGCCGGCCTTGAGGACCATCGTGTCGCCCATTTCGCCTGCGGCGGCGATCTGGGGCGGAGAGCACGCGATCGTCGGCTACGCCTTGAACAAGAAATCTACGCCTTGAACAAGAAATAGTGATCGATGATCAGTGCCGCGAACAACAGCATCAGATAGGTAATGGAAAATCTGAAGGTGCGCATCGGCAGCTCGGGCCGCAGTCCGCGGCGCAAGTTAAGCACGTAGTAGAGAAAGCGGCCGTTGAGCACGAGCGCCACGCTAAGATAAATGAATCCGCTCATGCCGGTGAGGTACGGCAGAAGAGTGCTCAGCACCAGCAGTATGGTGTAGAGCACGATTTGCAGGCGGGTATATGGGATGCCATGGGTCACGGGCAACATGGGAATCCCGACCTTCGCATAGTCGTCGCGCCGCGCGATCGCCAAGGCCCAAAAATGCGGCGGGGTCCACGTGAAAATGATCAAGAACAACAGCAGTGCATGCGGGTCGATGGTGTTGGTGACCGCGGCCCAGCCGAGCACCGGCGGCGCCGCGCCCGCCGCACCGCCGATGACGATGTTCTGGGGTGTGGCGCGCTTGAGCCACATCGTATAAACCATCGCGTAGCCGATCAGTGAGCAGAAAGTCAACGCAGCCGTGAGTGCGTTGACGAGCAGCGACAACACCAGCATGGACGCGAGCCCGAGCAGCACGGCGAACATCACCGCCTGGTGCTTCGCCAAATGCCCGGTGGGCAGCGGCCGGCGGCGCGTGCGCGCCATGTTCTCGTCGATGTGCCGATCCAGCACATGATTGAAGGCCGCAGCGGACCCGGAGGCCAAGGCGATGCCCAGTGTGCCGAAGATCAGGGCGGGCAGCGGCACCCATCCCGGCGACGCCAGAACCATGCCGACGACGGCGGTGAACACGATCAACAGGCTCACCTTAGGCTTGGTGAGCTCCAAAAAATCCCGCCATCGGCTGGTGCCGACGACGGCGATGGGCGGACTATCGGGAATGGTCGGCACGATGATGCAAGGGTACCATGCCGATCGCGGGCGCCGGCCACAGCGCCCGCAACAGCCACACCATGCTGATCACCAGAAAAGCGGCGCCGGCATTGTGCAGCGTAGCCAAACCCAAGGGCACGCCCCAGTGCACGGTCGCCACACCCAGCGAAATCTGCACCAGGACCGCCAGCACCAGCAGGCCGCCGGCGAATGTCAAACGCCGGCTCCTGGCGCCGGTGGCGACCAAGACCCCCAAGCTGATCAGGATCGAGCCTGCAACCAGGGCGCCGAGACGATGCGTAAAGTGGATGGCCACGCGCGCCGGATTTGCCAGCACCCCGCCTTCGTAGTCCAACTTGAGTCCGCGCCACAGCACGAAGGCGTCCTGATAGTCCATCCGCGGCCACCAAGAGCGCTGGCAGGTGGGAAAATCGGGGCAGGCCAAGGCGGCGTAGTTGCTGCTCGTCCAGCCGCCTAGAGCGATTTGCACGATCAGTACGGCAAGACCCAGCAGGGCATACTTTCGCAGAGTGGTCTCTTGTTCCGTCAGTTGCCGCGTCGTCGGCGTAAGGGACAGCCACCACAACAGCCCCAACGTGGTGAGGCCGCCAAGCAGATGTGCCGTAACGATCAAGGGCTTCAACAGCAAGGTCACCGTCAATGCGCCCAAGGCACCTTGAAGGCACACCACGACGAACAGCGCCGTGACCGGTATCAGCGGCTGGTTGCGGTCCGCGCGGAATCGCACCGCCCAAATCAGCAATATCGTGATGATCACACCCAAAGTCCCCGCGAAATACCGGTGGACCATCTCGTGCAATGCCTTGCCGAACTGAAAGCCGTGCTGCGGCTCGACATGGTCCGCTTGCGGATAAATATGCCCGTAACACCCGGGCCAGTCCGGGCATCCCAGGCCGGCATCGGTCAGGCGCACCCAAGCGCCCAGCACGACGACGGCGGCGGCCAGCAACGCCCCTGCCAATGCCAACCGCCTGAACCAGAACAAACGTCGTTGCGGGTGCATCGCCTAGCCTATGGAGGAAAGCCGCAGTAGGCGCTTCATGTCTTCGAGCATGCCCTTCGCTTTGGCGTCGGCGGCATAGGACATCATGAGATTGCCCAGCGGGTCTATCAAATACACACGGGGGGGATGGGCCGCGTTCACACCGCCCTGTCCCGGCAAGAGAGCGAGCAGAGGTGCCGCAGCGTCGCCCGCGCGGATCGCGACCAAGTCCGGGTGTTGTTCATGCAGAAACTGTGCATCGCAACAGTCGCCGTCGGCGATGAATACGCGTTGCACGCGGTTCAAGTCGCGATCCAGTGCCAGGCGAACCTGGCGCGTGTCATAGAGACGAGTGCGGCAGTCCTCCGCGCATCTGCCGAATCCGACATACTCATACAACAGAGTCCACTTACCTTTCAGGAAATTCGGATCGGTGTTGCCCGAGCCCAGGAGCGGCAATGCCAGCGACGGCAGCGGCCGCGCCGGCTCGATCAGCTCGCCCGCGTTCACGCGGCCTCCCGGGTGCCAAGTACCGTGGCCGTAATACAAGTAGAAGGCCAGCCCCAGGGGCGCAAAAAACAATAGTGCCAAGACGACGAGCAGTCGCCCTTGGCGTCGATCCTGAGCGCGGTCGGTCATGCGGGCACCTCCGGGTTTCGACGCAGATTGGTGACGACGTATATGACGAGCAGGGTCAGCGCCAGAGCGAACCACTGCACCGCGTAGCCAATGTGGCGCATCGGCGGAAATCCGGGCGCCGACCAATTGCGTACGTACCCATCGGGCTCGCCGGGGTCGAGCAGCAGCAAATCCGCGGCGCCTGTCCAGGACGATTCGCCCAGCAGCCGCGCTATGTCGGCATGGCTCGGAAAACTCGCGACCACGGGATAGGGAGGCGCGAGCTCCGCCTTGGTGCCCATCTGAATGCCGGGACTCGGCATCTTATCGGTACGCCCTCGCAACTGTCTCGAGTCGCTCGCTACGGGGATGGTTGGCCGCACTGCGCGGCTCCACCCTACGGGCACCCAGCCGCGATTCACCAGCACCCAGCCGCCGTTCGTCAGTGCGAACGGCGTAATCACGAAATAGCCGGCACGCTCGGCATTGACCATGTTGTCGATCAGGATTTGCCGGTCCTGATCGTAGTGTCCGCTGGCCGATACGTGCTGGTACCGCGGCAGGTGAGGCGTTCCGAGATCGATCAGGCGCGTGCTATCCGTACCCGCCGCGAACGACTCGAACAACACGCGTTTCTCCTCGGCGCGGCGCAATTGCCAGCGGCCGAGCGATATCAGTACCACGATCAGAACAACGGTGAGCAGCGTCGTGAAAGCTCTGGGCGCAAAGATGCGGGAACCGACTTTGATTGACACGATATACTGCTCGAACCCCGTTCAACTTCAATGGGTCACTGTGGTATTCAAATATCTCGTCGTCGCGATGCTGCTGCTGATTTTGATCAGTTTGGGCAAGGCCTTGTTCCACTTGACGAGCAGCAAACCCGACGACGGCACCAAAATGGTCAAAGCATTGGCCTGGCGCATCGGCCTGTCAGTGGCACTGTTCGTGCTGCTGATCGTCGCCTACTACCGCGGGTGGATCTATCCGCAGCACATGGTGCCGGGCTACAGCCAATAGACGAAGGTAAACAGCCCGAGCCAAACCACGTCGACGAAGTGCCAGTACCAAGCCACGGCTTCGAACCCGAAGTGGCGCTGCGGGGTGAAGTGCCCGCTCATCACCCGGAACCAGATGACCGTCAGCATGATGGCGCCCAGCGTGACGTGCAGGCCGTGAAACCCGGTGAGCATGAAAAAGGTCGAGCCGTAGATGCCCGTGCCGAGCTGCAGGCCGAGTTCGGTATAGGCCTCATGATATTCCGTGGCCTGCAGATAGACGAAGGTGAAGCCCAGCAAAAAAGTGGCGGCGAGGAAGATCTTGAGGCGCGTCCTGTGCCCCGCGAGCAAGGCATGGTGTGCGATCGTGACCGTCACGCTGCTCGCCAGAAGAATGGCGGTATTCACGGCGGGTAAACCCAGCGCCGGAACGGTTTCAAAAGTGCCATTGGCGCGCGGTCCGAGCGCGGCAGGGCCGTTGGTCGGCCACGCCCCGTCGTAATTGTTCCACAGCAGCAGCCTCGTGAAGACCTTCACGCCCTCGCCCGAGAGCCAGGGAACGGCCAGATTGCGCGCATAAAACAAGGCACCGAAGAAGGCGGCAAAGAACATCACTTCGGAAAAGATGAACCACATCATTCCCATGCGGAACGACCGGTCCACCGCCAGGTTGTACATACCCTTCTGATTCTCGGCGATGACCGTGTGGAACCAGAAAATGAACAGCAGCGCCAGCATCACGAAGCCGGGCAGCAAGGCCCACACCGGAAGCCAGTCATTGAGGGTGGCGACGGCGCCCGACATCAACACGAAGAGCGTTATGGATCCATAGATGGGCCACGGACTGCTGTGAGGGACATAGTATTTTTCTGCATCCGCGTGCGCTTGCGCCATGATTACGAATCTCTAAACGGTGAATGAAAACAGTAGTTTAAACGTTTGGCTGACAGGACACTATGGACGTGTTGCCGATTGCGTGGTGTCGTAGAAGGTATACGCCAACGTGAGTTTGTCCACATTAGCCGGCAATTCCGGATCCACGATGAATCGCACCGGCATGTCCCGCCCCTCTCCCGCGGCAAATTTTTGCGGGCTGAAGCAGAAGCACTCGGTCTTGCGGAAATACTTCGCCGTGCCGGCCGGTGAAATGCTGGGAACCGCCTGAGCCACCGACGCCACCGGAGTCAAGTTCCTGGCATAGAACAGGGTGTCGTAGAGCTTTCCCGGATGGATGCGCATCGACGTGACTTTCGGCCGGAAATCGAAGCTGCCCACCGATGCAGGCTGGGCAAGGAACTCGATCGTGATCTCGCGATTCGGATCGATCGCTTCCCGGACCACCGACTTGCCGGACTTCGCCTCCGCATTGCCGATGCCTGCGGCCCGGCACAGCACATCGTACAGCGGCACCAACGCCCAGCCGAAGGCAAAGGCGCCGGCTGTCATGATCAAGAGTCCACGAACCAGCTTGCGATTGGCCCGCTTGCGCTGGTCCTGGTTGAGTCCCGCCGCATGCGTCAGGATGGGATCCATCAGTGATGACTGCGATAAATCAGTAGGGCGATGATGCCGAAATAAAACGCCAGCGCCACAGACATCAACCCCAATGCCCCATTGCGGATGCGGCGGCGAACCGAGGGGCGCTTGACCTCTGTCCCGGTCACGTTCATTTGACGTCGGGGGCCGTGCTGAAGCTGTGATAAGGCGCCGGAGACGGAAGCGTCCACTCGAGACCGGTGGGATGCGTCCCTTCCCAGACCTCGGCAGTCGCCTTCTTGCCGCCGCGTGCACACTGCACAATCACAACGACGAACAGGATCTGAGACAGGCCGAAAACGAACCCGCCGATGGACGACACCATGTTCCAGTCGGTGAACTGCACCGCGTAGTCAGGTATGCGCCGCGGCATTCCCGCCAGTCCCAGGAAATGCTGCGGGAAGAACAGGACGTTGACGAAGATCGCCGAGAGCCAGAAGTGCCACTTGGCCAAGGCCATGTTGTACATATGCCCGGTCCATTTGGGCAGCCAGTAATACACCCCGGCCATGATCCCGAAGACGGCGCCCGGCACCAGCACATAGTGAAAGTGCGCGACCACGAAATAGGTTTGATTGTATTGGAAGTCCGCCGGGACGATCGCGAGCATGAGGCCCGAGAAGCCGCCGATGCTGAACAGGAACAAGAACGCGAGCGCGAACAGCATGGGGGGCTCGAAGGTCAGGGACCCGCGCCACATCGTCGCCGTCCAGTTGAATACCTTCACGCCGGTCGGCACCGCGATGAGCATGGTCGACATCATGTAGAACAATTGCGCCGCCACGGGCATGCCGTCCGCGAACATGTGGTGGCCCCAGACGATGAAGGACAGGAAGGCGATCGACGCGATGGCGTAGATCATCGACGTGGCCCCGAACAAGGGTTTGCGGGAGAAGGTCGGCAAGATCTCCGAAATGATGCCGAAGGCCGGCAGGATCATGATGTAGACCTCGGGGTGTCCGAAGAACCAGAAGATGTGCTCGAACATCACCGGGTCGCCGCCGCCCGCCGCATTGAAGAAACTGGTGCCGAAGAAATGATCGGTCAGCAGCATGGTCACCGCGCCCGCGAGCACCGGCATCACGGCGATCAGCAGATACGCGGTGATCAGCCAGGACCAGCAGAACAACGGCATTTTCAGCAAATTCATGCCGGGCGCCCGCATGTTCATGATGGTCACGATCACGTTGATCGCGCCCATGATCGACGAGGCGCCCATCATGTGAATCGCAAAGATCATCATGGGAAAGGCATCGCCGGTCTGCAGGGACAAGGGCGGGTACAGCGTCCAACCGCCCGCGCCCATGCCGCCCGGTACGAACAGCGTGGACAGCATCAGGGTGAACGCAAACGGGAGAATCCAGAAACTGAAATTGTTCATGCGCGGCAACGCCATATCGGGCGCGCCGATTTGCAGCGGGACCATCCAATTGGCGAGACCGACGAAGGCCGGCATGACGGCGCCGAAAATCATGATCAGCGCATGATTGGTGGTCATTTGATTGAAGAACACCGGATCGACGAGCTGCATTCCGGGCTGAAACAATTCCGCCCGGATGACCATCGCCATGGCGCCGCCGATGAAAAACATGGTCAGGCTGAACACCAGGTACATGGTGCCGATGTCTTTGTGGTTGGTCGCGAACAGCCAACGCTTGATGCCCGTCGCCGGCTGATCGTGATGGTCTTGGGCGTGGTCGTCGTGGTGAGCGGTGTCGCTTGCTTGGGGCTGGGCCATGGTGCAATAGCTCTCTGGTGTAAATGCGATACTGATTACGGACTAGTTCGGCAATGCTTGCGCGGAGCGCGGCGGCGCGGAGTCCCGCGGCAGGCTCTCGAGCGGCGCGGCGCCCGGCGGTTGGCCGTCCCGCGCCGCCGCCTGTTTGAGCGCCGCCTTCTGATCCAGGACCCACTTCTTGAAGTCGTCCGGCGTCCGAACATCCACGACGATGGGCATGAAGCCATGGTCGCGGCCGCACAGTGCGGCGCACTGCCCCCGGTAGATTCCTTCCTTGCCGGGGTCGACCTTGAACCACAATTCATTGACGAATCCCGGTATGGCAGAGCGCTTGGCGCCGAAATCGGGAACCCACCACGCGTGGATCACGTCCTGGGAGGTCAGCAGCAGGCGCACCTTGGTGCCGCTCGGAATGACCAAGGGGTTATCGACTTCCAAGAGATAATTGGGCACCGTCTTCGGGTCGATGCCGGAATGCAGCTGGCGGGCGAAATTCGAGTCGCGCGCGAGCGTCGAGAAGAAATTAACCCCCTCGGCCGCATCCATGTATTGATACTGCCATTTCCACTGATAGGCGGTGACCCGGATCGAGAGCTCGGAGTTGCGCGTATCCTCCATCATCAGGATGACTTTCGCGGCCGGAATCGCCATCACCACCAGGATCACGACGGGAATGACGGTCCAAATGACCTCGACCGCGGTGCTGTGCAACAGGGTGGTGTCGGGTACGGCGCCCTTGGAATGGCGGAATTTCAGCAGGGCGTAAATCATCACCCCGAATACCACCACCGCGATGCCGACGCAGATCCAGAACACCTCCATGTGCAATGCGTATATATCCCGGCTCAGGGAGGTGACGCCGAGGGGAAGGTTGTAGCCGTTCGATGTGTTCGCTTCGGCCTGGGTTGCCAACCCTAAGGCGGCTAGGCAGAGCGCTCTGGCCCAGGCAAAGCCGGTTGGCCAAGAAGTGCTGTCGTCATTGTCGCCTCTGGTAACGCTCATCTAAACGGATCCCCTCATTTCGATCAAATTCAAGCGGCGGCGACTCGTTCATGCCGCCTACCAAATAACGTAAACGCTCCGCCAAGTGACAACGGTCTTCCTCGGTGAGGAAGCTACCGACTTCATAAGCCCGTCCGTGGCTCTCGATGGTCAGCCGGCTCGTGCCGTGGCGCCTCGGCGGACTGCGAAGTCTAACCTTCGCCCAATGCCGCGCAAACTCCTGTTTTTGCGCGCCGTGCCGCGAACGCGTCACGAGGCTGATTTGCGAGTCCGTAATCAGCACGGTTTGCGTGTATTTCCCGCGCCGCATGCTGGCGTAGAGCGCGAGCCCAAGTGCCAGCATTTCGAGCGCCCAAAACGGCAGCACCGGCCAAAAGCCTTGGAACACAAAAAACAAGGCAAAACCCAGCGAAAACAGGCAGGTAGAGACGAAAAAAAGTATGGCACCCGCGGGCTTGAGCGAACAATTCGGCGCCAATTCGATGCGCTGTTCCATCTCTTTAGGATAACTCAGCTCAAGCGCTCAGTGCATCGACCGCGAGGGCCTGCGCCAGGGCCTGGAAGTCGGCCTGCGGCTCGAAGGCAAAAATACCGAGGCAGGGCGCTGAAATCCGGCTCTCTAGGCTTGAAATATTTTCAGCCGTGCGCTCAAGTGTGGGATCGATCGAATTCGCAACCCAGCCGCGGAGATGCAGACCGCGGCGCTCGATGGATTCCGTGGTCAGCAGCGCGTGATTCAGGCAGCCCAAGCGCAGGCCGACAACCAGCACGACATCCATTTGCCAGTGAACCGCCAGATCCGCGAATCCGCGCGATGAGTCGAGCGGCGCCAGCCATCCGCCGGCACCCTCGACGATCAGAGCCTGGCTCTGCATCCGCAATCGATCGTAGGCTCGATCGAGCACGCCGAAATCGATGTCGACTCCCGCCTCCCGGGCCGCAATATGCGGCGCAATCGCCGGCGCAAACGCGTACGGATTCACGTCGGAATACCGGGCGCGCACATTCATTGCCGCGAGGAGCGCAAGGGCGTCTTCATTGCGCAGCCCCTCCGGCGTGAGCGCGCAGCCCGAGGCCACCGGCTTCATTGCCGCCACGCGGAGGCCGCGGGCGATCAACGCGTGACAGAGGGCGGCGGCCACCCGGGTCTTGCCGACGCCGGTGTCGGTTCCCGTGACGAACAAGGCCGGGATCACGGACGACGCCTGGCGCGCAATTGCTGCTTGATGTCGTCGAGCGACACGGTGGCACCCTCTTGGGTGGTGCGCCGGGCGTCCGTGCCTGGAATCCACGCATGGGCAAAAACCACTTCGTAGGTGGCCGGCAAGCGACCGTCCTGCCGAAAGGTCTCGTACGCAGCCTGCATCGCCGTGAACTGTCGCCTCCCGGTGAGGCCCCTCGGTCGACCCATCGTTGCATTGCGGGCGCCCGTGGCCTTGAGGTCGGCTGCTACCCGGCGTACGTCGGAGTAAGTCAGGGTGTAACGCTCCACGTCCAGCACCGGCGATGCAAAACCGCCGCGCACCAGCGCATCGCCGATGTCGTGCATGTCGATGAATTGGTGGACATGGGTGTGCGAATCCACCTCCCCCCAGGCGCTGCGCAGCTCGCGCAGCGTGTCCGGACCCAGGGTGGTGAAGGAAAGCAGTCCGCGCGGCGCCAGCACCCGGCGAAACTCCGCGAACACGGGATCGGGATTGCACCACTGCAGCATGAGATTACTCAGAATCAAATCCACACTGCCGTCCGCCAGCGGCAGACGCTCGGCGTCCGCACGCACACGGGCGAAGCGGCGCAGCCATGATTGCCGGCGGCCCGCGGCCTGCAACATGAGCGCCGATGAGTCCAAGGCGATGATCAGTGCCTTGGGGTATCGACGTATAAGTGCATGCGAGGCATGGCCCGTACCCGCCCCGGCATCCACCACGACGCGGGGGACCATTGCCATCAAATCCAAGCGCGACAGAAGATTACCGCGCACCTCGGCCTGCAAAACCGCGGAGGCATCGTAGGTCTTTGCGGCGCGGTCGAAGGAGCGCCGTACCCTCTGGATGTCGAGTGCGTAGGCCGCGGCGCTGCCCGGCGCCGCGTCATCCGGAGCGGATTGATCCCGCGCGGATTGATCTGCCCCGGATTTATCCGGCGCGTTCACGCCCGTTGCTCTCCGCGTGCGATGCAAAGCCAGTCGATTGCGTGAGCGGTGCGGGGAGGATTTCCTCCCCCGCGGTGGCCGGTCCGGTCGGTGTGCCGGCGGCCGCCGGGTGGCCGGCTCCCTGTTCGGCCACGATATTCAGCCGCCGGAACAGGCGTTGATCGTGCTCGGTGTCCGGATTACCGGTCGTCAGAAGTTTCTCGCCATAGAAAATGGAATTGGCGCCGGCCAGGAAGCAAAGCGCTTGCAGCTCGTCGTTCATTTCGCTGCGGCCCGCCGACAGACGCACATGGCAGCGCGGCATGAGGATGCGCGCCACCGCGATGGTGCGGACGAAATCAAAGGAGTCCAACGCCGCCGCATTTTCCAGCGGCGTGCCGGCGACCCTCACCAGCTGGTTGATGGGCACGCTTTCCGGGTGCTCGGGCAGAGTCGCGAGAATATGCAAGAGTTCCGCCCGGTCCTGCGGCTCCTCTCCCATGCCGACAATTCCGCCACAGCAGACGTTCATCCCGGCATCGCGCACGGCCTTCAGTGTGTCGAGCCGATCTTGGTAAGTGCGGGTGCTGATGATCTTCTTATAGTACTGCGGCGAGGTATCGAGATTGTGGTTGTAGTAGTCGAGGCCGGCTGCCTTGAGCTCCCGCGCCTGATCCGGCGCGAGCATCCCGAGAGTCGCGCAAGTCTCTATCCCCAGTGATTTCACTTCCCGGATCATGGCCACCACCTTGCGCAAATCCTTTGGCTTCGGCGATCGGTAGGCCGCTCCCATGCAGAATCGGGTCGCGCCGGATTCCTTGGCGGCGCGCGCGCGGGCGGCGACTTCCTCGAACTCGAGGAGCTCCTCGGCCTCCAAGCCCGTGTCGAAGCGCACGCTCTGCGGGCAATAGGCGCAATCCTCGGGACACGCCCCCGTCTTGATGCTGAGCAGCGTGCTGATCTGCACGGTGTTCGGCACTTGAAAGCGCCGGTGCACCGATTGTGCCCTGAACACCAAGTCCATGAACGGCAACGCGAAGAGTTCTTTCACTTCCGCGAGCGTCCAATCATTGCGTACCGTCACAAACACCTCGTTCGGCATCGTCTCGCGCCGCGAATGGGCTCAGTATTCTGCGCCTCGCAACCTTAGTCAACCAAAAATGCCCGAGGCGGTTGACGAGAGGCCCCTTAGGACGACAGGTCTCTTTAGGGCAAGGGGTCTATCTATCTTTTATGATCGGAAGCATCTGCAACGGGGAATCGGACCAGGCGGCGATTGCGTCTTCGCAATACGCGGCGTCGTAGGGTCCGCGGGCGGATTTATCGGGCACGTATTTCTCACACTCCATCGACAGAGATCTCAGCTGCTCGGCGCCCATCTTCGCGATGGGAGGACTGTGGATGAGCCGAGGCGCGGTGGCCTGTCCCGGCGCTGAAGCCTGTCGCGGCACGGCGGTCCGTCCTGGCGCTCCAGCCTGTCCCGGCCCTGCGGTCCGCCCGGAATCGCGGCCGCAACCGGTCAAGGCGACGCTGAATACCATCAATAGAATGGACGTTGCTTTAGGCATCACTTGAGCGCAAACAGATATTCCAACGCCATGCCGATGAATACAGCCATTCCGAAATAGTTGTTGTTGAGGAAGGCGCGAAAGCAGCCGTCGCGATCGCGCGCGCGTATCAACCACAACTGATACGCGAAGAACGCAGCCCCTACCCAGAGACCGGCACCGTACCAATAACCCAAGTGGATCATGCGCCCGACGAGATACAGGGTCAGCAGGGTCATGACCTGAAGCACCGCGATGATGTGGCGATCCGAATCGCCGAACAGAATCGCCGTCGACCGCACGCCGATCTTGAGATCGTCCTCGCGATCCACCATCGCATACAGGGTGTCGTACACGGTGACCCAGAGTACATTCGCCAGCAGCAGCAGCCACGCCACGCGCGGTACTTGCTCGAGTTGCGCCTCGAATGCCATGGGTATTCCCCAACCGAAGGTCAGGCCCAGGTACATCTGCGGCACCGACAGAAAACGCTTGACGAAGGGGTAGCTGATCGCCAGAAACCCGCCGAACACCGCCAGCAGCAGCGTCGAGTGGTTGAGCTGCAGCGCCAACATCAAGGCCGCCATGCTCAGCACGGCGAACAGCATCAGGGCCTCGAGCGTCGAGATGCGACCGGCCGCCAGGGGCCGATTCTTGGTGCGCGCCACATGCGGGTCGAAGCTGCGGTCGGCATAGTCGTTGATGGCGCAGCCGGCCGAGCGCATGAGCACCGTGCCGACCACGAAGATGATGAAAATCCGCGGATTCGGCTTGCCGCGGCCGCTGATCCACAGCGCCCAGAGCGTCGGCCAGAGCAGCAGCCAGATGCCGATCGGACGGTCCAAGCGCATGAGCCGTGCATAATCAGCCAAGCCGCCGAGGATTCGAGGCAGCTCATGGGTGGTAAACGGGTGGAAGCGTACGCGATAGGCCAGCCATCGCCAGCGCTCGGCTGTCCGCTCGATCAACTCGACTCCAGAGCGCGGCAGCGTCACGCGGGGACGGCCTTAAACGCGGCCTATGGCGGGCAGGAAAAGCTCTTGCATCAGCAGCGGCGCGCTGCGCAAAGACACTCGTGAGCGGCGCGCCCACAGGCCGGCGGGCTTCAACTCGGCATCGCGCAGCGCGCGCGCCGTCACTGCTTCCTCGGCCGGCAGCCAGGCGTACTCATAGGCACTGCGCTCGACGCCCGACAAGTCGCTCAAGGTTTCGCCCAGCGCGGAATCGCCCAACTCGGCAAGCCAGGGGTGGGCGCACAGCGTCGAGTCCGGCATGATGGTTTGCGCGAACACCCACACTCGCTCGCCGCAGAACATTTCAACGTCCCTGAACAAGCCGGCGTTGTCCGGTGAACGCAGCGCCGATTTGTGCGCGGCGTTGAGCAGACCGGTCCATTGATCCACCAGCTGCAAGGCGAAGCGCTCGCCGCACACCGCTTTCATGCGCAGCGTGAGCAAGCCCTTGCCGATCAACCAAGGGCGCACGTGCGCATCGACGGCGGCCTGTCCCAGGCGCTCGGCGGGGAGCCATTGAATAGGATCGACGGTGCGGATTTTGCCGGCAGTCATGATCTCATTCTACCCGACGCGGCCGTATTGCTCCGCATGACCCACCCAACGGCTGATGAGCGGCGCCACGTGCAGCGGCCAATCATGCAGCAACGTCTCGGCCGCAGTCTGCACCCGGGGCAGTAGATCGGCATCGCGCAACAAATCTGCAACCCGCATCTGTGCAAGGCCCGTCTGACGCGTGCCGAGCAATTCACCGGGTCCGCGCAATTCGAGATCGCGCCGCGCGACCTCGAATCCGTCGTTGGTGTCGCGCATCACCGCCAGCCGCTCGCGTGCCAGCGAGGACAGCGGCGAGCGATACAGCAAGAGGCAGGAACTAGCATGCTGACCGCGGCCGACTCGGCCGCGCAGCTGGTGCAGTTGCGCGAGCCCCATGCGCTCGGCATTCTCGATGACCATGAGCGTGGCGTTCGGCACGTCGACGCCGACCTCGATCACAGTGGTCGCCACCAAAAGCTGGATTTTACCGTCCTTGAAGCGCCGCATCGTGTCCTCCTTCGCGGACGGAGGCATGCGGCCGTGGACCAGCCCGACACGGAGGTCAGGCAACGCGGCGGCGAGCGCGGCGGCCGTTTCCTCCGCGGCTTGATAGGGCATTTCCTCGGATTCATCGATGAGCGGGCAGACCCAGTACGTCTGCCGTCCTTCGAGACAGGCGGCTCTGATTCGCTGTACCACCTCGTCGCGGCGCGCTTCGGCGAGAACCACGGTTTTCACGGCCGTGCGTCCAGGCGGCAGCTCATCGATGACGGAGACATCGAGGTCGGCATAGGCGGTCATGGCCAGGGTGCGCGGAATGGGTGTCGCAGTCATGATCAATTGATGCGGCTGATGACCGTCGGAGGCGCCTTTTTCGCGCAGACTCAAGCGTTGATGCACGCCGAAGCGATGCTGTTCGTCGACGATGACCAAGGCGAGCGCGGAGAATTCGACGCTCTCCTGAAACAAGGCATGCGTGCCGACGACGATGGCCGCGTGTCCTTCGCGAATACCCTTTAGCACGGCGCTGCGGGCTTTGCCGGTTTGCCGCCCGGTAAGGAGCGCCACGGCCACACCCTGGGGTTCGAACCAGCGCCGAAAATTCTGCGCATGCTGGTCCGCCAGAAGCTCGGTCGGCGCCATCAGCGCCACTTGCCGCCCGATCTCTACGGCCTGCGTCGCGGCCAGCGCCGCAACCAGGGTCTTGCCGCACCCCACATCCCCTTGCACCAGACGCAGCATGGGTTTGCCCTGCTCGAGGTCGCGCTCGATCTCGGCCAGCGCCCGCTGTTGCGCTCGAGTCAATTTGAAGGGCAGCGTGGCCAGCAGGCTCGCCTTGAGAGCGCCGTTCGACTCGAGCGGCCAGCCGGGATCGCTCTGGATGCGCTGTCGCAATAACTTGAGCGACAACTGATGGGCGAGCAATTCCTCGAAGGAGAGGCGGCGCTGCGCCGGATGCCTCCCGGTCAACAGTAGATCCACGGGAGCGTCCGCCGGCGGGCGATGCACATACAGCAAGGCGTCGCGTAAGGAAGGCAGGTGCGAATCGGCCAACACGGCCGGGGGCAGCCAGTCCTCGATGTCGCCGGCCGCCGTCTGGTCGAGCGCGGTGCGGATCAGCAGACGCAGGCGTCCCTGGGTCACGCCCTCGGTCAGGGGATAAATCGGGGTGAGATGCTCTTCCGGCACCAGCCGCGCTTTCGAATCGATGAGCCGATATTCCGGATGCACGATTTCCAGGCCCTTGAGGCCGCGGCGCGCTTCGCCGAAGCAGCGGATGCGCACACCGCGCGCGAGACCCTTCTGCTGCTGCGCGGTGAAATAGAAAAAGCGCAAAGTGAGAAAGCCGGAACCGTCGGCGATCTTGCACAGCATCTGACGCCGTCCGCGAAATACGACTTCCGTCAGCAGCACCTCGCCTTCCACCGCCGCGCGCTGCCCCACGCGCAGCTCTCCCAAAGGAACCACACGCGTGCGGTCTTCGTAACGCAGCGGCAACAGAAACAGCAAATCCTGGGTGGTGTGCACACCCAGGGCGCGTAGGCGCTCGGCTTGGGCGGAGCCGACGCCGCGCAACACCGTGACCGGCTTAAGTAGGGTCACAGAGCGACGATGCACTCCACTTCGACCTGGGCTCCGCGCGGCAGCGCGGATACGCCGACCGCAGCCCGCGCGGGATACGGCTCGCGAAAGTATTCGGCCATGACCTTGTTGACGAGCGCGAAGTGAGAGAGGTCGATCAGGAACACCGTCGCCTTGACCACGTCGTCAAAGGTGGCGCCGGCAGCGACGACAATGGCCTTCAGATTGTCGAAAACCTGGCGCACCTGCGCTTCCATGTCGCCTTTGACCAGTTCCTTGGTTGCGGGATCCAGAGGAATCTGGCCGGATACCCAAATGGTGTTGCCCACCCGCACCGCCTGGGAATAAATACCGATGGCGGCGGGCGCGTCGGGCGTAGAGATGATTTGTCTGCTCATGAGTTTCCGTGGCAAATTTGACCTGAAGGAGGCAGCTCAAGCCAGAGTACGCCATACCCGCTGCACGTCCGGCATGCGCCGAATGGTTTTGATGACTCGCGCCAAGTGCTTTCGATCGCGCACCTGGAGCTGAAATTTGAGAGAAGAGCTGCTCACGTCGCGTTCTTCCAAAGACACCTGATCGATATTGGTTTCAGTCCCCGCGATGCTGGAGGCGACCGCCGCCAGCACCCCCACCCGGTTGTTGATTTCCAGCTGGATCTCGCAACTGAACAGCCGGCCCTGCGTCGCTTCCCAGGCAACCGACAGCCACTTGTCCGGCTGCTTGCGATACTCGGCGAGGTTACCGCAATTCTGGCGATGAATCATTACACCGCGGCCGGCGCTCAAGTACGCCATGATGGGATCGTTCGGGATGGGGAAGCAGCAGCGCGCGTAGGTGACGAGGAGACCCTCGGTGCCCGCGATCATCAGCGGACCGCTGTGAGCCCCGAGGTGCTCCACGCTGTCCTTCGCAGGTTGCAGACGGCGCGCGACCAATGGGGCCAGGCGCTCGCCCAAGCCGATTTTCTCGTACAACTCGTTGGCGTCCTTCAAATTGAGCTCTTTGACCACCGCATCGATATCCGCCGGCGGAATCTTCTTCAGATTGAGCGAAAATTCTTCGAGCGCCAGTCCCAGCAACCGCCGGCCGAGCTCGAGAGCCTCGCCGCGCTTGAGATTCTTCAAGTAAGCTCTGATCGCGGCACGCGCCTTCGCCGTCACCAAGAAGCTCGACCAGGAGGGATTCGGCGTCGCGCCCTTCGCGGTGATGATTTCCACGGTCTGTCCGTTGCGCAGAGGCGTGCGCAACGGGACCAGGCGCCGGTCGACCTTGGCGGCCACGCAGCGATTGCCCACATCGGTGTGAATGGCGTAGGCAAAATCCACGGTGGTGGCGCCGCTCGGCAGCCGCAGTATCTTCCCCTTGGGCGTGAACACGTAGACCTTGTCCGGGAACAAATCGACCTTGACGCTCTCGAGGAATTCCTCGGAGCTGCCGCCTTCTTGGATCTGCACCAGGCTCGCCAGCCACTCGCGCGCGCGATCGTGTTCGATGCCGCCGAAGGTATCGCCGCCTGATTTGTACTTCCAGTGCGCGGCGATTCCGGACTCCGCGACGCGATGCATCTGCTCGGAGCGAATCTGCACTTCGATGGGTATGCCGTTGGGTCCGAACAGTGTCGTATGCAGCGACTGGTAACCGTTGACGCGGGGTATGGCGATGTAGTCCTTGAAGCGTCCCGGCATGGGCTTGTAGACGCTGTGCACGAGGCCCAATGTCCGGTAGCACGTGTCGGCGCTGTCGACGATGATGCGAAAGCCGTACACGTCGACCATCTCGTTGAGGGAGATTTTCTTGTTCTGCATCTTCTTGTAGATGCTGTAGAGATGCTTCTCGCGGCCCTCCACTTCTCCTGCAATCTCCGCTTTTTTCAGCGTGGTCTTGAAAGTCTCGGCGATCTTGCCGATGAACTCTTTTTGATTGCCGCGCGCCCGCTTCAATTCGCGTTCGAGAACTTTGTAGCGGTAGGGATACAGCGCTCTGAAGCCCAAGTCCTCGAGCTCGAGCTTGACCGCGTAAAGGCCGAGGCGCTCGGCGATCGGCGCGTAGATCTCCAGGGTTTCCCGGGCGCTGCGGCGGCGCTTGACCGGCGGCATCACCCCGAGGGTGCGCATGTTGTGCATGCGGTCCGCGAGCTTGACCATGATGACGCGGATATCGCGCACCATCGCCAGCAGCATCTTGCGGAAGCTTTCGGCCTGAGCTTCCTGGCGATTCTTGAACTGAATCTGATCCAGCTTGCTGACGCCGTCGACCAACTCGGCCACGACCTGGCCGAAGATCGACGCTATCTCGGCCTTGGCGGTCGGCGTGTCTTCGATGACGTCGTGCAGGATGGCCGCGACCAGAGTGTCGGCATCCAAACGCAGATCGGCGAGGATATCGGCCACCGCCACCGGGTGGGTGATGTAGGGCTCGCCCGAGACGCGCTTCTGGCCGCGGTGCTTCTCCGCGCCGAATTCATAGGCTTCGCGCACCCGCTCGACTTGAGGAGGCGATAAGTAAGCTTCGAGCTTGTCTAAGAGCTGACTGATCCCGGTGGAGCGTCTTCCACCGGGTAGGAAACCGAGTATGGAAGACGCATAGTCCATCGTCGCTCTTAAGTGAGGCCGGTCTTGGCTAGTCCCCTAGGCCGAGTTGCGGCGCGCGAAAATCCGACGGCATGTCGAGCTCGCTCACCGGCTGCTGCACCGGCTCCTCGGGCTCTTCCAACATCTCGAGCGTGATATTTCCGGCGGCAATCTCGCGCAGCGCCACCACAGTCGGCTTGTCGTTCTCCCATTCCACGGTGGCTTCGGCCCCGTTGGCCAGGCGCCGGGCGCGCTTCGCGGCCAACAACACCAGGTTGAACAGGTTGGGTTCGTTTTGCAGGCAGTCTTCGACTGTGATTCGCGCCATGATCTAGGGTTCCAATAAAGGGATTGTCAGCATAGCAGAAATACCCCTCACCGGGCCAGTTCGGCCGTGGGGGCGGGCTCTGAGCGCGGTTCTAAACCGTTTGCAGCAGTTCTGCCGCCAGGCGCACCACTTCGGGTCGTTGCGCGATCAAGTGGCTGCCGCGATCCTCGACGATGGCCAGCAAGTCATCGAGTGCTGGCTCGAAGCGGTCGTTGATTACCACGTAGTCGAATTCGGACCAGTGCGCGATATCCCGAGCGGCGTCCTGAAGCCTGCGCTGAATCACTTCATCCGTATCGGTGCTGCGCGCCTTAAGTCTCTGCTGTAGTGAGTCGCGTGAAGGCGGCAGAATGAAAATGCTGCGCGCCTCCGGCAGTCGGGCGCGCACCTGTGCGGCGCCCTGCCAATCGATCTCCAATAACAGCTGCTCGCCGATCGCAAGCGCTTCCTCGACGGCGCGCACGCCGGTTCCGTAACAGTTGTCGTAAACCTGTGCGTGTTCCAGAAACTCGCCGTGCGCGACCATCTCGGCGAAGCGCTCCGTGCTCACGAAGTGGTAGTCGCGCCCGGGGATCTCGTTCGGCCGCGGCTTTCGCGTGGTGTAGGACACGGAAAAACGAATGCGCGGCTCGATCTCCATCAGCGCCTTCACCAGGCTGGTCTTGCCCGCGCCGGACGGCGCCGAAATCACGTAGAGACGACCGCGGTCCATCCATTGCTACTCGACGTTCTGCACTTGCTCGCGCATCTGCTCGATCAACACCTTCATGTCGACGGCCGCACGGGTGGTTTCGATGTCCTGAGACTTCGACGACAGGGTGTTGGCTTCGCGATTCAGCTCCTGCATCAAGAAATCCAGGCGCCGCCCGGCGGGTTCCTGTCCGACGAAGGTCTTGCGCACTTCGGTCACGTGGCCGCGCAGGCGATCGATCTCCTCGTCCACGTCCAGGCGCTGCGCCAGAATCGCCAGTTCTTGTTCCAGCCGTTCGTGGTCCACGTCGGCGACCAGCTGCGCGATGCGTTCGAGCAATTTCGCGCGCATGCGCGCCCGCACCTCCGGCAGGCGGTCCGTCACGCGAGCGGCGAATTCGATCAGTCCCGAACAGCGCTGCTCCAGAGCATCGCGGAGGCGCCCGCCCTCGCTGTCGCGAAAGTGCGCGAGCTCCGCCAATGCGTCGGCGAGCAGCGCGTGCGCGGCGGCGATCATCGGGGCGAAGTCGCGGGTTCCGTCCCGAATCACGCCGGGCCAGCGCAGCAATTCCAGGGCATCGATGCGCGCCGCGGGTCCCGCCCGCGCGGCAATCATTTGTGCCCGCTGCGTGAGCGCCGCCAAGAGTTCGGCATCGACCTCGAGGGCGCCCGCACCCACCGCGGGGCGAAAATGCAGGGAACACTCGACTTTGCCGCGGCGCACGGAGGC
>Ga0073928_10004410_pt1 | contig 20875 bp, 17 predicted proteins | sample PaiPotPPA55metaG_FD_76969 | JGI IMG/M metagenome (GOLD analysis project Ga0073928, IMG submission 76969) | Iron sulfur acid spring bacterial and archeal communities from Banff, Canada, to study Microbial Dark Matter (Phase II) - Paint Pots PPA... ...
ACCGTTTTGCTGGAACTCTCGTTCGTAGAGATCACTTGCGTGCCAGGTTCGAGTATTACCGAAAAAACAGGAGCGACCGCCAAAGCCCGCTCACGTTTTTTGCCAGTTTCATCTAGAAATGGAACCAGTACCGGGGAAACAACCGCTCCGCTTGGCCCTTCTGTGCCCTTCACTTGGTACCCCTGAATCGCAAGATCAGCCCTTCCTGTGATGCGGTAATCGGCATGAACCTTCAAGGGCGGAGGAGGAAACGGCAACGTCGCATAGTTCTCATCGTCAATTTTGTTGAGGCTCTCTGTTTCTGGATCGTCGCGATGCCAATAAGGACGCGTCGCCGGCGCGTCTGCCGGAACCGTCAAACGGAAGTTGGCATAGAAGTCTTCGCCAGGTTTCAGAAACTTTCGATTGTCACCTTTGTAGGTTCCAGTGACCCAATCCTGCGAAGATTCGACCGATACCTTCTCAATTTTCAAAGGGTATTTGGAGCCGTTGTGGAATTTCACGAGAAGGGTCAATCGCTGGCCAGGTGACACTACAGTGAGGGCATCCGCTTCCGATGGAACGGTTTCCTTGGGGCCTTTCGCAGGTGCAACAGTCGCATCGAGCGAGATACCCATTGCGAGGTTTGCGGCTGTCTCGCACTGCTGACGCTTTTCCTGAAGTACGGTCAACAAATCGAGCTTTTGACGCGCGTCCAGGGCGCTTCCGTCCACCTCGTGGACGAGTGCTTCGAACTGATTTAAAGCTGCGAGAAGCGGGAGCGCCGCGTGGCTGGGCACCTTATCATGCGACGCTCCCTCAATTTCTGTTTGTGTGCGCTGTAATTCAGAGCGAAAGTGCGGGAGCTTGGATGCGTCGTCTCCAAGACGATTGGCTAGACCCGGAAGAGTTACATCGATGCCGTCAAAGAAACTATTTTCATGTCCACCATGTAGCGCATGAGGCGGTAGAACTGAATCCACAAGCTTGTAATACGTATAACGCGGGCCGGGATCAACCGACCATCCGCCGGCACCTTGAGAAAGTTGATGGCGGAGACCCAGCATGGCAAATTGCACATACGACATTCCCAGCACCGGGTCAACTTCACCGGTATTAAGTCGCAGGGTGTAATTTTCATCGGGACAAGTATTGGCTCCAAATCCGCAAACGTTGCCGATGTAGAGTTTCTTCGGCTGCCATGGCAACAGTCCATCGTTAATCTGCTCGGGAAAGCGCTTGGGATCGGCAGCAGCATGAAAGGCTTCCTCGGAGAGGACGCTGGAGGCCTGATGGTGTCCATGCCCATCTCGTTCCGTTCCGCTGAAGCGCGCGATGATCACGTCCGGCCGGAATGTACGGATCACCCGCACCATGTCGCCGAGTGCCACGTCGTGGCCGCCCCACTTCTGAAAAGTTTCCTCTGGAGTCTTTGAAAATCCGAAGTCGGCGACTCGTGTGTATCGTTGCTTGACTCCGTAATAGCGATCCGCAGCCAGCAATTCCAACGTGCGAAGGACTCCCAACACGTCGAACAAATTGCTGCCAACTTTATTTTGGCCTCCCTCCCCTCGATTGAGGGTCAGCAACATCGTGGTAACGCCCTTGCCCCGGGATTCAAGGGTGAGCATTCCGCCGTCTTCATCGTCAGGATGGGCCGTTACTTGTACCATGCGCGCGGTGGTTTGCAGGCGCAAGAACATTTCCTTTAAGCCGGGCGAGCCTGTATCTTGCGGAAGCGGCTGGTCTGGTTCTTGCGGGTCGGGATGCTCTGCTTTGGGTAGCGGTGGTTTTTCTTGCCGTGTGGGTCGCGCCGCGCTCGTTTGTGCGGCTCCTCCGCGAACCGGCGCGGTGAGTAAATACGTCGCGACTATCAATACGGAGACTAGGGTATGTAAGGAACGTTGCCAGTGTCGACGGCTAGATCCGGCATGTGCTAAACAGCTGAGATTTGGGTGATCGTCGATCGAAGACAATATTTTTCCCTAAGTTCAGATCTAACCATTTCTTAGAATTTTCACAGGTACCAAGTTGCGGCTGCGCCTACTACACACCAAGCGCACAGGGGTGCGCCTATGGTAGGCCCCGTAATCGCAACCAGTCAAATTGCACAAATCTTTGATGTACGATAGTGATGTGTCCCCGGAGGTGCCGCACCGTAGCCTGAAATCTCTTCTGCGGCGCCCTCCGATCATAATCTCACTTCTGTCGATAACTGCGGTGCTGGCTTTTCTAGCGGTAACTCATCTGGTCAGCCGCTTTCGTGAGCAAGAAAAGGCTTTAGCGCGGCACCTGTATGCGCAAGGTCAAATGGATCTGGATTCGGGTAGACCGGATCGTGCCATCGGATACTTTCGCGCCGCACTCACTTATAATCGCGGCGACTTTCAATACCAACTCAGCTTGGCTCGAGCCCTGCGAGATACTGGGCGAACCGACGAATCCAAATCCTACTTGATGAATCTTTGGGAGCGCTCCCCCGAAGACGGTGCAGTCAATCTAGCGTTAGGGCGCCTCGCCGTTCGGGAGGGCCGAACCGATGAGGCTATTCACTATTATCACAACGCGACGTACGGCATTTGGGACTTAGATCCAGAAACTCATCGTCGCAACGCGCAGTTTGAACTGATCGATTTCCTGTCGCGCCAAAACGCCCGCCCGCAAGCTCAGGCCGAATTAATTACGCTCGCCGCTTCTCTCCCCCCTGAGCCGGAACTTGAAACGCGATTGGCGCAGATGTTCGAGGGCTTAGGGGATTACGAGCATGCTCTCTCCGAATACCAGACTGTTTTAGAACATGACCGTCAAAACGCTGTTGCGTTGGCCGGAGCGGGAGAAGCCGCCTTCCGATCGCACCGCTACGGCACGGCTGAAAAATATTTGGCGACGGCAGTGAGACTAGATCCCTCCAATTCGAAAACCTCGGAGTTGCTTCAAACCGCCAGGTTGGTTTTGGAAATTGATCCTTTTGTTCGCGGCGTTTCGACTTCGGAGCGCGATCAGCGGATTAAGATATCGTTCGACCGGGCAGGAGCCCGACTTCGGGAATGCGCGGAGAAGCAAGGAATCGCTGGTAATACGACAAAGGGCTCGGAGGAATCCGCCGATACAAAAAGCTATGTCGTGAAAAGTGCTTCTCCGAACGACTCTTCTTCGGTGGGGTTAGCGTCACTGTTACAAGACTGGACTGCCATGAAGAGTAAGGTTTCGCGACGCGGTGCTATCTTTGAATCGGATGTGGCTGAGTCCGTGATGGATCTGGTTTTCCAAATCGAACTTCAAACCCAAAAGGGATGCGGTGACCCCGTCGGTCTTGATCAAGCTCTCCTACTGCTGGCGCAGGATCGCAACGGAGTGGATCGATGAGTGATTTGCCGCAGGCCGATTCGTCCCGGAATGATGCTGTAACTTTTGCTCCTAGCCTTCCTTCTTCCGCCACTTCTTCCGTTGCCAGAATTCCCCGCTATCCATGGCAAGGTACGTTTCGCGAGGATCGATTCTTCCTGATGCTGGCGGTTTTTGTCGGCCTGTTCTCCGGATTGGCGGTCGTCTGCTTCCGTCTGGCGATCGATTGGACCCGTATTGCGCTACTGGGCCCAGTCTTGCAGGCACATGACCTAAGGCTCTTAGTTGTCCCGACGGCGGTGAGTCTCCTGGTTGCGATTCTCGTCATTCATGTCTTCCCACAGGTGCGAGGGAGCGGTGTTAATCAGACTAAATCCGCTCTTTACATTTTCAATGGCTACATACCTTTTCGTACTGCAATCGGCAAGTTTGTCACGGCAGCCCTCGCTATAGGCGCGGGTCACTCCTTAGGTCCCGAAGACCCATCTCTGCAAATCGGAGCCAGCCTGGCTTCGGCGCTCGGGCGCCGCATGGAATTGTCTCGCGAGAAATTGCGGTTGCTTGCGCCTGTGGGAGCGGCAGCGGGATTGGCTGCGGCGTTCAATGCTCCTATCTCGGCGGTTCTGTTCGTAATCGAAGAAGTTATCGGGCGATGGAGCGCCGGCATTCTCGGGTCGGTCGTTCTCTCGGCAGTTTCGAGCGTTGTAGTGGTCCGTTGGTTTCTGGGGTCGCAGCCGTTGTTTCGTATTCCGGCGATCACTCTCGCGCGTCCCTCGGAACTTATTGCTTATGCCCTGCTCGGACTCGTCGGCGGAATTGCATCAGTGATCTTCGCGAAGAGCATTGCGTATTTTCGTCCGCGCCTCAGAGCCCTGCCCCACTGGACGCAATACTTTCAGCCAGCAGCGGCTGGTTTGATCATCGGAATGATTGGCTATTTCGGCGCTCCACAGGTGATGGGCGCGGGATACGAATACATGGATCAGGCGATGCATGATCAGTTCACTTGGCAAATGCTTGCCACCCTTGCAGGATTGAAAATCATTGCGACTACTCTTTCGTTCACAAGCGGCACGCCAGGAGGAATGTTTGCACCTACCCTATTTATAGGCGCGATGCTGGGAGGCGCCGTTGGAGGCCTTGAGCGCCATTTTTGGGGCGCGCACCTCACGGGCTCAACCGGGACTTATGCGTTGGTGGGAATGGGGGTACTTTTCGCGGGATTTCTCCGCGCACCCATGACTTCCGTCTTTATGGTGCTTGAAGTAAGCGGTGAATACTCCATCATTGTTCCCGTCATCATTGCTAATACAGTGGCGTACGTTCTTTCTCGCAGTCTGCAGCCCGTGCCTATTTTTGATTTGCTGTCCCGGCAGGATGGTCTCGACTTGCCGTCGATGGAGGAGCAGCGCGAAGAGAACCTACTTCGGATCGAAGACGCCATGCGGCAACTTGACGCTCCGATTCTCGATTCGCGAGAAAGCGTTCAGCAAGCAAACGAACGAATCCAGCAATCAGCTTCAGACGTCTTCCTCGTTCGGTTCAATCCGAGTGGTTGGAGGTCTGTGACAAGGGAACTTCTTCAAACCTCGCTGGACGAGGGGAAAGCGGAACTAACTCTAGGCTCGATTCTGTCCGCGCAGCCTCTGCCCGTGCTGCATCCGGATCTCCCACTCGATGTGGCATTGCGTTACGTAAACCAAACAGATGTGGTGCCGGTTGTGAGCAGGGCCGATTTTGGCAAGCTCGAAGGAGTAATTTCGAGTGAAGATGTTCTCTCCAGATACCGGCGATAAGCTCTCCGCACGCGGTGGATTATGGTCCAAACGGGAGGGCACGGCCTTCAGCCGTGCCGACACTCGATTTAGCCGATTTAACGGCACGACTGAGAATTCGTGCCCTCCCAATCCCACGCTGTTCCCGAGTCTCCGCAGAGAGTGTGATCATCTACTTCATTAGTTTGGCAGGAGTACCGTATCAATCACATGAATAACGCCATTCGACTGGAAGACGTTCGCGATCGTAACTGTCGAAACATCGCCCTTATCGTCCTTTAGAACGATGTTCTTTCCTTGCATCATTGCGGTCAAGGTTCCACCACTGACGGTGTTTAGTGTTGCCTGTCCGTGACCATCTTTAATCTGTTTCTTTAGATCGGCGGCGCTGAGCCTTCCAGCCACAACGTGGTATGTGAGAACCTTGGTCAACATATCTTTATTTTCGGGCTTCAATAGATTGTCGACCGTGCCTGCCGGAAGCTTGCTAAAAGCTTCGTTTGTCGGGGCAAATACCGTGAATGGTCCGGCGCCCTCTAATGTGTCCACAAGCCCCGCTGCTTTCACTGCCGCGACGAGCGTAGTGTGGTCGGGTGAATTGACGGCGTTCTCGACAATGTTCTTGCTGGGATACATAGCCTGCCCGCCAACCATTGGATCTTGTTGACCAACAGCGAGAGTCGCGACAAGCGTTACCGCAGCTAACAACAGTCCTGCCATTTTCTTATTCATTTAGATTGCTCCTTGTGATTTCAACTGCTTTCGGGAGTAGTACGCACCTGGAGAAATATTGGATTGGCAATCGGGAATGAGGAAGGTAACTTCGAGAAGACCGTGGTGGACCCGGAGAGACTTGAACTCCCAACCCCTGCGTTCGAAGCGCAGTGCTCTATCCAGTTGAGCTACGGGTCCCAGAAACACTATCTGAACAAGTATTTTACCTTGCAACTTACTTTTCAAACCTGCAAACTGTTTTATGCGCGTCTTGGCACGATTCATGTTGTCCGCTAGCGACGTCGCGCACTTCCCTCCTCCTGCTTTGCCTGAAGTAGCATTTCTGGGCCGCTCCAATGTCGGCAAGTCCAGCGTGATCAATTCCTTGCTCGGAGCCAAGCTAGCGAAAACCAGTTCAACTCCTGGACGCACCCGCAGCATCAATTTCTTCGAAGTTCGCTGGCCCGGTAAACCCCAGCCTGAAGTAATCTTCACCGACCTTCCGGGATACGGGTATGCAAAAATCTCGCGAGAAATATCCAGCCAGTGGCCGAGCTTCATCGAACCTTATCTCAATGAGCGTCCTTGCCTCGCGTTGTGCCTGGCATTGATCGACATCAGCGTGCCACCGCAGGAGAGCGATAAACGACTTACGGAATTTTTGCAATCAAGCGGGCGTCCATTCGTGATTGTGGCAACTAAAAGCGACCGGGTTTCAGGGAATCAACTGCGGAACGCACTGCGGCTTTCTGCTGAAAATGCTGCCAATGCGACCGTGATCCCGTTCTCGGCAAAGACTGGCGTGGGAAAAGAACAACTCTGGCAGCAGATAAGAATGGCGATTGAGGAGCCCACGGGCGAGCTCTGACTGCGCCCTCCCAGTAACTTCTGGACATTACTAGCGCTCGACTTGATTCGCATCACCATCCATTATGATGGACAGGGCCATGTCCACATATCTCATTACTGGCATTTCGGGATTCATTGGATCTTCTCTCGCTCGCGCCGCGCTTGCTCAAGGCGATCAGGTTCGCGGTATCGACAATTTCTCCACTGGCAAGCGGGAAAACATTGCGGAGATCTTAGATCGCATTGATTTTCGCGAGGCTGATCTGCTCGACCTCGGGGCAGTTCAGGACGCCTGTCGCGGAGTCGATTATGTCTTGCATCAAGCCGCCATTCCGTCGGTACCCCGTTCAGTCGCAAATCCGTTGGAAAGCAATCGGGCTAACGTTGATGCCACGGTAAATGTGTTAGTAGCGGCGCGGGATGCGAAGGTAAAGAGAGTGGTTTACGCAGCTTCGTCTTCCGCCTACGGAGATACTCCCACCTTGCCCAAACACGAAGGCATGGTTCCGAGTCCGATTTCGCCTTACGCGGTGGCGAAATTGGCTAGCGAATATTACATGACATCTTTTTTTCGTTGCTACGGACTCGAGACTGTGTCCGTTCGCTACTTCAATATTTTTGGTCCGCGACAGGACCCTACGTCGCCTTATTCGGGCGTGCTGGCAAAATTTATCACGCAAATGCTGGCGGGACAGCAACCTACAATATTTGGGGACGGCAAACAAAGCCGCGATTTCACCTACATCGAGAACGTGATCCAGGCCAATATGCTGGCTTGCAAAGCTCCTGCTGCAAAAGTGGCCGGCGGAGTTTTCAACGTTGCAACAGGTCGGAGAATCGATCTGAACGAAATGTTTGAAGTGTTGAAGAAACTCATCGGCTATCCGGGCCAAGTGAAGTACGGGCCAGAGCGAGCGGGAGATGTGAAGCATTCCCTCGCCGATCTAAGCCGATCGGAAGAATGCCTCGGATACAAGCCAGTCGTGCATTTTGAAGAGGGCCTGCGCCGAACCGTCGAATGGTATCGGGGAAAAGAACAAGCTGCGCAAGCGTAGACAAAGTGCGGCCATTACGTTGGTTATCTAGGGCTGCATTACTCCACAGACTAAAGTTGCGGGATGACACTTTCATCGATGGTCTTGTCCCGAGATTGGCCAGAAATCAGCGTTCTTGAATGCATCCTCGGTGCTCTGCATATTGAAGTCGAAGTCGAAACCCAGCCGCTGCGTGCCAGCGCGAAATTGGCGAAGTCGAAAATCGACGCCCTGATCGTAGACAGCGATCTGGATGGATCCAGCGACTTCTTGCAGGGACTGCCGTGTGGAACTTTTCAGCAGACAGTACCGATAATCATTTTCAGCGGTTCCCGCCGGATGGCAGGACCAGAAGAATCCAAGGCGACTTTTTCTTTCCTGAAACCAATCTCAGTGGAGCAGGCCGTTCGCACCCTTTCCGCGGCGAGAAGCATGATCGTAGATGGCAGGCTCCGCTATCATCGACATCCCGTGAACACACCGGTTTCGTTTAGCTGCGGGCCAAAGCGGGTTGATGCACAGCTCATGAATCTCAGCCAAGGCGGCCTGCGGGTTGCGTTAACCCAGCCACTGCCCGCCGACGGACCTCTGCAGGTCAGTTTTGCGCTCCCCGGAACGAAACAGGCGTTGAAGTTGCAGGCGGAAGTGGCATGGCAGAATCATCAAGGGCATGCAGGAGTGCGTTTTGTATCCCAGCAAGACTCCGCCAAACGCGATCTTCAACTCTGGCTTGAAAAGAGCTTCCTGACGAACTAGCTCCAGTTAGCAACTAGCACCCAGAATTTGGCATTCAGCACTCACTCTTGTTGGCTGGGGTGCGCGCGGTAAGGTTGCTGCCGCCCGAAGCACCGTGGAAGAGCGGGCCTTGCAGGCCCGCGTCCAGATAAAAGAACGATTCACGCGGCGCTGAAGCGCCGCTCTTCCACCGTACCAGAGGCAGCGTTCTAACTCGGAAACGCCTACTGAACGCTGAGTCCGACCGCCACTGTATAATTCTCTCCAGCTTCATTCCTTTTAATTGAAAGGCAGCCATTGTCCACGTCCATGCCTCCTCGTGCAGGTCAGCAACCACCGGCACCTCAACCATTGCCCGGAGTTAACGCAATTATTGCCGTTGGATCTGGAAAGGGCGGAGTCGGCAAGACCACGCTCGCTGTAAATCTGGCCTTAGTGCTCGCGAAGTTAGGACACCGAGTCGGCTTGTTGGACGCGGATGTTTACGGTCCGAACGTACCGCTGATGCTGGGAATCAACGCTCAACCGAAGGTGCTGGGGGACAATCGCATCGAACCCCTTGAAGCGCATGGGCTGAAAGTGATCTCTGTCGGTTTCCTGAATCCCGGCGACAAACCTCTGATTTGGCGCGGACCGATGCTGCATTCAATCATCAAGCAATTTCTCGGGTCAGTGGTTTGGGGCCAGCTCGACTACCTGGTAGTCGACTTGCCTCCCGGGACGGGGGACGTGGCCCTCTCTTTGATCCAAACTGTTCCTCTTACGGGAGCGATCGTGGTCTCAACGCCCTCCGATGTTTCCCTTCAGGATGCGCGCAAGGCGATTGAGATGTTTCGCCAGATGAAAGTTGATATCGTCGGCATGGTGGAAAACATGAGTTATTTCACATGCCCGCATTGCCATCACGAAATCGACATTTTTTCCCGCGGAGGGGCGGAAAAAACCGCCGCTCAATTCGACGTGGCTTTTCTTGGAAATGTTGAATTAGATCCCGAAATTCGTAAAGCCGGAGACAGCGGCAAACCTACCGTCCTCAACGGAGAAGATTCTGCTCACGCTAAATCGCTCTACGAATTCGCCCGCAAGGTAGTCGACCGTGTGCGCGAGATTACCGCCGACGCGCCGGAAAGCGTTATCCAAATCCAGTAGCTCTTGATTCCTTATCCGAATGACTGCATCTAATTGAGTTGCGGGTTAGTGCAGTGACGCTCAGCTTCCACCGCGTTTCTAGGCGATCTCCGCCAAATCCAGAGCGAAGATCAAAGCGGTCCGCTATCTTGACAGTCCCGCAGACCGTTCCTAGAATCAGTTCAGTCGGGGGAATTTGGCGGTCGATGGTAAGCGTATGGATATACAGTATTTACTTTTCGTGCGCCGCTGAAGATAGCCTGCCAAAGCCGTAACTCGTTCTGATAAAAGATCTAATATGCAGCCTGTAACTCCTATCGGTGAACGGGGACGCGAGATCCTGACCGCCATTGTCGAAACTTTCATTGCCACAGGCGAGCCCGTCGGATCGCGTACCCTCGCGCGCTCGAATCGCGAAGGACTGAGTCCCGCTACAATTCGGAACGTAATGGCGGATTTAGCGGACGCTGGCTACCTGGAACAGCCTCATACGTCGGCAGGACGAGTTCCGAGTGCCGAGGCCTACCGGTATTATGTTGAGCAAATTACGGGACAGGCATCTCTCTCCGACGAAAATCAGAGCATTATTCAAGGGTCTTTGCAGGGAGTCACCGATGTTGAAGAATTTATGGAGAGAACCTCGCACGTCCTCTCGCTGATCTCCCGCAACGTGGGCGTCGCGGTCGTGATGGGAGGCCCGAAGAATGCCTTGGAGCATGTGTATTTCTCCCGGCTGGGCGACCAAAAAGTTCTGGCTGTCGTAGTAACAAAGTCGGGGGTGGTGCGTGATCGCGTGCTCCGGTTGGACCTGCCGCAATCTGATCTAGACGCCGCTGCCCGCTTCATCAATGAGAACTTCCGGGGCTGGACCATGGAAGCTATGCGCGCCGAATTGTCCCGCCGGCTGGACCAGGAGCGCAGTGAGTGCGATCGGCTTATGACGTCCGTGGAGCAACTTTATCGACAGGGCGCTCTGGTTTCCGACGATGCGTCGCAACTCGTATTTGTCGAAGGGGCTGCGAATCTGGTTTCAGGCGAAAGCGATCGCGTCCGGCTGCAAGAGCTGCTGAAGACACTCGAAGAAAAACAGAAACTCGTGGAACTATTGGGAGCATACCTTGACGCCAAGCAGGAGGCCGTACGCGTAGTAATTGGACTGGATGAAGCAATGCCATCCATGCGAAATCTCGTATTGATCGGGGCTCCGGCGCGCGTTGGCGGCGAGGTTCGCGGATCGCTAGCGGTCATTGGTCCAACTCGAATCGATTACGAGCACACAATGACGGCGGTGTCCTACATAGCGCGTCTTTTTGACAAAATTCTGAACGAAAATGAGTAACTAAGTTATGGCAAGAAGAAATGGAAAACCCGAAATGGATGTGGATCACGAGCTTCCCGCGGCAGACGATATCTCCGAAGGTGTCGAAGCGTCCGCAGCTCGCCAAGGCGTTCCGGCCGATGGAAGCGAATTGCAAAAAGTCACCGCCGAGCGTGACACGTTATTAGACCGGCTGGCGAGGGCACAGGCGGAATTCGACAACGCGCGGAAACGTGCGGCTCGGGAGCAGCAAGATTATCGTGACTACGCGCAAAGTGACACCATTAAAGCTTTGCTGCCGATCATGGACAGTTTTGAGCGGGCGTTACGCGGGGACTCATCGGCAAATGAGAAGCCGCAAAATTCCGAGTTCCGAAATGGAATCGAGCTCATCTATAAACAATTGCAGGATGCCCTGCTCAAGTTAGGTGTCCAGCCGATTCCGGCAAAGGGGGAGCCCTTCGATCCACGCGTGCATGAAGCCATCGAGATGGTGGATACTTCCGACGCCGAAGATCATCAGGTGCTCGAGGAACTACAGCGCGGCTACAAGTTGAAGGATAGGCTCTTGCGGCCTGCCATGGTTAAGGTCGCCAGAAATCCGCGATTTTAATCGGTCTAACTTTGATCGATCGAAATTTGGTCGATCTAGCTTTGGTCGATCAATATTTGGGGGAAGATCATTCTGACCAGTAACGTAAAACGCGATTATTACGACATTCTCGGTTTGCCTCGTGGCGCGAGCGAGCAGGAGATCAAAAGCGCCTACCGCAAGCTCGCCATGCAGTTCCATCCGGACCGGAATCCGAACAACCCCGATGCGGAGGAAAAGTTTAAAGAGGCGAGCGAGGCCTATGCAATCCTCGCCGACAACGAAAAACGCGCGCTCTATGACCGCTTCGGTCACGCCGGAGTAAGCAGTGGTTCGGGCGGAGGCGGTGCAGGTTTCGATCCCGCAATTTTCCACGATTTCAGCGACATCTTCGGCGACTTCTTCGGATTCAGCGATATTTTTGGCGGCGGCTCTCGCCGCCGGGGCCGCGGTCAGCGTGGGGCTGATTTGCGCGAGGACATTACCCTGGAATTCGAGGAGTCGGTGTTTGGCACCGACACCAAGGTGACGGTTCGCCGCCACGAGACCTGCGAAGAGTGTCGTGGATCGGGCGCTGCTCCGGGCAAGGCGCCGGTTCAGTGCAGAACCTGCGCAGGCCAAGGTCAGGTTCGCTATCAGCAGTCATTCCTCAGTGTGACCCGCACTTGTCCGACGTGTCAGGGGTTGGGCAGCATCATCACCGATCCCTGCCAGAAGTGCAAAGGCGAGGGACGAGTCTTGCGACAGAAGTCCGTCGACGCGAAGATTCCAGCCGGGGTTGAAGACGGAACGCGTATCCGCTTTACTGGACTTGGCGAAGGTGGCCTTCACGGAGGCCCCGCCGGCGATCTTTACGTAGTGCTGCACGTGAAGCAGCATCCGTTCTTTGAGCGGGAAGGAAACGACCTGCATTGCGTGATCCCGATTTCTTTTACTCAGGCGGCGCTGGGCGCAGAAATTTCCATTCCGACCCTCGAAGGGGATCACAAACTCAAAGTGCCGGATGGAACGCAGTCCGGATCGCGCACTCGCATCCGCAGCAAAGGTGTTCCCGTGCTGAACGGTCACGGCAAGGGGGATCTATTCGTGGAGTTCCACGTGCAAACGCCCCAAAAGCTTAGTAAACGGCAGCGGGAATTGCTTCAGGAGTTGGAAGGAATCACCAAGGTAGAAAATAGTCCTCAACATCGAGGTCTGCTTGGGAAAGTCAAGGACATCTTCGGCTAGATTTATCGGCGATTGCACCTACCAGCAGCGATCATTGTTGCAGCGCCTGCTTCAGACTAGGCTTCACTCCGACCGCAGCGATGCTCGCGCTGTCCCAACCGCCGCCCAGAGCTTTTATCAGGTAGACGGAAGTCACCAGCCTCTGACCCAAAAGCTGAGTTGCGAGGCGCTCGTTCGTCAGCGCCTGCTGTTCAGCGGCAACTACATCAAGATAAGTTACCAATCCGCCGGTATAGCGCGTGGTGGCGAGGCTTAAAGACCGCTCTGCATCCGCAACCGCGCGTTCCTGCGATTGCGATGCCGAAAGTAGGGCGTTCAATCCTGAAAGAGCGTCTTCGACCTGTTGAAACGCAACCAAAGAGGATTCGCGGTAATTGGAAACATTCTCCTCATAGGCCGCTTGCGAGAATTCCAACTGGCCATGGAGCCTCCCTCCGGCAATCAGAGGCTCAAGCGCGCTAAGCCCGATCGACCACAGCGCGCTGGAAGCATTGAAGAGGCTGGATATTTTAATGCTTTCGAGGCCTCCGCCTCCCTGTAGCAAAATACTTGGATAGAACGCCGATCTCGCAACGCCGACGCGGGCGTTCGCTGCCGCCACTTGCCTTTCCGCCGTAGCAACATCTGGACGGCGCTGCAACAACTCGGACGGCAGCGTCAGCGGAATGGGTGGCGGCTGCGTATCGACGGGCCGCACAGGCGCTTTAAAATCGGAAGCTGGTAGCCCCTGAAGCATCGCCAGCGCATGCTCGAATTGAGCGCGCTGTTGTTGAAGCAGATAAACCTGGGTAATAGATGAATCCAGGATGGTAGCCTGCTGAGCAACATCGAGACCTGATACCACTCCACCGTCATGCCTTTCGTTCACCAACTTCAATCCTTGTTGCTGGTAGACAATCGCTTTTTGCAAAACGGCGGTCTCAGCGTCCAGTTCCCTAACCTGAAAATAATCCGCCGCAAGGTCGGAGCTGACGAGCAACCGAACGTTTTCCAGATCTGCCGCACTGGCCTGAAACTGTTCATTCGCCGCTTCAACGCTTCGGCGGACATGTCCAAAGAGATCGACTTCGTAATTCAACGTGAACGGGATGGTAAACAGGTTGTAAGTAATCGACGAAGTTGGTTGCGTGTTACCGATCGCGGGACGATTGGCGGAGAGCTCCTGCCGGGAAACCGACGGCCCCAAATCTAATTCTGGATACAGGCCGGAGGCGGTCACGCGTGCCGTCGCTCGGGCTTCTGCTAGACGCGACACAGCAGCCTTAAGGGTCTGATTGCTGGCCATGGCGCGTTCTTCATATTGATTGAGTTCGGGGTCACCAAACAGAGTCCACCATGAACCTTTTGGAATTGAATCGGCGGGATTGGCCTCATGCCACGGCGCGGAAGTCTGCCAATTCTGCGGCGTGGCTACGTCGGGTTTCTTGTACTTCGGTCCGGAGGCGTAGCCGGCTGCACTCAGCAGAATGATGAACGCTGCAGTGCACCACCTCATGAGTTCCCGCCTTGAGTGGAGACTTGAACCTGCTGACCCTCTTCCAGGGAATCGCTGGGATTCAGGATTAGGGCGTCATTCTGGTCGAGTCCGCCCAGCACTTCCAAAGTTGTGCCGTAATCGCGGCCGATCACGACTGGCTTCAAATGTACTTTGCCGTCAGAGCCCACCACTGCCGCCCGCATTCCTTCGGCTCGGAACAACAAAGCATTCACAGGAACCGAAAGCCGCGGAGTTTTTATGTTCACGTCGAAGCGAACTTGCGCGTATGCTCCCGGCAAAAGGACGCCCTTGGGATTCGGCACATCTATCTCGGTACGCATCGTTCGAGAAGTGAGATCGATTGAGTCCGCGGTACGGGCGACGGCGCCGGTGAAGTGTTGTCCAGGCAGGGACGCCAGTTCAATCGTTGCTTCCACACCCTTGCGAACCGAAGGCGCATAAATTTCTGGCACATCGACGTAGACGCGAATGGGGTCCAGCTTGGCCATATCGAACAATTCCTGATTCGGGCCGCTGTTGCCTGCATTGATCAATGCTCCAATATCAATATTGCGTTTGGTAATCACACCGGAAAACGGCGCGTAAATGTGCTTAAAAGATTCCAGCTGGCCCAGACGGCGCAAATTCGCTGTGGCGTTCGCGAATTGCGCCTGCCCTTGTAGGTAGGCGCTGCTTCTTTCGTCAGTCTCCTGTTGCGCGACTGCATCCATTTTCTGAAGATTTTCGTAGCGCTTTGCGGAAGTCTCGGCCAATTTCATCTGCGCCTCCGCTTGATCTCGGGTGGCCCGCGCCTGCAAAAGCTCCTGATCGATTTCGGGAGTCTCGATGTCGGCGAGCAATTCCCCCTTTTGTACCCGGCTTCCGATGTCTTTGTACCAGTGAGCCAGATATCCATTCGTTCGAGCGTAGATAGGGGATTCAGTGAACGCCTGCAGCGTCGAGGGAAGGACCAGTTCTTGTTGCGGCGCTTCCAGCTTAGGATGAACAACCACAACCGTGGGAACCGCCAAGGTTTCGGTTTCCTTCGCCAAAGCTCGTCGCTCACTGGCACGTAGGAGTAATCCAATCACGGCGGCTGCCGCGAAAATCAGAAGCAGCACAGTTACCAGAATGTAACTTGTACGCTTGCCGTGAGGTCGGTCGGACGTATTGGAATTACTGTCCGCGCTCTGTCGATCAATAACGGATTGATCCATGTAAATCCTTAACCAACTAAGATGCTTGCTCCGCAGCCGCTGACCCTCGATTCAGCCGACGGCCATGGAAAATGCTAAAAACTACTGGAACCAAGAATAGCGTAGCCACCGTGGCGAAGAGGAGCCCACCTATGACGGCGCGTCCTAATGGAGCATTTTGCTCGCCGCCTTCACCCCAACCAAAGGCCATTGGCAACATTCCAATAATCATCGCCAGCGCGGTCATAATCACGGGCCGCATCCGGGTGTGCCCGGCTTCCACGGCCGCCTGAATGGGGTGCATCCCTTCATCCATGCGTTCCCTCGCAAATGAAATCATCAGAATACTGTTCGCAGTGGCGACGCCCATGCACATGACGGCCCCCGTCAGCGCGGGGACGCTTAGAGTTGTATGGGTCACGAACAGCATCCACAGAATTCCGGAAAGAGCTCCGGGCAAGGCGGTGACAATAATGAACGGATCCAGCCACGATTGAAAGTTAACCACGATCAGCAGATAAACCAGCACAATGGACATCACCAGGCCAATCGCCAGCCCGCGAAATGAAGAGGCCATGGTCTCAACCTGGCCACGAACCGTCATCTCCGTGCCCCGTGGCAGTTGTTTATTGAAACTCGCGATCATTTTCTGCGTGTCTTTCGCGACGCCGGCCAAATCGCGGCCGTCTACGCTCGCATAGACATCGACCGCGGGGGCGACGTTGTAATGGCTCACTTCGGCGGGGGAAGTTTGCGGAGTAATCGTCGCCAGATTTGCCAAAACCTCTGGCTGTGAAACGCCGTTGCTGATTGGGATGTTCATCAGCGACTGTAGATTTTCCACTCTATATTGCGGCATTTGCACGGCCAGACTATAGCTGACACCATTTTTGGGGTTTAGCCAAAACGTCGGCGAAGTTTGGAAACTGGAACTTAGCGAGACCAACAGATTTTGCGCCACATCGCGCTCACTGATTCCGACCTGCTGCGCTCGAACCCGGTCCACATCCATATAAAGGGTCGGGTTATTCATTAGTTGCTGCACGTGCACATCCACTGCTCCCGGAACGTGACGCAACCGGTTCGAGATACTCTGCGCTATCACATAATTCTGGGCATAGTTCGGACCTACAAGCTGTATATCGATGGGAGACGGCATGCCAAAATTAAGAATCTGGCTCACAATGTCAGCGGGTTGGAAGAAAAATTCTATCCCCGGAAATTGCCCGGGCAACCGATCTCTCAGTTTGTGGATGTATTCTGCGGTGGGACGGTGTTTCTCAGTCAGATTCACCAATATTTCCGCATCCGACGTACCGATCGTCCCTCCATTGCTATATGAAAGATTGATACCGCTATATGGCAAACCGATGTTGTCGAGGATCGTTATAATTTCCTTCTGAGGAATTTGCCGGCGGATTTCGTTTTCCACCTCATCCACCAGCCGCGCAGTTTCTTCAATTCTCAAACCTGCACGGCCACGTATATGCAGCCGGAATTGGCCAGCATCCACGGTGGGGAAGAAATCCGAACCCAACCCAAAATACAATCCGCCCGAAAGAATGCAGAATCCCAGAAAGCACGCCACGAACACGCCTCTATGATTCATGATGCGTTCGATGGTGTTGCGGTAAGAGTCTCGCATCTTCTCGAATCCGACTTCGAATTTGCCCTGTAGCTTTCCAAAAAAGCTCGTCTTTTGCTTATGAGAATCCTCTTCATGGCCTCGCAACAGGTACATCACCATCGTTGGAATTATCGTGCGGGATAACAGATAAGAAGCAAGCATGGCGAATACAACTGCTTCGGCGAGCGGCACAAACAAATACCGCGCTACTCCGGCCAGAAAGAACATCGGGACGAACACAATGCAGATCGAAAGAGTGGAAACAAATGCCGGAACTGCGATTTGCTGAGCACCGTCGAGAATCGCGTGCTTCAGTTCCTTGTTCATCACAAGATTTCGCTCGATATTTTCGATCTCCACCGTGGCATCATCCACCAATATCCCTACCGCCAGCGCGAGACCTCCAAGGGTCATGATGTTGAATGTTTCCCCCAGCGCGCTCAGCATAATCACTGAAACCAGGATTGAAAGCGGAATAGATACAGCGATAATCAGAGTGCTTCGCCAATTCCCCAGAAACAACAGAATCATCGCCGCGGTGAGACAGGCAGCCGTCAAAGCTTCCCGGACCACACCCTTAATCGCAGCGCGCACGAACAGCGATTGGTCAAACAGCAAACTTACTTTTAGGTCCTGGGGAAGGGTCGCCATTACTCGCGGCAGCATGTCGCGGACGTTTTTCACTACGTCCACTGTGGAGGCGCCTCCATTTTTCATGACGCTCAACAAAGTCCCGCGAACCCCATCCTGCCTGACGATGTTTGTTTGCGGGCTGAAGCCATCGCGCACGTGCGCCACATCGCGTACGTAAATCGTCGTGCCATTTACGGTACGAATCGGCAAATCGTTGAGTTCAGCTACCGTCTGCGGACTGGCATTTAGTTCGACTTGATATTCCAGAGGTCCCAGTTTCGCCGTACCCGATGGCAAAATTAGATTCTGCGCGCTGATCGCATTCACTACGTCAACCGCCGTGAGATGCTTCGCTTGCAATGCCGATGTATCCAGATCCACCGAAACGAGACGCGACTTTCCCCCGAACGGATATGGAATAGCCGCCCCCGGCACGGTTATGAGCTGCGTCCGCAGGAAATTTAACGCGATGTCATTCAACTCCTGCTCCGGCAGCGTCTTGCTACTCAATCCAATCTGAAGAATAGGCACGCTCGATGCCGAATATTGAATGACCAGAGGCGGGGTCGTCCCCGGGGGCAATTGTCGGAGGGCTGTCTGGGAAATAGCCGTGACCTGCGCTAGAGCAGTTGGGATATTGGCTGTGGGACGGAAAAATATCTTAACTACAGCCACGCCGTTCAAAGACTGCGACTCGATATGCTCGATATCGTTGACCAGTGTGGTCAATCCGCGCTCGGTATTAGTGGTAATCCGGTTCGCCATGTCTTGCGGCGACAGGCCAGCATAGTTCCAAACGATGCTTATAACAGGGATATTGATGTCAGGAAAAATATCTGTGGGCGTGCGGAGAATAACAAGAGGGCTCAGAATGATAATGAGCAGCGCCATTACCACAAACGTGTACGGCCGCCGCAGCGCTAATGCAACAATCCACATGAATTATTTTGCCTTGGACTCAAACCGAGTCGGCTGGACGCAAGTAACTTAGATGAAATTCGAGCGCAGCTCGACTTAAAATCAGCAAGGTAAAAGATTTGCAGCTCGAGCGGCGGAATCTGATGTCATCTGTGTGACTAAACTTAAATTCATTGAAACTTCACAGCCACTTTTCCTTTTTCTGCGCTAGAATACCAGCAATTAGTCGCCCGACTGGCCACGCGACTGTCGCATCGTACGACCCTGCCCCGGAGGTAATCTGAATGCAGTCGCCGTTCTTGAGCGGGCCGCCACACATCAGCTCGCTTGTGGATGTACCGTCGACCATAAGAGGCCTGTCCCAGGATTTCTGCACGGCGTTCAACACCGCAAATTACGATCAGGCAGCTTAGCTATTTGCCGCTGACGGTTTACTCATGCCGCCCAATCATGATCCAGCGCAAGGACCTGGGGCGATTGAAAAACTGTTACGCCAATATTGCGAATATGGATACGAGGGCTTGCGCTTTGAGACCGTTCGCGTGGAGCACTCGGGGGACATTGCAGTCGAAGTCGGGCGCTACACTGCGGCCATCCGTCAGGTGAATGCCACGACCATCTTGGATCGTGGCAAGTACCTACGCGCCTGGCAGCGTTTTGGAGCTTGGCTGATAGTGGCGGATTCCTGGAGCAGCAACCTCCCAACCGTAAAATAAAGCTCTCTATAGCTCCTCTCTGAGAGCCATATTTGCCTTCCTCATAATGGCGCAAACGCGTCTCCGCATCTACAATGAAAAACCTGGTCAATCTCAATTGAGGAGAATCGAATGCAGCGTAAGGCGAGTGCAGTATGGAAGGGTGGACTTAAGGATGGCAAAGGGGAGGTGTCGACATCGAGCGGCGTTTTATCGCATACTCCATATTCCTTCGGAACGCGTTTCGAAAACAACCCCGGAACCAATCCCGAGGAACTAATTGCGGCAGCCCACGCCGCATGTTTCTCTATGGCGCTTTCAGCTCAGCTTGGCGCTGCCAACTTGAAAGCCGATAGCATTAACACTACCGCTACGGTGACTCTTGATAAGCAGGATTCAGGATGGTCCATTACCGCAATTCATCTCGACGTTACCGGAAGGCTTGCCGGTGGCGACGCAGCGGCATTCCAAAAGGCTGCACAGGAGGCTAAGAGCGGATGCCCGGTCTCCAAGGTGCTTAAGGCGGAAATTACGATGACAGCGAAGCTGGAAGGCTAGCCGCAACTCTGGTCATATCGCCTCATTCCACGCGAATGATCATCGCCGTAATGTTATCGGGGCCTCCATGTTCCTTGGCAATTTGAACCAGGCGCCGGCAGCTTTCCTGAGGATCGTCGCCGGCGACCGCGGTTTGTATCTCCTTCTCGGCAACCAGCCCCCACAGACCGTCCGTACAAAGCAGGATTCTGTCACCACTTTCAATGGTGACTGGACTGGCTGGCCACTCGGGAGCGATTTCAGATCCCGCTCCCAAGGCAGCCGTAAGAATATTACGGTGAGGATGAGTTTCGGCCTCCTCTGAGCTAATGAGTCCGGTCTCGACGAGCCGGCTTACGTAGGAATGATCGCGAGTAATGCGAGACACCGTTTTCCCGCGTATCAGATATAGGCGGCTGTCACCGATGTGGGCGTAGAAGAGGCGCGCACCCACCAAAGCAATGGCCGTGCAAGTAGTGCCCATCCCCTGCATATCGGGATCTTGAATCGCATATTCGAGGATACGCTGATGCGCGCTGTGTATTCCCATGATTAGCAGGGACTGCGGGTCGAGGTTACCGTCTGCATAGACCTGTTCGATTGTCTCGACGGCTATGCGGCTGGCTTCTTGGCCACCCTCATATCCGCCCATCCCGTCCGCTACGATTGCAAGACGGCCCTTGAGCTGGAATTCTTTGTCGTCTGTTGGTTCCCAATACTGGTAACGATCCTCGTTATTTTCGCGATGGCAGCCGACATCACTTATGCTTCCGAGCTCGATTCCAGGACGAATTTTCAAAAACACCTCGGGTACATTCATTTCACTAAACCAAGTTCTGCTGGATACTCCTTACGTGTAACGGGCCGCAGCAACGAACCTCGCATTATAAGCGCAATGATCGCAAGTAGCCCTCAGCCGTTAGAAAAAGTACATAATCCGGATGACATTTGTCATCAGCAGGATGTGATGATCCCCACTGGCACCGCAGGACGCTTTCCTCGAAAATGACTCCATTATGAGCAGACGATGTGGCTCACAACATAGGATTCTACGATGATCGCAACCGCCCCGATAAGTGAGAAACAACTGGAAGTA
>Ga0073928_10004411_pt1 | contig 20874 bp, 28 predicted proteins | sample PaiPotPPA55metaG_FD_76969 | JGI IMG/M metagenome (GOLD analysis project Ga0073928, IMG submission 76969) | Iron sulfur acid spring bacterial and archeal communities from Banff, Canada, to study Microbial Dark Matter (Phase II) - Paint Pots PPA... ...
ACGCTGCGCGCCGACATCGACTACGCGCACGTCGAGGCGTTCACCACCTTCGGCCGCATCGGCTGCAAAGTGTGGATCTACAAGGGCGAGGTGCTCCCCGAGACGACCCGCCAAGATCACAAGCCCGCGGCCGAGCGTCCGGCGGGCGAACGCGCCACGTTCCGCGACCGGCGCGGCGAGCGCCGCGGCGGCCGGCCGCGTGGTCCGAGCGGCGGCACGCCGCGGCCGGCACCGATCGACGGCGACGACGATTTCGATTTCCCGACCGCGGCCGAGATCGAGCACGATACCGAATCGCTCGCATCCGAATTCGAAGGCGCGTTCGCGGTTCCGGATCATCCGACGCCGACCGGCGAACACGGTGGGGCTGCGGTCCACGATCGCGCGGCGCAGCACGGGCACGGCGTCACCACGGAAACGTCGCAAGTCGATCCGCAAAGCCAGCACACCGTCGACGAAGCCGAGCGCCCGGGCGCCCATTCGACCGCCCCGACCGCGCATCAACCAGGGCCGGCTCCCGGCGGTGGCACCCACAATCGTCCCGAGCTCGCGACGAGCGATGCACCGCACGAACCCGAGCCTGCTCCGGCGCAACCGCACAGCGAAGCGCCCGCGCAACCGCAGAGCGAAGCGCCGGCGCAACCGCAGAGCGACGCTCACGCGCAACCGCAGAGCGAAGCTCACGCGCCAGCGCAGAGCGAAGCGTCGGCGCAGCCGCAGCCCGAGGCGCAGACCGAATCGAACGACCGTGAGGTGACGGAGTAAGATGCTCACTCCCAAGCGCGTCAAGTGGCGCAAACAGCATCGCGGGCGCATGCGCGGTAGAGCGCTCGTCGGCAACACGCTGACGTTCGGCGAGTACGGATTGCAGGCGCTCGAGCCCGTGTGGATGACCAACCGCCAGATCGAGGCCGCGCGTATCGCGCTCACGCGCCATATCAAGCGCGGCGGCAAGGTCTGGATCAAGGTGTTTCCCGACAAGTCGGTTACGAAGAAGCCGGCCGAAGTTCGCATGGGTTCCGGAAAGGGAAACCCCGAGGGCTGGGTTGCCGTCGTGCGGCCGGGACGCGTGCTGTTCGAAATCGCCGGCATCCCCGAATCGGTTGCCCGTGAAGCGCTGACGCTCGCAGCCTCCAAGCTGCCGATCGCGACGAAGATCGTAACGCGCACCTCGGAGATGGGAGCGGTATCGTGAAGCACGGCGACCTCAAGGAACTGCGCACGCTCACGGTTCCGGAACTACAGCAGAAAGCGCGCGAAACCAAGGAACAGCTCTTCAACCTGCGCTTTCAGCTGCGCACGGGGCATCTTTCCGATTTCAGCCGCGTGAAAGCCGTCAAGCGCGAGTACGCGCAGATTCAAACCGTTATCAGCGAGAAGCGCCTCGAGGAGTCGCATGGAGCAGCATAGCGTGGAGCGCAACCGCAGACGCATCAAGCAAGGCCGCGTCCAAAGCGACAAGATGAACAAGACGATCGTCGTCGTCACCGAGACGCGCGTGCCGCATGCAACCTACAAAAAGATCGTGCGCAAGTCGGTCAGCTTCAAGGTGCACGACGAAACCAACGACGCGAAGATCGGCGACGTCGTGCGCATCGTGGAAACGCGCCCGCTCAGCAAAGACAAGCGCTGGCGCCTCCTCGAAATCGTGGAGCGAGCGAAGTGACCTCTCAGTATGACCGCGTCGCGCAGCGACGCACGCGCGTCGGCGCGGGGTCAAGCGCCGTCACGCGCGCGGTGGTTCGCTCGTGGAGAGGCGCGGGAGTCCGCGCCGGGGGTTTGGGGGGTTCCCCCCCATTTCAACGGGGTGCGAAATGATCCAGCAAGAGACGCGGCTGAAAGTGGCCGACAATAGCGGGGCGCGCGAGCTGCTTTGCATTCACGTGCAGGGTGGGTCGCGGCATCCGTACGCGTTTGTTGGCGACGTGATCGTCGGGACCGTCAAGAGCGCGATTCCGGGAGCGGCCGTGAAGAAAGGTCAGGTCGTCAAGGCCGTCATCGTGCGCTGTTCGCACCCGATGACGCGGCCCGACGGCTCGATCATCAAGTTCGACGAGAACGCGTGCGTGATCATCAAGGGCGAAAAAGACAACCTCGACCCGCGCGGGACGCGCGTGTTCGGCCCCGTTTGCCGTGAGCTGCGCGACCGCGGATTCTTGAAGATCGCATCGCTTGCGCCGGAGGTGCTCTAGTGCCTTGCTCCAGAGGTTCGTCACATAATTCGGCGCGGCTTTTCGCCCGTCTCATCGTCGCTCGTCGCTCAAATGACTCGTCATTCCACGCTCCTCGCTCCTCGATACGAACGAAAATCCACTGCCGACTTATGCAACAAACCTCTGGAGCAAGACACTAGTGCCGCAGCCGGTAGCGAAACCGCACGTCATCAAAGGGGACACCGTCGTGCTCCGCCGCGGCCGTGAAAAAGGGAAGCGCGGCGTGGTCAAGCACGTCTTTCGCAAGGACGGAACGGCGACTGTCGAGGGGATCAACGTCGTGAAGCGCCACTCCAAACAAGGCGTCGGCGGCGCGAAGTCGGCCGGGATCTACGAAAAGGAAGCGCCCGTGCCGCTGTCCGCTCTCCAGCTGATCGACCCGAAGACCAACACGCCCAGCCGCGTCCGCCACATCCGCAAGGACGACGGGACCGTCGCGCGCGTCGTGCGGTCGGGCGAGGAGCTTCCGCTCTCGGTGAAGGGGCGCTAGTGGCAACCGCACGGCTCAAAGAAAAATACCAAACCGACGTCCGTCAAAAGCTGATCGACAAGTTCGGCTATACGAACGTGCACCAGGTGCCCAAACTCGAGAAAGTCGTCATCAACATGTCGGTCGGCGAAGCGATCCAGAACTCAAAGGTGCTGGATACCGCAGTCAAGGAACTCGAGACGATCAGCGGTCAGAAAGCCGTCATTACGAAGGCCAAGAAATCGATCGCCGCGTTCAAGCTGCGCGAGGGCATGTCGATCGGCGCCAAGGTGACGCTGCGCGGCGAGCGCATGTACGTCTTCCTCGACAAACTTTTCAACATCGTCCTCCCGCGCATTCGCGACTTCCGCGGTCTCAACCGCAAGTCGTTCGACGGTCGCGGCAACTACAATCTGGGCCTTCGGGAGCAGATCGTTTTTCCCGAGATCAACTTCGACCGCGTCGACAAGATGCGGGGCATGGACATCGTCATCGTCACGTCGGCAAAGAACGACGAAGAAGCAACGGAGTTCCTCACCCAGATGGGGCTTCCGCTGCAAAAGGAGCGCGTCTAGATGGCCAAGACCTCGTCGATCGAGAAGTCGAAGCGGATTCCGAAGTTTGCCGTACGGCAGCACAATCGTTGCTTGTCGTGCGGCCGCCCCCGTGGCTACTACCGCAAGTTCGGCATGTGCCGCATCTGCTTCCGAGAGAACGCGCACCGCGGGTTCATTCCGGGCATCGTGAAGGCGAGCTGGTAAAAATGCGTAGTATTTTTCCTGGGGGCCCGCGCCGCAACGTCGGCGCGGGGGCGTGGAGCGGAGTTTTCGGCGCGATAGTGCCGAAAGCGCAGCGGAGCGCCATGCACCCGGCAACGTGGGGGGCATTTTAAATGGGCGTCATCACCGATCCGATTGCGGACATGCTGACGCGTATACGGAACGCGAATACGGCGAACCATCCGACGGTCGACATTCCGGCCTCGAAGATGAAGTTCGCGGTCGCCGAGATCCTCAAGGAAGAGGGCTTCATCCGCAGTTTCGAGCGCGTCGCGGAAGGCCCGCAAGGCACGCTTCGCGTCACTCTCAAGTACGGTCCGGAAAAAGAGAAGGTCATCACGGGACTGCGCCGCATCAGCCGGCCCGGACTGCGCGTCTACACCGCGCGCGGAGAGATTCCGCGCGTGCTCGGCGGCCTTGGTCTCGTCATCATGTCCACGAGCAAGGGCATCATGTCCGGCAAACGCGCGAAGCGCGAAGGCTGCGGGGGCGAAGTCCTCGCCTACGTTTGGTAATCAACATGTCACGAATTGGTAAGCTTCCCGTTGCGATTCCCGAGAAAGTCACCGTCGAGGTGGCGGAGTCGGTCGTGCGCGTCAAAGGCCCTAAGGGCGAACTCGAACAGCGCGTCCTTCCCGTCGTCGAAGTGAAGGTCGACGGCGGCAACGTCGTCGTGGAGCGCAAGGGTGACACCAAACCCCACCGCGCAGCCCACGGCCTAACGCGCACGCTCGTCGCCAATATGATCGAGGGCGTCTCGAGGGGGTTCCGCAAGAGCCTCGAGATTCAGGGCGTCGGCTATCGCGCCGCAAAAGCCGGCAACAACCTCAACCTCACGCTCGGCTACTCTCATCCGGTCTCGTATGAGGCGCCCGACGGCATCGCGTTCGCGCTCGAGGGCACGACGAAGATCCACATCGACGGCATCGACAAGCAGCGCGTCGGCCAAGTCGCCGCCGAAATTCGCGACTTGCGGCCGCCCGAGCCCTACAAGGGCAAAGGCATCCGCTACGAAGGCGAGGTCGTGCGCAAGAAGCTCGGCAAGGCCGGAAAGGCCGGTAAGAAATAATGGCCGCGCTCTCCCGCAACCAGACGCGCATGAAACGGCACGCGCGCGCGCGCCGCAAGGTGATCGGTACGGCCGAGCGGCCGCGCTTGCAGATTCATCGCACGCTCCACCACATTTATGCAGCCGTCATCGACGACACCCGCGGGCACACGCTCGTCGCCGCCTCGACGCGTGCCAAGGATTTGGCGGCGCTCGACTCGCGCACGAACATCGAGGCCGCGCGCAAAGTCGGCGAGGAGATCGGCAAGAAGGCCAAAGCCGCCGGCATCAACACGGTGGTCTTCGACACCTCGGGCCTCAAATACCACGGCCGCGTAGCCGCCCTCGCCGACGCCGCCCGCCAAGCGGGCCTGGAGTTCTAGAGCACCATGAACTATAGGGGCGGTCGCGATCGCGACAATTCTGGCATCGAAGAGACGGTCGTGCGCGTGAATCGCGTCGCGAAGGTCGTCAAGGGCGGTAAGCGGTTCAGCTTCTCGGCGCTCGTCGTCGTCGGCGATCGCAAGGGCAAAGTTGGTTTCGCGATCGGCAAGGCGGGCGAAGTTCCCGAAGCGATTCGCAAGGGCGTCGAGCAGGCGAAGAAGGCGATGATCTCGGTGCCGATGGTCGAGCGCACGATTCCGCACGAAGTGACGATGCAGGTCGGCGCGGGACGCGTGTTCATGAAGCCGGCCGCACCGGGAACGGGCGTGATCGCGGGTGGCCCGATGCGCGCCGTGCTCGAACTGGCCGGCATCCACGACATCCTCACGAAATCCCTCGGCAGCTCCAATCCCATCAACGTCGTGCTCGCGACCTACGAAGCACTGCGCTCGCTCAAGACGGCCGAAGCCGTCGCGAAGCTGCGCGATAAGACGGTCGCCGAGCTGTTCGCGTAGAGGCAACCATGGCAGAAACAAAACCGACCCGCAAGAAATCAGCCCCAAAGGCTGCCGGCTCGAAAAAGCGCGCGGCAAGCGCCGCCGCGCCCAAAGCTGCGGCCGCGACGGTCGCGCGCGGCGCGGGGCTCGGCAGCGCGGCGCCGGGCGTGACGCTCGCGACGCTGCGCGAGAACGCGGGCGCACGTCCCAAGCGAGTCCGTATCGGGCGCGGCCACGGCTCAGGCATGGTGAAAACGGGCGGCGAGGGCGGCAAGGGTCAGACGGTTCGTTCCGGCGGCGGCAAAGGGCCGGCGTTCGAAGGCGGGCAGACGCCGTGGGCGCGGCGCTTGCCGCACAAGCGCGGCTACTCGCAGAAGGCGCGCGACATCGGCCACTTCCGCACGACGTACGCCGTCGTCAACCTCTCGGCGCTCGCGAAATGGGACCCGGCGCTCGAGGTTTCGCCGCAGTCGCTCGTCGAGAAGCGCGTGATCGGCAAAGCCGGCGACGGCGTGAAGATCCTCGGCGGCAACAAGGGCGGCGCGACCTTGCCGCAGGGCTTGCGCTTCCGCGACGTCGTGTTTTCGGCGACGGCGCGCGAGGCGCTCGGCGCCGCGGGCGCCGATCTGGGCGAAGCCGCAACCGCGGAGGCGAACGCATAACGCTTGCTCGAGAACCTCCGCGCCGCCATCCTCGTCCCGGACATTCGCAAACGTGTCGGCTTCGTGCTGTTCGCGTTTGCCTTCTTCGTGATGCTGATTCACGTGCAGCTGGCGAACGTCGACGAGGCCGTCTGGCAGAAGCTCCTGGCGAACGGAACGTTCTACAACTTCCTCGGCTTCCTCTCGGGCGGCGCGCTCCAGAAGCTCTCGATCATCGCGATGGGCATCACGCCCTACATCAACGCCTCGATCATCATGCAGCTGATGACGGTCGTGCTCCCGCAGCTTGAGGAGATGGCGAAGAAAGGCGGCGAGGAAGGCCGTAAAAAGATCAGCCAGTACACGCGATGGCTCACGATCGTGCTCGCGCTCGTCCAAGCGACGACGATGACCACGGCGATGCGCTCGGCGGGCGTCTTCTACGATCCCTCGATCCAGTTCCAGATCTACGCGATCATCGCGATGGTCTCGGGCACGATGCTTCTGATGTGGCTCGGCGAGCAGATCACCGACAAGGGCATCGGCAACGGGATCTCGCTGATCATCTTCATCGGCATCGTGCTGCGATACCCGGTCTACGTCGCGCAGACCGTACAGGCGGGTCAAAAGGAAGGGCTCAATGTCCTCGGCCTCGTGCTGTTCATGGCGATCGCGCTGTTCACGATCATCTCGATCATTTTCATGTACCAGGGCCAACGCCGCATCCCGGTCCAGCAAGCCCGCCGCGTCGTCGGCCGCAAGATGTTCGCCGGGCGGTCGTCGTTCATTCCGCTGCGGCTCAACAACTCTGGCGTCATCTCGATCATTTTCGCGATTTCGATCTTGCTGCTGCCCCAGCAGGCGCTCTCGTGGTTCCAGCACACGACGATCGCGCCCACGTACGCCCATTTCGGCTTCCTCGAGTTCCCGACGAACACGACGGCCGTTTCGCTCGCGTTCCAGACGTACTTCAGCCCGAGCAGCTTCCTCTACAACCTCGCCTACTTCGTGCTCGTCGTGGTGTTCACGTTCTTCTATAGTTCGATCGTCGTCAACGTCAAAGACGTCGCCGACAATCTGAAGAAGAGCGGCTCGTTCATCCCCGGAATCCGGCCCGGTGCGCCGACCGAGGAATATATCCGGCGCATCCTGCTGAGGATCACGACGGTCGCCGCCGTCTACCTCGGCCTGCTCGCGATCCTGCCCTCGACGCTGCAGCGCGGGCTCGGCGTCACGACGTTCTACCTCGGCTCGACATCGCTCTTGATCGTCGTCGGCGTCGCGCTCGACACGATGACGCAGATCGAAGCGCGACTGGCGATGCGCGATTACAAAGGCTTCATCAAGCGATGAGCCAGGCCGGAGTGCGCCTGGTGTTCCTCGGCGCGCCGGGTGCCGGCAAGGGGACGCAGGCCAAAGCGTTCCAGGAGAAATTCAGCGTCCCGCAGATTTCGACCGGCGACATCCTGCGCACCAACGTCGCGAAGGGCACGCCGCTCGGTCTGAAGGCGAAGTCGTTCATGGATGCGGGCGATCTGGTTCCCGACGACCTGATCATCGCGATGATGGAATCGGAACTGGGAGGCCGCGACTCGTACATTCTCGACGGGTTTCCGCGCACGGTCGCGCAAGCCGAGGCGCTCGATGCGCTGCTCACGCGACTCGGCCACCCGTTGACGGCCGTCGTGCAGTTCGACTGCGATCGCGAGGCGCTGATCGCGCGCCTGACGGGGCGCTGGACGAACCCCCGCACGGGGCGCACGTACCATAGCGAATTCAATCCGCCGCGCGTTGCGGGCATCGACGACGACGCCGGCGGCCCGATCGTGCAGCGCAAGGACGATTCGCGCGAGGTCGTGGCCGAACGCTTGGCGACCTACGACGAAAAGACGGCGCCGCTCGTCGCCTACTATGAGGGGACCGGGCTGCTGGTCCGGATCGATGCGCTCAAACCGATCGACGAGGTGACGGCCGAAATCTTCGCCGCGATCGAGGCCCGCACGAAGGCGGTCCGCACGTGATCGCGCTCAAATCGGCCCGCGAGATCGAAACGATGCGCCGCAGCGGAAAGATCACCTCGGCCGTTCTCACGCAGCTCCTTCAGTCCGCGAAGCCAGGCATGACGCTGCGCGAAGTGGATCGCCTCGCCGAGCGCGGCATCCGCGAGCGCGGTGGCGTGCCGACGTTCAAGGGTTATCACGGTTTTCCGGCATCGATCTGTGCGTCGGTCAACGATGTCGTCGTCCACGGCATTCCGGGCGACCAAGTGCTCTGCGACGGCGACATCCTTTCGATCGACATCGGCACGACGTTCGAGGGCTACGTCTCCGATTCGGCCGCGACCGTTGCGATCGGCAACGTCTCGCAGGAGGCGCGGCGGCTCATGCGCGTGACGCAGGAGTCGCTGATGCTTGGTATCGCGCAGCTCAAGAATGGCAACCGGCTCTCCGATATCGGGCACGCGATCCAGCGCCACGCCGAGCAGCACGGCTACGGCGTGGTCCGGGCGCTCGTCGGTCACGGCGTCGGCCGCGAGATGCACGAGGAGCCGCAGGTTCCCAATTGGGGCGAGCCCGGGAGGGGCATCGTGCTCCGCCCCGGCCTCGTGGTCGCGATCGAGCCGATGATCACCGAGGGCGCCTTCGAGGTCGAAACCCTCAAGGACGGCTGGACGGTCGTAACCGCGGATGGTAAGCTAGCGGCTCACTACGAGCACACGATCGCCCTCACCGAGGACGGCCCTCGCATCCTCACCCTCCGCGAGGGCGACTTCATGGAACTCGAAGACGTCGCGCAGTACCGTCCCAAGGAAGAGATAGCCGCCTAAGATGTCCGTCAATAGGAAACAGCCGTGAAAGTTCGACCGTCCGTTAAGCGTATCTGCGAGAAGTGCATCATCATCCGTCGCGAGGGTAAGGTCCGCGTGATCTGCGAGGCCAATCCCAAGCACAAACAGGTTCAGGGGTAGAATAACCGTATGGCCCGTATTTCCGGCATCGATCTTCCACGCGAAAAACGCATCGAAATCGGTCTCACCTACATCTTCGGCATCGGTCTCCCGACGTCGCAAAAGATTTTGGCGCGCACCGGCATCGATCCGAATACGCGCGTCAAGAACCTCAGCGAAGACGACGAGAAGAAGCTGCGCGACGCGATCGACGGCCAAGTCAAGGTCGAAGGCGATCTGCGGCGTGAGGTTTCGGGCCACATCAAGCGCCTCACCGACATCGGTTGCTATCGCGGCCAACGCCACCGCCGCGGCCTCCCAGTGCGCGGGCAACGCACCAAAACGAACGCCCGCACGCGCAAAGGCCCCAAGAAGACCGTCGGGGCGAAGCGCAAAGCCGCAGCGACCGCTCCCAAGAAGTAGCGTTCGCGCTCCAGCCGCTCGCCTCGCGTCGATCGCGACCGAGCGGGAATGAGAGCGCAAGAATCCGGACGATGTCGGCGTGCCGATCCGGTATCGTCGGGTCATGAGCTTTCGTATTTCCGGCCTACCTGCCGATAAGTTCGCCCACCTTTTCAACCTCGATGAAGGGGCGCTTGCCGCGCACGGCGCGCGCCGCTACGTCGTCGATCAGACGCCCGGATTCCCGGATCGGATCGGTCTTCGGGATCTCGAGCCCGGCGAGCGCGCCTTACTCGTCAACTACGTGCATCTGGATGCGGCCACGCCGTATCGCGCGAGCCACGCGATCTACGTGTGCGAGAACGCAACCGACACGTACGACCGGACGGACGAAGTTCCCGAGGTGATGCGCCGCCGGCCGCTCAGCTTGCGCGCGTTCGACGCGGACCACATGATGATCGACGCCGACCTTACCGAAGGCAACGGGATCGAAGCGTGCATCGCTCGCCTGTTCGCGAACCCGGACGTGCGCTACGTGCACGCCCACCACGCGAAGCGCGGCTGTTACGCCGCGCGCATCGACCGCGCCTGACGCAACCGGCTCCTAACCCGGCGATTCGCCGCCGGGCAGCGGCGAGGGTGCGAATCCCAGCCCCACTCCTCAGACCCGGTTGGGCGGCGGACGAAATACGGAGTATGCGATTGCTTTGGATCTGCCGCTCGGCCGCTTGGGCGGTAGCGTTGGGCGTGCTCGCCGGCTGCGGCGGCTCGCAATCGGGGCCGGCCTCGACGGCGAAGAGCGGCTCGCCGGCTGCCTATTCCGTGGTCGTTCCGAACTACGGCCTGGACACGGTGACCGCATACGCGGCGCCGGCCGATGGGAACGTGACGCCGGTGCGCTTGCTCTCTGGCGCCAGCACCGGCATGGCGCTGCCGATCGGCGTTGCGTTCGATACGGCGGGCGAACTCGCGGTGACGCAGAGTGCGAACAACGCGGTCAGCGTCTACCCCGCGCACGCGACCGGCAACCGGCCCCCGGTGCGAACGATCGCCGGTGCGAAGACGGGGCTCGCGCAGCCGTCAGGCATTGCGTTCGATGCGCGCGGAGAGATGACGGTCGCCAACAATTCCGCCGACAGCATCACGGTCTATGCGCCGAAAGCGTCGGGTCCGGCGGCGCCGGTGCGCACGATTCGTGGGAACGCGACCGAACTCTCGCACCCGGTCGGCGTTGCGTTCGATCGCCACGGCAATCTCTACGTCAGCAACCCGCGCGCGAACGCGATTACCGTCTTCGCGCCGGCTGCGCATGGGAACGCGGCGCCCCTTCGTACGATCGCGGGCGCGGCGACCGCGCTTGCGGGTCCGTACGGTATCGCGCTCGACGGCGCCGGCCGGTTGTACGTCGCCAACGAAAGAGGCGGCGTCACCGTGTATGCAACGGCTGCGAGCGGCAACGCGCCGCCCGTGCGCGTCATCGAGGGTGATTCGACCGGCCTCGCGACGCCGACCGGCATCGCGCTCGACCCGAGCGGCGACATCTACGTCACGACGAATGCCAACCGCAGCCTCGCCGTCTTCGCACCCGACGCATCGGGAAACGCTGCGCCCCTCCGCACGATCGCAGGCGAGATGACGGGTCTTGCGAATCCGCTGCTGATCGCGCTCAGCCGCTAGCGGCTCCGGGCGCCGAGCGCTACGGGCTCGCCGAGGTATAGGGCGCGAGCGTCGGCTCGGCCATGACGTTTGCGGCCCCGGTCGGTGGACCCGACTGCGCTTGCCCGATGTACATGACGAACGCCGCGTAATTCTGCGCGAACATCGTCTGATCGATGCCGGGCTGCGTCGCTTCAGCGCAGACGGACACCGGAATGCGCGATGGGTTCGCGAGTCCACCGTGCGCGAACGCGTCGATCGCGACGGCGTACCCGACCGGATCGTACGATCCCATCGCCAGATGCTCCGAGAGGTCGTTTGGGCAGATCGTCTGCACGGCGATGTTGGCGATGGAACCGGCGCCCGTGCTCAACGACGAGCTGCTGGCGACGCTTTCGTTGGGAACCACGATCTCGTCGGTGTAACTGAAAACGACCGTGTACGCGATACCGGCAAACGTTTCGACCGGGTTGTTGAGCGCCGCGATGAAGTGCGAGTTCGTGGCCTGCTGCCAGTCGGCGGGGGAGCAGCCGCCCTTGCACGACGCCTCGGCATCCAACGTGCCGTGATTGGAGGGGTCGAGTCCCACGTACGCGAGCACCATCCCGCGCGTATCGGGCCAGAACCGCAGTGCCCAACGCGGAACCATGCCGCCCTGGCTGTAACCCAGAATGTCGATGCGCCGGCCGGCGGTCGCGTGCATCGTGCGGATCGCGTTCACGACGTACTCGCCGGCCGTTTGAATGTCGCCCGTCGCGCTATACGGCAGCGTCACCGCGCACCACGGAATATGGTTCGCCGTGAAAGCGCGTTCGTAGTTCCACGAATAGTTGACGCTAGGGATCAGGTCGGTGCCGGGAACGAGCAGCACCGGGGTCGTCGTCGTGCCGGCGAGGTTCGAGGGGCAGTCGAGGCTTGCGGCGAGCGCGCTTGCCGGCACGTCGAGCGCAGGCCCCGTGTTTGCCGCGGTCGACCCCGACGTGGGGGTCGGCGTCGCAGCGGGACTCGACGCGCTGCCGTTCGGCGTAGCGGTCGGCGTCGGGCTCGGTCCGCCTGGGGAAGGCGATTGCGTCGCGATCGCGGAGGGAGCGCCGCTCGCGATCGGCGAGGCCGATCCGCCGGATGGCGCGAGTCCCCCGATCGTCGTCCCGCTCGCGCAGCCGGCGACCAGCGCCCCCGCAATCAGGATCAGAAACAGGCGGTCAACGCGCATGGGACACCTTCGCAATCTCGGCGCGATCCTCGGGCGCGTTGCTGGCGCGCTCGGTTAGGAATGCATCCAGGATTTCGAGGCCGACCGCAACCGACGTCGCGCGCAAGCTGAGCGCCAGCACGTTCGCGTCGTTCCACTTGCGGGCTCCCGCGGCGGTCGCGGCATCCGCGCAGAGCGCCGCGCGAACGCCGGCCACCTTGTTGGCCGCCATCGAGATCCCGGTCCCGGTCCAGCAGCCGACGATGCCGATGTCGGCGTCGCCCTGGGCGACGGCTTCACCGACCGCGCGACCGATCGACGCCCACTCGGCGGCGCTGCCCGCTTGCACTCCGAAGCGCACGACGTCCGCCCCGCGGCGCTCGAGCTCGGCGATCACGGCATCCGCGAGCGGCGCGGAATCGTCCGCCCCGAACGCGACGCGCAAACCGGATTCTCGCCCGTTGCGTGGACTCACGCCGTGCGTCTTCGCCGTCGGCCGCCCTCACCCCGGGCCGCGGCTTTTTGTCGTTGTCGCGGGTTCACCGGAGTGCTAGCTTCCCAAGACCGATTCACCATAGGTAGACGACGTGTCCGAACCCAGTAAAGTCGAACGTATCAAAGCCGCGAGCGCGGGACTGCGTGGAACGATCGCCCAGGAGTTGGCGGCGCCGACCGAACGGTTCGTCGAAGACGACGTGCAGCTCCTGAAGTTTCATGGCATCTACCAGCAAGAGGACCGCGACGTTCGCAAGGCCGTCCGCGGTACCGACGGGCAGAAGGCGTACCAGTTCATGGTACGCACGAAGAATCCGGGCGGCCACGCGCCGGGCGCGTTCTTTCTCGCGCTCGCCGATCTCGCGCATACGCACGCGAACGGGACGCTTCGCATCACGACGCGTCAGGGCTTCCAATTGCACGGCGTCCACAAGTCCGATCTCAAGGACGTCATCGCGACGATCTCCGAATCGTTGGGCTCGACGCTCGGCGCATGCGGCGACGTCAACCGCAACGTCGTTGCCGCCGCCGCGCCCTTCGCGACGCCGCCGTATCGGATTGCGCGCGCGGCGGCGCAATCGATCGCCGACCTGCTGACGCCGCGAACCACCGGCTACTACGAAATCTGGCACGACGGCGAACTCGCGCACACGACGGAAACGGAGCCCGATCCGATCTACCGCGACACGTACCTGCCGCGCAAATTCAAGATCGCGGTCGCCGTGCCGGGCGACAACTCGGTCGACATTTTGACGAACGACATCGGCGTCGTCCCGGTGCTGAGCGACGTCGACGTCTTACTCGGCTACGACCTGTTCGTCGGCGGGGGCCTCGGAGCAACGCACCGCAAGCCGGGCACGTTTCCTCGTCTGGCCGACGAGTTCGGATTCGTCGAACCCGCGGATCTGCTGCCGTTCGTACGAGCAATCGTCGAAGCGCAGCGGGACTACGGCGACCGCACGAACCGCAAGCACGCACGTCTGAAGTATACGATCGCCGATCGCGGCATCGAATGGTTCCGCGCCGAAGTCGAGCGCTACGCGGATAAGCGTATGTTGCCGTTCCGCCCGCTGCCGCAGTGGGAGCACCGCGACTACCTCGGCTGGCACGAACAGGGCGACGGCCGGCTCTTTGTGGGCCTCGCCGTCGAGAACGGCCGCCTCAAAGACGACGGCGGAGAGCGAGTGTTGAGTGCGCTGCGTGCCGTCGTGGCGCGGTATGAGCTCGATCTCATCCTCACGCCGGCGCAGAACGTTCTGCTTCCCGGCATTTCGCGAGCCCAGCGGCCGGCGATCGACGCGCTGCTCGCCGAGCACGGCGTGCGCCCGATCGAAGCGATCAGCCTGCTCGAACGCAATGCGATCGCTTGCCCCGCGCTGCCGACGTGCGGCCTCGCGCTCGCGGAATCGGAGCGCGCGCTGCCGGCGATCATCGACGTTCTCGAAGCGCGGCTCGCCGAACTCGGCCTCGGGGATCAACCGATCTCGATCCGGATGACGGGCTGCCCCAACGGTTGCGCGCGGCCGTCGACGGCCGAGATTGGAATCGTCGGCGTCAGCGCCGACCGCTACAACATCTCGCTCGGCGGTCGTCTGAATTCGACGCGGCTCAATCGTCTCTACCGGGAGCTGGTTCCGGGTGCGGAGATTGCGGCCGCGCTCGACCCGTTGTTCGCGGCCTACTCGCAGCACCGGGAACCGGACGAACCATTCGGCGATTTCGCGCTTCGAACGATTCTGCTCGCGGACCGCTCGGAGGCAGTGGCCTAGGGCCTCCGCGCCGGAACGCGGATCGGCGCTATTCGCCGAGCGCCACCTCGACCGGAGCCTTGGGCTTCGCGAGGAGAAGCACGGTCGGAATCGAGCACAAGAACACGATCGCGCAGAAGCGGAACACGTAGTCGTACGAGATGACCGTCGCGTTGACGACGACCGAACCTGCGAGCGACGCGACCGCTTGCATCCGCTCGTGGGCGCCCGCCAACATGCTCGACACCATCGGGTTTCCGAGCGTCACGTTCGCCGCCAGTAGCTGCTGCGCGTAGTCTTCACGCCGTTCCTGAATCACCTCGAGCAACGCGATGCCGAGGCTCCCTCCGAGCTGGCGGACGAGCGTGTAAAGGCCGGTCGCATTCGACATCGCGCTGCGGGAGATCTCGGCGAGTGCCGATGTCGTCAGCGGAACGAACAAGAAACCGAGCGCAAAGCCCTGGAGAACCCGCGGCCAGAAGATGTCCCAAAATCCGGCGTACTGGTTGAGATCGCCCATCCACCACGATCCGCCGGCGAACATCGCGAGGCCGATCGCGATCTCGACCCGCGGATCGAGGACGCTCGTGAGCCGGCCTGCGATCGGCATACTGATCGCGGTTGCGATCGCGCCCGGCATCAACGCGTACCCCGTCTGCATCGCATCGAACTTGAGCACGTTCTCGAAGAAGAGCGGCAACACGAGATTGAGGCCGTAGAGCCCGAAGCCGCTGACGATGCCGATGATCGTCGCGGCGGCGAAGGATCGTGAGCCGAAGACCTTCAGATCGACGAAGGGATGCGGATCGCGAAGCTCGCGTACGATGAAGAACGCGAGCGCGGCAACCGAAACGATCGCGAGGATGACGATCGAGGGTGAGTCGAACCAGTCTTCGCGCTGGCCGCGTTCGAGTACGTACTGCAGCGACGCGATGCCGACGGTCATTGCTCCCAGGCCCAGCCAATCCGCGCCGCGTTCGGGCTTGGTGATGTAGTCGGGATCCCGGATGAAGAGCATCGTCATCACGAACGCGGCGATGCCGATCGGAATGTTGATGTAGAAGATCAGCGGCCAGGCCCAGTTGTCGACGATCGCTCCGCCGAGCGTCGGGCCGATCGCCGGCCCGACCATCGCGCCCAAGCCGAAGATTGCCATCGCCGACCCACGTTTTTCGACCGGATACGATTCGAACAGAATCGCTTGCGCCGTCGGCTGAAGGGCGCCGCCGCCTAAGCCCTGGACGATGCGCCAAATGACCAGCGTGACGACATCGTGGGCGGTTCCACACAGGAACGAGCTGATCGTGAAAATCACAAGCGATGCGGCGTAAAAGCGCTTGCGGCCCAACACCGCGGTGAGCCAGCCGTTCAGCGGCATCACCACGACGTTTGCGAGAATGTAGCCGGTCGCGACCCATGAGATCTCGTCCGTAGCCGCACCGAGGTTTCCGGCCATGTTCGGCAGCGCGACGTTGACGATCGACGTGTCGATGATCGCCATGATCACGCCGAGCATCACGGTCGCGGTCACGAGAAAAACGGGCGGGTCGGCTTGGCGTCGAGTCGCCGAGGCCGTGAGGGTGCCCGACCGAGGGGCCGCTAGGGAGGCGATGACGCTTTCTCCGAGAGCTGTCTCATGTAGAGGGTATTTATTAGTGACGTGCAAGTCATTATACCCTGCGGCGGCGCGTACCGTTGCGCCCGGACCGCGGAAGCGGTGAATCGAGAAGATCGTGGCTCACGAAGTGGTCAAGAAAGTCGGCCGGCGCGCGTACCGATACCGGGTGGAATCCTATCGCGACCCGGCAACCCACAAGGTGCGTTCGCGCTGGACGTATCTGGGCGTCGAGCCGCCCGGCGCGGGGCCCGAGCCGGCGCACGACGAGCCGGTCGTGCGGCGCGCCTCGCAAGCGACGAAGGAACGGCTCGTGGCGGCGTTCGAGCGGCTCGTCGCACGCGAGCCGTACGCGACCGTCACCGCCGGAATGGTCGCCGCCGAAGCGGGCCTCGCCCACGGCACGTTCTACCGGTACTTCGCCGACAAGCGCGCCGTGTTCATGGCCGCGCTCGAGCGGGTGCGGGAAGAGTTCGAACGATCTCGCCCGACGTTCGATCCGCCGTACGGTCCACGCGAACGCGAACGCAACCGGGTCCGCGAGTGGCTCGAGGCGACCTTGCAGCGTCCGGCCGAAAATCCGGGCGTCGTGCGGGCGTACTTCGACTTACTCGAAACCGACGAAGAACTGCTGGCTGGCCGGCGCCGGCGCACCGCCGAGCGCAACGCGACGTTCACGCAGTACCTGGAAGGCCTCACGCGCGCCGGCATCGTCGCCGCCGAGGCGCCGGGCTCGCTTGCGGCCGCGCTGCTCGCACTCGCGGATGCGGTCTTCCGTGAAACGCTCGCCGCCGGGGCGCCCGTTCGGCCCGCGATCGCTGCGGGGGTCGTTTTAGTGTTCGACCGAGCGATCTTCGGCGTTCAAAAATAAAGACGCACCCGGTTTACCGGGTGCGTCCCTCACACACGCTGGGTTCGTCGCCTAGGATTTGATCTTCAGGGCCGGATTCGCCCAGGGTTCCACGTCGTCGGCGTGGCGCACCCCCAGGAACTTCTGATCGTAGATGACGCGAACGTACGTATTCGGCTTGATCTCGTGCGCCATCTTCGTTCCGTGATTGATGAGGAAACTCAAGATCTGCGACTTGCCGCCCTCGGTGCCTTGCACTTTGATGTTCTCGCGCGAAACGTGGACGACCGTGCCATCAAAGGTCCGATGGTCGCTTGCCGCGCCTGCGCTGAGCGGCGCCCCCAAGACGGCTCCGAGGGCAAGGGCTGCGGCTGAGGTGGTCAGGGCGGTTTTCACGAGCATGCTCCTTTCGGGCGGGTTTCCACCTATGTGAGTACCCAAAAAGGAGCTTCGGCTAACCCCGGTGACGGCGTCGCCGAACACCGACCTGGCTTTGAGGAAGCGAGCCCCACCTACTCGCGATGGGGAGACTCGCGGCGCCCGAGGGACCGGCTCTCCCCGGAGCCGTGTCCAGGCGGAACGCCTGGGGTCGTTGACTGCCGAGGGCTCAATTTGATAACGTAGGGCGTCGGCTTGCGGGTCGGCTTTTCCGCGTCCCCAGGGGCGCGCCGCACGCGATCGCCGCGCGTGCGGGACGAGATCGGGCCGTGCTCGGTGCCGGTCGAGGCGACGACACCCGGCTTCGTCAGTCGGGCAAGAAAAACGCTAGGAGCATCGTTGGCCGCCAAAAAGCAATCCAAGGCGCGCAAGAAGCGCGAATTCAAGAACGTCGGTTCCGGAGTCGCCCACATCCACTCGTCCTTCAACAACACGATCGTCACCGTTTCCGACAACCAAGGCAGCGTGATCGCCTGGGCCTCGGCCGGCAACCTCGGCTTCAAAGGCTCGAAAAAGTCGACTCCGTTCGCCGCGCAGATGGCCGCCGAAGCGGTTGCGCGCAAGGCGATGGATCACGGCATGAAGTCGGCCGAGGTCTACGTGAAGGGTCCGGGCGCCGGCCGCGAGGCCGCGATCCGTTCGCTCCAAGCCGCCGGCCTCGAAATCACGCTCATCAAGGACGTGACGCCGATCCCGCACAACGGCTGCCGCCCCCCCAAACGGCGCCGCGTTTAATGATGATGCCAATGTTGAATTCTCAATCCCAGCTCGCCACGCCCCGTCTCGACGCGCTCCGCGCGGCGAGACTCGCCGAAGCGAAGCGCAGGCGAAACAAGTTCAACTCACCTTCACGCCGTAGCGCAGCGGAGGCGTAGTAAGTGTCACGATATACCGGACCCGTCTGCCGCTTGTGCCGCCGCGAAACCGCGACGAGCAAGACGGGCGAAAAGATCAAGCTCTTCCTCAAAGGCGATCGTTGCCTCTCGAAAAAGTGCGCGGTCGAACGCCGCGGCACGGCACCCGGCCAGAAGACGCAGGGGAAGCCCAGCCGCCAAAAGATTTCCGAATACGGCCGCCAGCTGCGCGAGAAGCAAAAGATGCGCCGCTACTACGGCGTGCTCGAAACGCAGTTCGAGAACTACTTCCGCGAAGCGGCGCGCGTCCCGGGTCAGACCGGCAAAACGTTCCTGCAGCTGTTGGAGCGCCGGCTCGACAACGTCGTATACCGGATGAACCTCGCGATGAGCCGGGCGCAGGCGCGGCAGCTCGTCACCCATCGTCACTTCCGCGTGAACGGCCGGATCTGCAACATTCCGTCGTTCCTCGTGAAGCCGGGCGACGTGATCACGGTCGGCGACCGCTCGAAATCATCGACCGTTTTCCAGGCCAACGCCGAATTCGCGCGTAACCGGCCGCATCCGGACTGGCTCGCGCTCGACGATGCAGATCTGAAGATCAACGTCACCGCGCTTCCGTCGCGCGAACAAATCGACACTCCCGTCGACGAACAACTGATCGTCGAATACTACAGCCGGTAATTCTCTCCAGCCGCCGTTAGGCGTCCGATCGTGCTCCGCGGGGCGGAGGGCGGATAACGCAAACGGCAACAAAGGAACAACGACCCGACATGAACGTCATGGAATCCATCCAGCCCGCGCTCATCGAAGTCCGCGAGCGGCGCGACAACTGCGCGAAGTTCGTCATCGAGCCGCTCGAACGCGGCTTCGGCATCACGCTCGGCAACTCGCTGCGGCGGGTGCTGCTCTCGTCGATTCCCGGCGCCGCCGTCACCTACGTGAAGATCGACGGCGTGTTGCACGAGTTCTCGACGATCCCGGGCGTCGTCGAAGATACGACGAATCTGCTGCTCAATCTCAAAGGGCTGCCGATCAAGCTCGAGACCGACGAGCCCAAGGTGCTGTCGCTCTCGGTGACCGGCGCCAAAGAAGTGACGGCGTCCGACATCACCCCCGACGCCGACGTCGAAGTGCTGCAGCCGGAGTACCACATCGCGACGATGACCGCCAAGACGGCGCGCCTGCAAATGGAGATCGGCGTCGAGAAATCGCGCGGCTACGTGACGGCCGACAAGCAGAAAAACGTCGAGCACATGATCGGGCTCATCCCGATGGATTCGATCTTCTCACCGATCCGCAAGTGCAACTTCACCGTCGATGACACGCGCGTCGGGCAGTCGGTTGATTTCGATCGCCTCACGCTCGAGATCGAGACCAACGGCTCGATCACCCCGGACGACGCGCTCTCGACCGCCGCGACGATCCTTCAAGACCAGCTGGATCTCTTCGTCAACTTCACGCAAGAAGAGAAGCCGCCGGCCGCGGCGCCGACGAGCGAATGGGACATTCCGGTCGAGACGCTCAACCTCTCGGTGCGCTCGTTCAACTGCCTAAAGCGGGCGGGCATTTCGAAGGTCTCCGAGTTGCTCGACATGACCGAAGACGAGATCATCAAGATGCGCAACTTCGGCAAGAAGTCGCTCGACGAGATCAAAGCCGTCCTCGAAGACCGCGGCCTCTCGCTGCGCCAACCCACGTAGCACGACGATGCCGCATCAAATTTCGAAGAAGCGCCTTTCCCGAACCGACGGCCACCGCAAGGCGCTCTTGCGCAACCTCGCCACCTCGTTCTTCAAGCACGAGAAGATCGAGACCACGACCGCCAAGGCCAAGGAAGTCTCCAAAGTGATCGACCGGTTGATCACGACGGCGCGCCGCGGTGATCTGCATTCGCGCCGGCTCGTGGCCGAGTACCTGCTCGAGCCGGCGGTTACGAAGAAGCTCGTCGATCAGATTGCGCCGGCGCTCAAAGACCGGAGCGGTGGGTTCACGCGCATCATCAAGACCCGCGTGCGCTCTGGCGACGCCGCGGAGCTTTCGCTGCTGGAGCTCGTGCGATAGAGCATTTTCACGAAACGGTAGCTGGGGCGGGCGCCGCGGTTGGTTGCGGGGGGCTCTGAGGCGCCACCGGAGCCATGGATGGCGGGAGGTGGCGCGAAGGCAGTAGCATTTTCGCATGGATGCGAAAATGCGCGCGGCCCCCGCGGCCAATTGCGGCGCTCGACCCAGCGGGCAACGCTCTCGTGATCGCTCAGAACCGCCGTTGAGATGGTGAGCCAACCTCCGAGTACGAAGCCGCAGCAGCTCGTGACCGTCGTGCGCGAGTTCGTTGCGGATGCGTTGACGCCGATTTCCGCGTATCTCGCCCTGGCCACGCCGGGGCGTTCGTGTTTGCTCGAATCGGTGGAAGGCACCGATCGGATCGCGCGGTTCTCGTTTCTGGGGCTCGACTACCTCGAAGCCAAGTCGTATAACGGCGATCCGGAGATGCTCGACGGGATTCGTGCGACGATTCGAGGCTTCGCGCTCGATACGGCCGGGCTGCCGTTTTCGGGCGGCGCCGTTTGCGTGTTCTCATACGACGCGGTTCGTGTGCTCGAACGCATCGGGACGAAGCCCCCCGTCGACGTGCCGTTCGCCGAC
>Ga0073928_10004412_pt1 | contig 20871 bp, 18 predicted proteins | sample PaiPotPPA55metaG_FD_76969 | JGI IMG/M metagenome (GOLD analysis project Ga0073928, IMG submission 76969) | Iron sulfur acid spring bacterial and archeal communities from Banff, Canada, to study Microbial Dark Matter (Phase II) - Paint Pots PPA... ...
GCTCAATGTCGAGCTAGAGCTCTCCCCGGCTCAATGTCGAGCTAGAGCTCTCCCCGGCTCAATGTCGAGCTAGAGCTCTCCTGCGTCGATCGCGTCCTTGACTTCCTGCGCGTGGCCGACCTGTTCGGCCGTGTAGCCGATGAACAGCGCGGCGATGCCGACGATGACTGCGACCGCGGCTACCCACAACAGCCCGTAGGTGTAGCCCTGGTCGAGCGCGTGCAGCTGTGCGCTGTCCATGTTCTTCACGGGGCCGGTGGTGCCGCCCTTATACAGCGTGCGCGATGTGATGACGGCCTGGATGACGGCCAGCACGACGGGGCCGCCGAGGTTCTGCAGCATCAACGCGATCGCCGACACAGGGCCGATCTGGTCGAAGCCGACACCGGCGATCGCCGACACGGTCAACGGGACGACGATCATGCCGATGCCCAAGCCGCCGACCGTGATTGGCAGCACCAGATTCGGGAAATACGGGATGCCGCCGTTGAGTGTCGAGCCGTAGACCATCGCGGCGAGCACCAAAACACCGCCCGCGATCACCAGCACCCGCGGCGGGAACAGCGACACGAGGTGTGAGGACAAGCCGAGGCCGATGCCGAGCGCGATCACGAACGGGATGAAGCCAATCCCGGCGCGTAGTGCGCTGTAGCCCATGATGTCCTGGACATAGAGGCCGATCAGCACGGTGAGCGTGAACATGACGCCGCCGGCCATGAAGACCGCCGCGAACGTCGCGACCCGGTTGCGGTCCTTGAAAAGATTGAACGGCATGACGGGGTTGTCGGCGGTGCGCTCGACATGGAGGAACGCGAGCAGGAAGACCGCGGCGGCAACGCCAGAGCCGATCGTGATCGGCGAGAGCCAGCCCTGCTCCGGGCCCATCGAGAAGCCGAACACCGCGGCCGTGCAGCCGAGGGTGGCCAGGATCGCGCCGGTGGCGTCCAGCTTCAGCCGCTCGCGATGGGTTTCCCGCAGCGTCTTGCGGGCGAGGTGGATCATCAACACGCCGATCGGCACGTTCACCAGGAACGCCAACCGCCAGGACACCTCGGTAAGTCCGCCGCCGACGACAAGGCCCAGCACGGAGCCGATACCGGTCATCGCGGCGAATACCGCCGTCGCGGCGTTGCGGGCCGGCCCTTTGGGGAAGGTCGTCGCTATCAGCGCCAAGCCTGTCGGGGAGGCGATCGCGGCGCCAACACCCTGCAGCAGCCGCGCGGTCACCAGGGTGGACTCGTCCCACGCCATCCCGCACAGGATCGAGGCGATGGTGAACAGCGCGACACCGACGATGAAGGTGCGCTTGCGGCCGATGGTGTCGCCGAGGCGACCACCCAAAAGCATCAGCCCGCCGAAGGTCAGCACATAGGCGGTAATCACCCAGCTACGGCCCGCGTCAGACAGGCTCAGCTCGTTCTGAATCTTAGGAAGCGCGACGATCGCGACAGTGCTGTCCATGGTCGCGAGCAGCTGCATACCGCCGATCGCGATGACCGCGGCGATGAACCGCCGCGACGGCAGCCAAGCCGGGTACCTGCCGGTTTGCCCCAGCGCCGTGTGCTCCACGTGTAGCGGCAGCGCCCGGTTAGCCCCGCCTTCGGCGTCGCGGCGGATGGCGGCGCGCTCTGCGTCATTGAGAGCCGTCATAGGGGGTTACCTTACAGTAATCTTAAGAATCCTTTAACCGCCGAATGCGGCCACGGACCCGATCACGATGATCGCGGGGGGCCGGATGCCCTCGGATCGGATCCGCTCCGCTACGTCCTCCAAGGTGGCACGCAACGTCCGCTGCGCGGTGGTTGTCCCCTGCTGCACCACCAGAACCGGCGTATCCGCAGGTCGGCCCCCATCCAGCAGCGCCTTGGAGAACAGCTCGATGCGCTCGACGGCCATCAGCAACACGATCGTGCCCGACATTGCTGCCAGCGAATTCCAATTCACTAACGATTCGGGGTGGTCAGGCGCAACATGTCCGCTGACCACCACAAACTCGTGTGTCAGGCCCCGGTGAGTAACCGGAACGCCTGCCAGTGCCGGAACTGCTATGGCACTGGTCACACCCGGCACCACTGTGACGGGAATCCCGGCATCCGCGCACGCGATCACTTCTTCGTAGCCGCGCGCGAACACGAACGGATCGCCCCCCTTGAGCCGCACGACGAACTTGCCCGCCTTAGCCCGGTCGATGAGCACCTCGTTGATCGCGTCCTGAGCCATCGCGCGCCCGTAGGGAATCTTGGCGGCATCGATGACCTCGACCTGCGGCGGCAGCTCGGCAAGCAGCTCCTGCGGGGCCAGCCGGTCGGCCACGACGACGTCGGCGTGGGCCAGCAGGCGCCTGCCGCGCACGGTGATCAGTTCGGGGTCGCCGGGTCCACCGCCAACCAGCGCGACACCGCCGTGGAGCACGCCGGGGGCCTCGGCGGCTATCACACCGCGTTGCAGCGCCTCGTGAATGGCCGACCGGATTGCCGCCGACCGACGGTGCTCCCCGCCGGCCAGCACCCCGACGGACAGCCCTTCGTACTCGAACGAGGCGGGTGTGACGGCGCTGCCCTCCCGGGCGACGTCGGCCCGCACACAGAAGATCTGCCGGCGCTCGGCCTCGGCGACGACGGCGGCGTTGACGTCAGGGTCGTCGGTAGCCGCGATCGCATACCAGGCGCCGTCGAGGTCTCCGTCGCGAAACTCCCTGAGCGTCAGTGCGATTCCCGTCATACCCTCGACAGCCGGGGTGGCGCTGCGAGTGATGACGTGCACGTCGGCACCGTTGGCGATCAGCAGCGGCAAGCGGCGCTGCGCGACGGAGCCCCCGCCGACGACGACCACCTTCTTGCCGGCCAGACGCAGGCCGACGAGGTAGGCGTTCTCGTTCACCCGGCGAGCTTAGAGGTTGCTGCGGCGGCCACGAAGCGGGTTATCGCTTGCGGGTGCGCGGCCGGATGGGTGTGCAGGTAGCCGGCATGAACTCCGGCGTGTACCGCACCATCCCTGATTCTGTCGACGTGGCCGCCGCTGTACACCCATGCGGGGGGATAACTGTCGGCGAACGTGACTGTGGTGCGGTGAAATTCATGTCCCATGGTGCGATCGCCGATGGTATGCAGTGGCGAGTCGGCCACCGCGACGGCCTCCCGGTAACCGAGCGTGAGCCGGTCGGTGAACCGCGCCGATCCGGACAACACACCGCACATCGGATACCCGTCGAGTTCGTCGACCAGGTACGTCAGCCCCGCGCATTCGGCGTGGACCGGCGCGCCACCCGCTGCCAGTTCGCGGATCTGTTGACGCACGATGTCATTGGCCGACAGGTCAGTGCTGAACTGTTCGGGGAATCCACCGGGCAGCACAAGGGCCGCGGTGCGGTCAGGAAGCGGATCGGTCAGCGGGTCGAACTCGACGACGTCGGCCCCTGCCGCGCGCAGCAGTTCGGCGTGCTCGGTGTAGCCGAAGGTGAACGCCTTTCCCGCCGCCAGTGCGACCGTGACGTTCCGGGCGGCAGGCGCGGCGACGACGGGATCCCACGGAGCGTCGCTCACTCGACTGGCCGCCGCGGCGGCGATACCAACCAGGTCGACGTGACGGCCCACCAGTTCAATCATCGCCTCGACGGCGGCCCGCGCACGCTCCCCGTGTTCGGCAGCGGTGACCAGGCCGAGGTGTCGTGATGGGACGGACATTTCGTCGGCGCGAGGGATCGCGCCGAACACCGGCACACCGGCGTGCTCGCAGGCCTGCCGCAGCACCTCCTCATGCCGAGGTGAGCCAACCCGGTTGAGGATCACCCCTGCGATGCGCACGGAATGGTCGAACGTCGAAAAGCCGTGCAGCAGAGCCGCAATGCTTTGGCTCTGACCACGAGCGTCGACAACCAGGATCACCGGCGCACCCAGCAGCGCGGCGACGTGGGCGGTGGATCCCTTGGCCGTCCCGGCGGTGTTGGCCGACTCCTCGATGCGCCCGTCGAACAGTCCCATCACACCCTCGACCACCGCGATGTCGGCTCCCGCGCTGCCGTGCCGGTACAGCGGGCCGATCAGCGGCTCCCCCACCAGCACCGGGTCGAGGTTGCGACCCGGCCGCAGCGCCGCCAGCGCGTGGTAGCCGGGATCAATAAAGTCGGGCCCGACCTTAAAGGGCGCCGTCCGGCGCCCGGCCCGGCGCCACGCACCCATCAAACCCGTTGCGACGGTGGTCTTTCCGCTGCCTGACGCCGGCGCGGCAATGACGACAGCAGGAACACTACTCACTACTTCTCCCGGGCGACGGTGCGCATCACTACCACTCGATGCCCTTCTGGCCCTTGCGGCCCACGTCCATCGGGTGCTTGACCTTTGTCATGTCGGTGACCAGGTCCGCGGCGTCGAGCAACTGCTGGGGCGCGTCGCGGCCGGTGATGACGACGTGCTGCGTGTCTGGCCGCGAACGGAGCACCTCGATTACCTCCTCGACGTCGACCCACCCCCACTTCAGCGGATAGGTGAACTCGTCGAGCACATAGAAGTCGTGCCGGTGCTCGGCCAGCCGGCGGGCGATCTCCGCCCAGCCGTCGGCCGCGGCCGCAGCATGGTCGACCTCGGTGCCTTGCCTGCGCGACCACGACCAGCCTGCGCCCATCTTGTGCCACTCGACGGGGCCGCCGGTCCCGTGCTCATCGTGCAGGCGGCCCAGTTCACGGAACGCGGCTTCCTCGCCGACTTTCCACTTGGCGCTCTTCACGAACTGAAAGACGGCGATGTCAAAGCCCTGGTTCCAGGCCCGTAGTGCCATGCCGAACGCCGCGGTCGACTTGCCCTTGCCCGTACCGGTATGCACGGCGAGCAGCGCAGCGTTGCGCCGAGCGCGGGTCGTCAGGCCGTCGTCGGGCACGGTCAGCGGTTGGCCCTGTGGCATCGAAGTCTCCCTACGCGGCGGTGCGATCTGCCTGGGACGTGACCAGCGCCGTGAGCGCGTCGGCGCGCAAGTGCGCCAACCGTACCGCCGGCGCGCCGAGATAGCCGGCCAGCTGCTCGGCCAAACCCAGTCGCACGTGCGAGGTTTCGCAGTCCACCACGACGGCGGCAGCGCCCTCGGCGACCAGCCGCGCCGCGGCGACGCGTGCGCGGCCCAACGGGTCAGGTCCGCCGGTGGCACGCCCGTCGGTGAGTACCACCACCAGGCTGCGCCGGGCCCGGTCACGCGCCTTCTCGCGCACCACCACATCACGGGCGGCCAGCAAGCCTTGCGCCAGTGGGGTTCTCCCGCCGGTGTCGAACCGGGCCAGCCGGCGGCCCGCGATATGCACCGACGATGTCGGCGGCAACAACAGCTGGGCGTCCTGCTGCCGGAACGTGATCACTGCCACCTTGTCGCGGCGCTGATATGCATCGCGCAACAGCGACAGCGCCGCCCCGCTGACCGCCGACATCCGGTCGCGCGCGGCCATCGACCCCGAGGCGTCGACGACGAAGATCACCAGATTGCCTTCGCGGCCTTCCCTGATCGCCCGGCGCACATCGTCGGGTTGGGGGCGCGGCCGGCCAGGGTGGCGCTGGCGTCCGGCGGCTGCAAGCAGCGTCCCGAACACGTGTACGCCGTGGCCGGCCCCCCGTTCGGCGGTCGCCGAGACCGCCTTTCCGGTGCGGTTGCGGGCGCGCGACCGACGCCCAGGAGCGCCTTCCCCAACACCGGGCACCACGAGCGCCCGCGTCCGGAATACGGCCGACGGCGCGGCGCTCGGCCGGGACAGTGAACTCGAATTATGCTGCGGCACGGGGTTTTCAGATCCTGACTCCGACTCGCCGCCGCCGGGCGGGTCCGGGTGTGGGTCCGGCTCCTGGTCGTCGGCGGATTCGCCCGCCTGAGCCATCGCGGCGTCGAGCATGTCGGGGTCAAGTCCCGGGTCATCGAACGGGTCGCGGCGGCGGCGGTGCGGCAGCGCAAGTTCGGCGGCCACCCGGATGTCCTCCTCGGCCACCACATCGACCCCACGCCAGGCGGCATGCGCGACGGCCGTGCGCGCTATCACCAGATCGGCGCGCATCCCGTCAACGTCGAAGGCCGCGCACAGCGCCGCGATACGTCGTAACTCATTGTCCGGCAAGCAAACAGAGTCGACCGATGCTCGCGCCGCGGCGACGTGGCGCACCAGCTCGGCATCCGCCTCGGCGTATCGGTGGGCAAACCCGACAGGGTCGGCTTCAAACGCCATCCGCGCCCGGATGACGCCGGCCCGAACGTCGATATCACGGGAGGCACGCACGTCGACGGTCAGCCCGAACCGGTCGAGAAGCTGCGGCCGCAGTTCACCCTCCTCGGGGTTCATCGTGCCGACCAGTACGAAGCGGGCCTCGTGGCTGTGCGACACGCCGTCGCGCTCGACGTGCACGCGGCCCATCGCGGCGGCGTCAAGGATCACATCGACTAGGTGGTCATGCAGCAGGTTGACCTCGTCGACGTACAGCACGCCACCGTGTGCGCGGGCCAGCAGGCCAGGCGCGAACGCGTGTTCGCCGTCGCGCAGCACCTTCTGCAGGTCAAGCGATCCAACCACCCGGTCTTCGGTCGCGCCGATGGGCAGCTCGACAAGCGATGCGCCGTCCACCGCGGCCAACACGTGGGCCAGGGCGCGCACCGCGGTCGACTTCGCGGTGCCCTTCTCGCCGCGGATCAGCACTCCGCCGATCTCGGGTCGCACCGCGCACAGCAAGAGCGCCAGCCGAAGCCGGTCGTGACCGACGATCGCGCTGAACGGGTAGACCGGAGTCACGGCTGCCCGGTTTCGCTGGCAGAACCCGGCTTCACCATCGGCACGTGCGGTATGCCGTCCTCGAGGAACTCCTCGCCGTCGCGGATGAATCCGTGGTGGACATACATCTCCGCCAGATACGTCTGGGCGTTGATGCGGCACGGATAGTCGCCGACCTCGGCCAGCGCGGCCTGCAGCAGGCGGGTGGTGTGGCCGTGACCGCGGGCGCTGCGTTTGGTGCATACCCGGCCGATGCGGAAGCCCTTCTGCCCGCCCGGATGCTCCTCCATCAGCCGCAACGTCGAGATCACTTCGCCGTCGGGGCCTTCGAGCCAGAAGTGCCGGGTCTCGGCCAGCAGGTCGCGGCCGTCCAGCTCGGGATAGGGGGTGGCCTGTTCGACGACGAACACTTCGACGCGCAGCTTGAGCAGTTCGTAGAGTGTGCGCGCATCGAGATCCTTGGCCCAGCTGCGGCGTAGCGCGACCGTCATTTGGCAGCCACCATCAGGCGCTCACTGCGGTGGGATTGGTGGTACCGGTGGCAGACTCCACGGATTTCGCCGCGGTTGGCACGCTGCTGGCAGGCCTGTCGAGTTTGAGTGCCTTCGTCCCCCACGACCACACCTCCTCGAACAGTGCCGGCTCGCGCGAGAGCTCGGTGCCCAGCGACGGCACCATTTCCGTGAGCTTGGGCAGCCACCCCCGGTAGCGGTGAGAAAAGCAGCGTTGCATCACATCGATCATTGCAGGCACCGCGGTCGACGCACCGGGCGAGGCGCCAAGCAGCGCGGCGATGGTGCCGTCGGAGGCGGATAGCACGGCAGTGCCGAACTCGAGCACGCCACCCTTGCCCGTGGCCCGCCGGATCACCTGCACCCGCTGACCAGCAGCGTCGAGATCCCAATCGGAGCCGACTGCACTTGGCGCGAATTCCCGCAGCGCCCGTGCGCGATCGGAGTCGGACTGCAGTAGCTGGCCGATCAGGTAGCGCACAAGGGGAATCTGGGTGAGTCCGACCGTGACCGTCGACGCCAGGTTGTTCGGCCTGATCGACAGCGGCAGATCGGTGAAGGCGCCCTGCTTCAAGAACTTCGGCGACCACCTCGTGAACGGTCCGAACAGCAGCCACGACTTGCCGTTGATAACCCGAGCGTCCAAGTGCCCTCCTGCCATTGGCGGAGCGCCCGGCGCAGGCGTGGTGTAGACCTTGGCTCGGTGGTGGGCCGTCACGGCCGGCCTGTCGGTGCGCAGGAACGCACCGCCGATCGGGAAGCCGCCGAACCCCTTGGCCTCGGGGATCCCTGACTTCTGTAACAGCGGCACGGCACCACCGCCCGCCCCGAGGAACACGAACTTCGCGGTCAGCTTCCGCTTGCCGCCGGTGCGCCGGTTGACGATCGACACCGTCCAGCTGCGGTCAGATTGCTGGGACAGGTTAACGACCTCGTGACCGAACAGCGTGGTCATTCCGCGTTTCGCCGTGTAGCCGATGAGTTGTCGCGACAGCGCCCCGAAGTCGACGTCGGTGCCATCGGGCGCCCAGCCCAACGCGACCGGCTCGGAGAAGTCACGCTCGGCGGCCATCAACGGCAACCGGCGAGCGAATTCGTCCTGGTCGGCGATGAACTCCATGGACCCGAACAGCGGGTGGTCGATCAGTGCGTCGTGGCGGCGCTTCAAGTAGTCGACGTTGGCCGCGCCGTGCACGAAACTGGCGTGCGGGATCGCGTTGAGGAAACCACGCACGTCGGGCAACAGGCCGTTCTCGACGGCGTACGCCCAGAACTGCCGTGTCACCTGGAACTGCTCGTTGACCTCAACCGCTCTGCTGATGTCGATCGAGCCGTCGGGCCGCTCCGGGGTGTAGTTCAGCTCGCAGAGCCCCGCGTGACCGGTGCCTGCATTGTTCCGCGAGTCGCTGCTTTCGGCGGCCGCGCCGTCGAGCCGCTCGACCAAAGTGATCGACCAGTCGGGCTCCACCTGCCGCAACAATGCCCCCAGGGTGGCGCTCATGATGCCGGCGCCGACCAGCACGACGTCGGCCTTTGCCGCCTCGGGGTCAGACACCGGCTCGTTGATTCCTTCGTGGTCGCTTGCCATCACTCGGCGGATCTCAGGTTATCCCGGCGCCGTCGGCCTGCATCGGCCCAGGTCGGCAGCGAAGCGCGATTAAGGTGGCTGTCGTGACCGACTGGGAGCCAGACGTGCTGGCCGGTTACTGGCAGCAGACCTTCGTGTTGGGCCCCGATCCCGACGGGGAGGGTGACCTCGTCGCGACGCTGGTGCGCCGCGGCGAGCCCGACCCCGTTGCCACCCACGCCGTGCTGATGGTGCACGGATTCACCGATTACTTCTTCCACACCGAGCTGGCCGACCACTTCGCCCATCGCGGGTTCGCCTTCTACGCACTGGACCTGCACAAGTGCGGCCGGTCCTGGCGGGAGGGCCAAACCCCGCACTTCACCACCGACCTGGCCCGCTACGACACCGAGCTGGAGCGCGCCCTGCGTGTTATCGCCGAGGCTTCACCGGCGAACGTGCTGGTGTACGGGCACTCCGCGGGCGGGCTCATCGTCTCGCTGTGGCTGGACCGGTTGCGCAGTCACGGCATGACACAGCGCAAACACGTCACCGGTCTGGTGCTCAACAGTCCCTGGCTGGACCTGCAGGGGCCGGCGATTCTGCGCACCGCCCCGACGGCGGCGGTCCTCGGCGCGCTTTCGCGTATCCGCAAGAAGCGGGTGTTGCGCCCGCCGACCGAGGGCGGCTACGGCGCGACCCTGCACCGTGACTACGGAGGCGAGTTCACCTACGACCTGAATTGGAAGCCGATCGGCGGATTTCCGGTCACCTTCGGCTGGATTCATGCGATCCGGCGCGGACAGGCCGCGCTGCAGCGCGGACTCGACGTCGGTGTGCCGAACCTGATTCTGCGATCCGACCACAGTGTGCGCGAGGTCAGCGACCCTCTAAAGATTGACGAGATCCAACGCGGCGACGCGGTGCTAGACGTCAGGCAGATCGCCCGCTGGGCCGGTTGCATCGGTAGCCGCACCACGATCGTGCCGATCGTCGACGCCAAGCACGACGTGTTCCTCTCGATACCGGAGTCCCGGCACGCGGCGTATTGCGAATTGGCCAAGTGGCTGGATTGGTATCTGGCCGAAACTTCCGACGCAGCAACTCAATCCGAACGAGGATGATCACCGTGGCCCACTTTGACATCGCGATTATCGGTACCGGTTCGGGCAACTCCATCCTCGACGAGCGCTACAAAGACAAACGCGTCGCGATCTGCGAGCAGGGCGTGTTCGGTGGGACATGCCTGAACGTCGGCTGCATACCGACGAAAATGTTCGTCTACGCCGCAGAGGTGGCCCAAAGCGCCAGGGAATCAGCGCAATACGGTGTCGACGCCCATGTCGACGGCGTGCATTGGGGCGATATCGTGTCGCGGATCTTCGGCCGAATCGACCCGCTCGCGATGGGCGGCGAAAACTACCGTCGCTCCTCGCCCAACGTTGAGGTGTTCGCCAGCCACACCCGCTTCGGGCCCCCGCTGCCCGACGGCCGATACACGCTGCGCACCGCCGACGGAAACGAATTCACCACCGACCAAGTCGTCATCGCTGCAGGCTCACGCCCCGCCATTCCGGACGAGATCGCGAATTCCGGTGTGCCGTACCACACCAGCGACACCATCATGCGGATCGCCGATGTGCCCGAACATCTGGTCATCGTCGGAGGTGGTTTCGTTGCGTGCGAATTCGCCCACGTCTTCTCGTCCCTTGGCAGCAAGGTCACGATGATGATCCGCGGCAGCACCCTGCTGCGCGGCCATGACGACACCATCTGCGAACGATTCACGGACATCGCCTCGAAGAAGTGGGAGATGCTCAGTCACCGCGAGGTCGCCGACATCCGCCGAGACGGTGACTGCGTGGAGTTGCGCTGCCACGACGGCGCAAGGGTTCGTGGCGACATGCTGCTGGCCGCCACGGGTAGGACACCCAACGGAGATCTACTCGACGCGGAGCGGGCAGGCGTGAAGGTCAGCGCGAACGGCCAGGTCGTCGTCGACGAGTATCAGCGGACATCCGCGCGGGGAATCTTCGCGCTCGGGGACGTGTCATCGGACTACCAGCTCAAGCACGTGGCCAACCACGAGGCCCGCGTGGTCAAGCACAACCTGCTCCAGGACTGGGACGACACCGATGCGCTGATGCCCGCCAATCATCGGTACGTGCCGTCGGCGGTGTTCACCGATCCGCAGATCGCCAGCGTCGGACTGACCGAGAACCAGGCCCGGGCAAAGGGATTCAACATCAGCACCAAAGTTCAGGATTTCAGCGACGTCGCGTACGGGTGGGCGATGGAGGACACCACCGGCATCGCGAAGATCATCGTCGACGACGACTCGGGCCTGATACTTGGCGCGCACATCATGGGCCACCAGGCGTCATCGCTCATCCAGCCGCTAATCCAGGCGATGGCGTTCGAACTGCCTGCCCAGGACATGGCGCGTGGTCAGTACTGGATTCATCCCGCGCTGCCCGAGGTGATCGAGAACGCGTTGTTGGCGCTGTGCGGCGAGCGGCCGTGGCCGCCCTCACGCAGGCACTGACTTTGCGGCGCGAGCACGACGCGCGAAATTCACTCGACCGCCGGCGAGAAGCGCTCCTCGATCTGTCCGAAGTGCCAGACCGCCAGGGCGATCGCCCATGCGGCGACGAACAACCCGACGATCATGAACCCGACGAACTCCAGGTCTAGCGATCCGATCGCGGCCAGTGGGCCCGACTCGATGCCGAGGCGGTCGGCCAGCAGGCCGGCGAGCACGATGACGCCGATGACCAGAGCGACGACCACCGACAGCACAGTAACGGTCAGGTTGTAGAACACCTTGCGGACCGGCTTGAGGAACGCCCAGCCGTAGGCCCGCGACATGAAGATGCCGTCGGCCGCATCGAACAGACTCATCCCCGCCGCGAACAGCACCGGCAGCACCAGGATGGCGTACCAGGGCAGTGTGAACGCCGCCGTTCCCGCGGCCAACACCAGCAGTGCCACCTGCGTGGCCGTGTCGAAACCCAGGCCCATGAGCAGCCCGACCGGATACAGGTGCCACGGCTTGCTCACTCGGCGCATCACCTTGGCCAGAAGCCTCGCCAGGAAGCCGCGTTGGTCGAGTTGCCGTTCGAGTTCGGCCTCGTCGAAGTCGCCGGTTCGCATCCTGCGGAACACTCTGGCGATGCCAACCGCGGCGAACAGGTTCGTCAGCCCGATCAGGATGAGGAAGGTGCCCGCGACGATCGACCCCACCAGGCCGAGCGTCTGCAACAGGGGCGAGCCTTCGTCCTGGGCCGGTCCCACGACCGCGCGCACGCCGAGCGCCAGCAGGAAAGCCAGCCCGAACACGACGCTGGAATGGCCAAGTGAGAACCAGAAACCGGCGGTCAGCGAGCGCGTGCCCTCCCCGACCAGCTTTCGCGTGGTGTTGTCGATGACCGCGATGTGGTCGGCGTCGAAGGCGTGTCGCACCCCGAGCAGGTAAGCGGTCACCCCCAGCCCGACGCCGAAGACGCCTGCCGACCCGAGCGTGATGTGCTGCGGCGCCACCCCAAGCACCAGCACGCCCCAGCCGAACACGTGCAGAGCCAGCACGACGCCGCCGATCACGGCGATTGTTGTCCAATCAGTTCGGTCGAATCGGGTGGCCGCAGTGGCTTTGGACTGCGTGGCGTTGCTCACCGATCGAGCCTATGTCGGTGCGCGCTCATCTGTCTAGATGTTCAGATGATCACGCGGGCGGATCTTCTCGTTTGCCGGGTCGTAGAGCGGCTTCAGCGATACCGAGACCGGATACAGCTGCCCGCCGACGTTGACCTGGTAGCTGCCGGCGTTGACCCAGTCGGCATTGATGACGGCGTTGTCGGCGGCCCGCACATACGCCAATCCGACGCACGACCCGGTGGTCTGGCCCCACGCCGCTGAGGTCACCTGGCCCGCGACGGCGCCGTCGCGCAGGATCAACTCGCCGCCCCACAGCATCGCTTCGGGGGCGTCCACGCTGAACCCGACGAGCTTGCGGCGCGGTCCTTCCGCCCTGGCCTCCTCGACGGCTTCCCGACCGAGGAACGCGATGTCGGTTTTCAGCTTGCACGCGAACAGCAGCCCGGCCTCGACGGGATTCTCACCCGGTGTCAGCTCACGGCCGAATGCACGGTAGCCCTTCTCCAGCCGCAACGACTCGATCGCGTAATAGCCGCCGCGGCCGACACCGAACTGGGCGTCCGCGCCCATCAAGTCCTCGTAGACGCCAACGGCGAACTCAGCGGGAACGTAGAGTTCCCAACCCAATTCGCCGACATATGTGATTCGGGTGGCGCGCACGGTCGCGTAACCCAGCGAAATCTGCTGGCTCGTGGCGAACGGGAACGCTTCGTCGGACAGGTTGGCCGACGTCAGGGCGGACAGCAGATCGCGCGACTTGGGCCCCATCACCCCGAACACCGCGTAGGCCGATGTGACGTCGACGAGTGCCGCGCTGGCTGCGCCAGGCAGGTTCTTGCGGATATGGTCCTTGTCGCGTTCCGTGGCGGCCGCGCTGCTGATGATCAGGAATTCCTCGGGTCCGGTGCGCGTAACGGTCACATCGGACTCGTAGGTGCCCCGCTCATTGAGCATCCCGGTGTACACCGACCTGCCGACCTCGACGCCGATGTCGGCGGTGCACAGCCACTGCAGTCCCGCCTCGGCGCCGGGGCCGACGAGCAGGTATTTGGAGAACGAGGTTTGGTCGAACACGGTGACGTTTGCGCGGGTGTTGGCCTGTTCGGACGCCGACCACTCCAGCCAGTTCGGCTTGCCCCATGTGTATTCGATCGTCGGTTCGGCGCCGTCGGGTGCGAAGAAGTTGGCCCGCTCCCAGCCCATCTTGCTGCCGAAGTTGGCCCCCTCCAGCAGGTGATGCACCGCCGAGCGTCGGAATGGCCTGGCTGTCGTCATTTCCCTGTTCGGCCAGGGTATTTCGTAATGCAGGCCGAGCACCTCGGCGACCCGATCATGCAGCCATCGGTTGTTGCCGTTGAACGGCGCGAATCGCCGGATGTCCACGGCGGTCAGGTCGCCGGTAGGCGCGCCGTTGACGATCCACTCCGCAAGCGCACGCCCGGCTCCGCCTGCGGTGGCGATACCGACCGAGTTGAATCCGGCGCCGACGAAGAAGTTGGCGACCTCGGGTGCTTCTCCGAGGATGAACTGGTTGTCGGGGGTAAAGCTTTCCGGGCCGTTGTAGAACTTCTTGATGCCCGTCACCTCGAGCGCGGGGATGCGCAGCAGCGCACTGTTCATCAGAACCTCGAAGTGCTCCCAATCCTCGTCCAGCAGTTGGAATTCGAACGGACAGGGGATCGCGTCGGGCGCCACCCACGGCTTGGCTTCGGGCTCGAAACCGCCGATGACCAGGCCACCGACCTCTTCCTTGAAGTAGGTGTAGCCGTCGGGGTCACGCAGGATCGGCAGGTCCGGATGCACGCCGGCGATGTGCTCGCTGACGACGTAGAAGTGTTCGGCGGAGTGCAGCGGAACGTTGACCCCGGCCATCGCGCCGACCTGTTTGGCCCATTGGCCCGCGCAGTTGACGACGATCTCGGCCTCGATGTCGCCGGCGTCGGTGCGCACGCCGGCGACCCGGCGGTGCTGAATGAGAACATCTGTGACCCTGACCCTTTCGATGACACGTGTGCCGCGCATCCTGGCGCCTTTGGCCAGTGCGAACGTCAGGTCGGTCGGGTTGGCCTTGCCGTCGCCGGGCAGCCAGATCGCGCCGGCAAGGTCGTCGACGCGCATCACCGGGTAGTGCTCGAGCGCCTCCTCGGCAGTGAGCAGTTCACACTCCATGTCGAACGCCGCTGCGTTGGCGGCGGTGCGGCGCAGCTGGATCATCCGGTCCTCGGTGCGCGCTACCGTCACTCCCCCGCATTGCTTGTAACCGGCGGACAGGCCGGTCTCGCGTTCGAGCTCGGCGTACAGCTGCGTGGAATACTGCACCAGGCGGGTGGCGCTCTCCGAGGCCCGCAACTGGCCGACCAGCCCTGCGGCGTGCCATGTTGTGCCGCAGGAGAGTTGGCCCTGTTCGCACAGCACGACGTCGGTGAAGCCGAGCTTGGTCAGGTGGTAGGCGACGCTGGTGCCGATGACGCCGCCGCCGACGATGACGACGTGGGCGCGGTCGGGAAGCGATGTGGCGGCCATGGAGGTGTCAGACGTCCTTTGTCAGTCGGCGGCGTGTACGTCGTCGAGCAGCCGCGCCATGCGCGGGCCGTTGAATTCGGCGACAGCCGCCTCGTAGCGTTCCATCGCCCATCCCCAGAAGTCGAACTCCAATGCGCTCGAAGCGCTTTGGATGCAGCCCCATAGCGTCCACCCGTACTTCGCCACGATGCCCTGCAGGTGGGCGCGGGCGATCTTGTGCCGCAGCCGGCGGCCGTAATAGCTCGTGACGAGCTCCCCCAGCTGGTCGGTGGACAGACCACACTCGCTCCAGATGTTGCCGAGCTCGAAGCACGGGTCGTTGTTGCCGGAGTACTCGTAGTCGATCAACCACACCCGCGCGCCGTCTTCGATGAAGTTGCCCGCCAGCAGGTCGTTGTTGCACGGGACCGTGGTTTGATCTGTGCCGGTCAACGCGTCATGGATCTCGCCGAACATCTCGGCGTACTCCAGGTAGTCATGCGGGATCTTGAAACCGTGGTCCTGAACGGTTTTCAGGTAGCTGGGCTGACGCTCGAACATGTCGAACCGGCCGCGGAAGCGGGGGCCGCTGTGCAAGGCACGGCATCCCGCAGCCACCTTGGCCACCACCTCTGGACGTTGAAAGTCGTCGTTGCACAGCGTCTTTCCGTTGAGATAGCCCAGCAGCAGGATGCCGAGATCGGGACGGTAGTCGATGACAGGCGCGCCGACACCTGCTTGCTCGGCAGCCACGGAGTTGTAGTATTCCGCGTCTCGGTCGATGGCCAGGAAGTTGCGAGAGGTGTCGGTGCAGCGGGCGACATAGACCGCGTCCGGGGTGGTGACCTTGACGTTGCGGTTGGTCAGCCCGCCGGGGAGTTCCTCCAGCTGCCGCGGCCGTCCGGCCACGGCCGGAATATCCTCCAGCAGCTCGTTGAGCTGGGCGTCGGTGCGCGGAAACGACATCGGTTCACTGTAATCGCCAGCGGGTTAAAGGTCTAGACTATTGGTCGTGCCGTCTCCGACCGAAGTGATCGAAACCTGGTTACGCAGTGAGCGACCCGCGGTCGTGTTCGACTTCAACGGCACGCTCTCCGACGACGAACACATCCTGTTCGACGTCTTCCGCGACCTGTTCGGTACCCACCTCGGCTGGGCGATGACCGCCAAGGACTACCGCGACGACCTGCTGGGCCGCAGCGACCGCGAGATCATCGAGCTCGCGGTGGCACGTCACGGTGGTGCCACGCGGGAGGAGGTCACCGAATTGCTGCGCCTGCGCCAGGGCGTGTACAAGCAGCGCATCGCCGACCGCAATCCGATCGGGCCCTCCGCGGCGCAGTTGGTGAAACTGCTGGCGGACAACCAGATTCCCGTCGGCATCGTCACCGGGGCCCAGCGAGAAGACGTGCTGGCGGTCCTCGACGACAGCCCCGCCGGTGAATTGGTCAGCGTGCTGATCGCCGAAGAAGACGTCAGCAACGGTAAACCCCATCCGGAGGGCTTTCTCGCCGCGGCAAGGATGCTCGACCGCAGCCCCAACGACGTGCTGGTCTTCGAAGATTCGGTGCCCGGCGTGCGGGCCGCACTGGCCGCAGGCATGCACTGCATCGCCGTCGGCGGGGTCGAGCCCGGCCGAGGGCTGCGAGCCGCGGCCCCGGCTATCGTGGCCGAGCTGTCGGCCGAACTCGTTGCCGACCCGCTCAGCCGCTGCCGTCGCGGGCCGGGGAACCCGAATCGACACGCGACTTGATCCGGATCCGAGCACGGTCGGAGCGGTGGTAGTCGCGGGAGAATTCGACCGCGACGCCATCCTCGGTGAAGGACGTTCGGGTGATCAACAACAACGGGCTCCCCGGTTCGATACCCAGGATCTCGGCCTGCTGGTCATTGGCCTGAGTCGCCTCGAGTTCTTCGTCGGCAGAGAACGGGGCTGCCCCGTATTCGCGCATCAATGCGTACAGCGACCCCGTCAGATCGGCCGACAGCAGCCCGGGGAAAATCGCTGCGGGCAGGTACGCCTCTTCGAGCACGATCGGCTCTGCGTTGGCCGACCGGGCCCGCAGAATCTCGTGGATCTGCGCGCCGCGGGTGAGAGCCATCGCCTGCCGAACCTCGGCGGTCGGGCGGTGAGTCGTCGCACGCAACACCCGCGCCCCGGCCTCCACGTGGATCCGGCGCATCTGCTCGGTGAACCCGGGCAGGCTGGCATGGTCGAATTCGAACCGCGGCGCAGCGACGAAGTTGCCGCCGAAGCGGCCGCGCCGGCGATCGATGAGGCCCTTGGCTTCGATCGCACTCAGCGCCTGCCGCAACGTCATCCGGCTGACTCCCAGTGCGTTCGCGATCTCCACCTCCGACGGCAACTTGTCGCCTGGCGCCAACGTGCGGGACACGATCAGCTGCTCGAGCCAATTGCCGATGCGCATATGAGCCGGCAGATCACCTGCGTCAGCGAGGTCCGGACGGTCCGCAAGCAGCGAATCGTCGATCGTCAACACGCGCACACTGGGAGCTTAAGCCGCTGAATCGGCGAAAAGTCCTCAGCCGTGCCGGGCGCCGATCCAGTGCAGTAAGTCGTGCACGATCTCGTCTTCGAGCCGGTAGCTCACGAGACGGCCAACGCGCGTCGAATTGACCCAACCCTGCTGCCTGAGTACGCGCAGCGCCTGCGAGACCGCGTTCTCTGACCGGCCAAGCACCGCCGCAAGGTCCCCAACGCAAATGCCCGGCGCGCGGTGCAGAACGAGCAGTATCTCCAGGCGGTTGGGGTCGGAGAGCAGGTCGAAGCGCTGGGTCCAGCCGCCGGTGTCGACGTCGGCCAACGCCTTTGTCGCCCGCTTGACCTGAACCTGGTTCCCGGGCTGCTCCACGGTTCGAATTTAATCCAGCAGGCTCGATAAGAGCACCCCGCCGCGCCAAGACCGCAGAACGCTCAGTCCAGGAAGCCGTGCAAGAGGGCGGCCGATCCCGCGACGTGTGCCCGCATCGCCGCCGCGGCACCCTCGCCGTCGGCGGCGAGGATCGCCACGACGATCGCCTCGTGCTGCTCGTCGGAGTGGGCGATATTGCGCGGCAGCAAGGGAATCTGATCGAGCAGCCCGTTGAGCCGCATCCGGTTCTCGGCCACCAGAGGGACCAGCGACGGCGAGCCGGCCGCCTCCGCGACCGCCAGGTGCAGCCGCGAGTCAAGCCGCCGATAGTCGTCGGGCGCCGCGCCGCGGACATCAGCCAGCCGCGACCACAGCACCTCGCGCTGCGCGGCGGTCAGCGTCCGGTTCGCGGCCATCCTGGCAGCGCCGACCTCGAGGATCTCCCGCAGACGCAGCGCGTCGTCGATCTCCGCGCGGGTCACACCCGACGTCGGGCCAGTGTGCCTGGGCAGCTCGTCGGCCAGAAATGTGCCGCCGTAACGGCCGCGACGCGACACCACATATCCGGCGTCCGACAGCGACTTGATGGCCTCCCGAACGGTATCGCGGCTCACTCCGAGGCGGGCCGCGAGTTCGCGTTCGGGCGGAAGGGACTCACCCGGCGCCAACACGCCAAGCCGGATGGTCTGCAGCAGCCGTTCGACCGTGTCTTCGAACGGGTTGCCGGGCCGCACCGGGCGCAGCAGCGCTTCGCTCGCGTGCGGTACGTCCGGGTCTGCCAACATGGTCTATATCGGTGTGACGTAGTGGCCGCTGATGCCGCCGTCGACCAGGAAGGTGGCGCCGGTGATGAACGATGCGTCGTCGCTGGCCAGGAACGCCACCGCGGCGGCCAGTTCGTCCGGCTCGGCGAATCGGCCCATCGGAACGTGCACCAGCCGGCGCGCCGCCCGCTCGGGATCCTTCGCGAAAAGCTCCTGCAACAGCGGGGTGTTGACCGGGCCGGGGCAGAGCGCGTTGACGCGAATCCCGCTGCGCGCGTACTGGATCCCGAGTTCGCGTGACATCGCCAACACGCCGCCCTTGGATGCCGTGTAGGAGATCTGCGATGTCGCAGAGCCCATGACTGCGACGAACGAAGCGGTGTTGATGATCGAGCCCTTCTTGGCAGGCACCATGTGCCGCAGCGCCGCCCGGCAGGACAGGTAAACAGACTTCAGGTTGATGTCCTGCACCTTCTGCCATGCCGGCAGTTCGGTGGTCTCGATCACGTCATCGTCTGGCGGCGAGATGCCTGCATTGTTGAACGCGATGTCGATCGACCCGTACGTATCGGCGGCGGTGTCGAAGAGGGTGTTGACGGCCGTCTCGTCCGAGACATCAACGGGCACAAACAATCCGTCGAGCTCGTCGGCTGCCGCCTTGCCCGCGGTCGGGTCGATGTCGCCGACCACGATCGTCGCACCTTCGGCGCGCATGCGCCGCCCGGTGGCCAGTCCGATTCCTCCGGCGCCGCCGGTGATCACCGCTACCTTGCCGGCCAGTCGTTGGGTCAAATCCATCAGGCTTCTCCGATCGCGAAAAACACGTTCTTGGTTTCGGTGAAGGACAGCGGCGCGTCGGGGCCCAACTCGCGGCCCAGTCCCGACTGTTTGAACCCCCCGAACGGCGTGTTGTACCGCACCGACGAGTGCGAATTGACCGACAGATTGCCGGATTCCACGGCGCGCGACACCCGCAGCGCCCGGGACAGGTTGTCGGTCCAGATGGATCCGGACAGCCCGTAGGGCGTGTCGTTGGCGAGGGCGATGGCGTCGGCCTCGTCATCGAATGGCAGCACGGTCACCACTGGACCGAAGATCTCCTCGGTGACGGTGCGGTCGGTGCGGGGCGGGGTCAGCACGGTCGCCGGGAACCAGTAGCCCGGCCCCGACGGGACGTCGCCACGGAACGCGACGGAGGCGTCGTCGGGCACGTAGGACGCCACCGTGTTCCAGTGCGGCTTCGACACCAGCGGTCCCATCTCGGTGTCCTTCAGCCTCGGGTCGCCCACCACGACGCCCTTGACGGCCGGTTCGAGCAGCTCCATGAACCGGTCGTAGACATTGCGCTGCACGAGGATTCGGCTCCGCGCGCAGCAGTCCTGGCCGGCATTGTCGAAGACGCCGTACGGCGCGGTCGCCGCGGCTTTCTCCAGGTCGCAGTCGTCGAAGACGATGTTGGCGCTCTTTCCGCCCAATTCCAGGGTGACCCGCTTGACCTGTGCGGCCGCGCCGGCCATCACCCGCGTGCCGACCTCAGTGGATCCGGTGAACACGATCTTGCGGACCCCGGGGTGGGTGACGAAGCGCTCCCCCACCACCGAACCCTTGCCGGGCAGCACCTGGAGGAGGTCAGCGGGCAGCCCAGCGTCGACCGCGAGCTCGCCCAGCCGGATCGTGGTCAGCGGCGTCCATTCCGCCGGCTTGACCAGCACCGCGTTCCCTGCGGCCAGCGCGGGCGCGAAGCCCCACGCCGCGATGGTCATCGGGAAGTTCCACGGGGTGATGACGCCGACAACACCGAGCGGTTCGTTGAATGTGACGTCCAGCCCGCCAGCCACGGGAATCTGCTTACCCGACAGGCGTTCCGGGGTGGCCGAATAGAACTGCAGCACGTCGCGGACGTGGCCGGCCTCCCACTCTGCGTTGCTGATCGGATGCCCGGAGTTCGCGACCTCAAGCGCCGCCAGTTCGTCCACGTGCGCGTCAACCACGGCGGCGAAGGACCGCAGGCTCGCGGCACGCTCGGCGGGGGCCAGTCGGGCCCAGTCTCGCTGCGCCGCCGTCGCGCGCGAAACCGCGTCGTCGACGGCCGCCTCATCGGTCTGTTCGACGCTGCGCAGCACTTCCTCGGTGGCCGGGTTGATCAACTCGCTTGCGCTCACGCATTTACCTTTCCGGTCGCATAGGTACCCGCCGCTTGGACCACCGCGGAGAACAACCGCAGATCATCCAGGCGCTCCTCGGGATGCCACTGCACCGCCAAAACGAA
>Ga0073928_10004413_pt1 | contig 20862 bp, 14 predicted proteins | sample PaiPotPPA55metaG_FD_76969 | JGI IMG/M metagenome (GOLD analysis project Ga0073928, IMG submission 76969) | Iron sulfur acid spring bacterial and archeal communities from Banff, Canada, to study Microbial Dark Matter (Phase II) - Paint Pots PPA... ...
CGCGTTTCCGCCGGCCGCGCCGCTTGTTTACTTAACTCTTCTGAAGTTACAACGTGCTGCGTTCCCTGTTCCTGCGCTCTCGCCGGCAAAACCGCGCCACCCAAGCACAAGGCCATACCCAGCATCAAGGCCCACCACCTCACAGACACATTCATACTTCCTCCTATTTATGGGGCTGAGGTTTGCCGATTGCCATCGATCGGCCGGGTTCCGGCTGCGGATTAGACTGCGAACTCACAAAAAAGGTTTATCACCGCTGACGGTGAAAGACACTGAGGCGGCGTAAGCAAAGATTACTTGGCGGCTACAGGTACGCTGTATTTGGACATATCCACTTCGCGCCACTCGCCGCGTTCGATTCCCGTGCGGATCTGCGGTGCCGTCTTGCCCTTGTGAGATTGTTCATACGAGTAGATCGCTTCGCGCATGCACACACCGCAGCCCGAACCGTGCTTACTGGCGAAGCAGTCCAGCAAGCTTGTGTGGCCCTGGCTGCGGTCGCAGTGGCAATAGCATGGCTGCTGATAGAGAATTTTTTTTACTCGCGCCGCGAGTATGTATGCGTTTTGCACCACAATGTCGGTGAACTCCGAAGGGCTGAGTGTCTCCGGAAGCTGCCCTTGCGGTGCTGTTGTATGAAAAGCCGGCACCGGCTCTTCCGTGCCCTGCCCCGCGCGCGAAGCTGCGCGTGGAGCAGCAATCGCCAGCCCCAGCGCCACCGCGCAGAGGATCACGCCGCAAATGACTCTGTTCTTAGTTTTCATACCACACTCCGTCAAGCGCAAGAATGCGACGCGTATCCGCACCGCCGCACCCACTTTACTTACGCCAAATGAAAGTTTCCACCAAAGATTTAATTCAGATTTGGATCGGAAGCAGGAAACGCCAGCGCAGCCCTTGCGTTCGAGGCGCGTCGAGCCAGGTGCTTCTCCCGCAAATTCCGTTGCACGCGCCGTCCCCACGTGCGCACAAATGAAAAGTTCAGGATGCCGCCGATGGCCGAGCTAGCCACAGGGATCATTCGTCCGACCCATTTCTCTGCCGTCTCCGCGCCGAGTTTCACGGCCAGCTTCTGCGCAATGCGCGGCGCCAATTTTTCGAACATTTGCTTCTCGACCAGGTCTTTTCCGTAGTCCACGCCGGTCGCTGTCGCGACTGCGAGCCATAGTTCAAGCCGCTCGTCCTGGCCGCGCGTTTCAAATCCGTAGAGAAGGCAAAGTCGCTGAATTAAGCGCAGGGTAATTGCCGTAAGGATGCTGGCGTCGGGCAGGAGGGTCATCATGCCGCCAAGCCCAAATCCGGCGCCCTCGGCCAACGCCAGCCGTTCCGCATCGCGGATCAGCTTTTGCGCAATGGCATCGAGCTGCTCCAGGGGTACGTCGTGCATACGACTGAAATTCGGCACCCACAATGCGTGTTTATCCGCAAGCTGCCGCCGAAAATCCTCGGGGTTTACCTCCACCGAACGCAACCCGCGCCTTACGCCAAAGCGGAGCACGCGGTTTAATCCGCGCCCCACCGCCGATCCCCGCTGCATTTTACGAAATTCGGACATCACCCCTCCCATCCTAAGACGGTTAGAGCCGCCCAAGCAATACCGGCGTTGTATCGGTGAGCCGCAACTTGCATCTAATATTCGGTTTTTGTACGGTGTTGCCCGGCACGTAGCATCCAAAGCAGGGTACTACTTGACGCCGGAATGCTTTTCTGTAAACTGCCCTTTCGCCATGGCCACAATGGCACAATTTGTTCCGACGGAAGTCCCGCTGGACTTCGATTTCCCCCAGCGGGAAGCCGCGTTCTTCTATGGCCTCTTTCTTCGCGGCCATTCCGCGGAGCAACTTCGCCGCGATATTGAAGTGCCGCCCGCGGTCCTCGCCAAATGGCATCGCGAAGCCGAGCGCGAACCGGGGCTACGCGATATTTTTTCCCGCATGGTTGAATACCGACGTCACGTCCTCGCAATCTTCGACACGCTTGTGGGCTGGGATGGGCAGCAACAGCGCGTTCAATAGCTCAAGACCATTCTCTAGCGAATCTTGGCTTAACCCCTTCCAACAAAACGGGCTGTACGACGGGACAGGTCGGAAACTGTCAGGCAACCCTATTGGGCACTGTGCCTTCTAATCTCTGCCGGGGACACAAGTGTCACATAATGCAGGAGATTCGCTGATTGACGGGAACTTTCCCCCAAGTTACAATCCCGTGTCTTAGACGTTGAGGTGTCTACATGTTGCGGGTAGCCCGTACCACGGTCTTTTCAATCCTGTCTTTTGCCGTCATCGCTCCCACGCTTCCTGCGCAAGACCGCGATCCCAATCCTGCGCCCACTCCGCAAAAGCTCGACAAGGAACAGAAGCGAAAACTTAAGAAAACTCTTAAAGAACTAGACACGCCGTACAAGCAGTGGCTCAACGAAGACGTCGTCTACATTATCTCTCCTGAAGAGCGGCAAGCTTTCCTACAACTTGACACCAACGAAGAGCGCGAGCAGTTTATCGAGCAATTTTGGCTGCGTCGTAGCGGCAATCCCGATCTTCCGGACAACGATTTCAAAGAAGAACACTACCGGCGCATAGCGTACACCAATGAGCATTTCGCTTCCGGAATCCCCGGTTGGAAAACAGATCGCGGGCGCATGTACATCATGTGGGGTCCCGCGGACGAGGTCGAATCGCATCCGACTGGTGGCACCTACGATCGGCCCATGGAAGAGGGCGGCGGCTCGACGTCCACGTACCCCTTTGAAACCTGGCGTTATCGCTACATGGAAGGCATCGGCGAAAATGTGATCTGGGAATTTGTCGATCCCAGCGGTTCCGGCGAGTATCACCTGACGATGGACCCGTCGGAAAAAGACGCTCTATTGCACGTGCCCGGCGCGGGCTTGAGCTTGATGGAATCGATGGGCATGGCTTCTAAGACTGATCGCTTTACTCGCTCGGATGGCACCAACCTGCCCACCGCATTGGGCGGCGAGAGCGCCAGCATGAATGAGTTTAACCGCCTCGAACAGTACTCCAAGGCGTTCCGCCCGCCAGCGGTGAAATACAAAGATCTCGAAGCCTTGGTCACAGCGCGCATCGTCCGCGACCAGGTTCACTTCACCTATCGCACCGACTATCTGAAGGTGACTAACGACACGGTGCTCGTCCCCGTAACCGTGCAGATTCCAAACAACCAGCTCTCCTTCGATAGCAAGGATGGCGTGCATTCCGCGACGATGAATATTTTTGGACGCGTCAGCACGCTCACCGGCCGCGTTGTGCAAACGTTTGAAGATCCTGTTAGCCGCGATTTCCCGGAGAGTTTGTTCCAGAAGTCGCTCAAGCTGCAGTCGATCTACCAGAAGGCTGTTCCGCTGCGCCCCGGTCTGTACCGGCTCGATATCGTGATCAAGGACGTCAAGAGCGGCAACGTCGGCGTCATCAACACGCGCCTGCAAGTTCCGAAGTATGACGACGAAACGCTGGAAGCTAGCTCGCTGATTCTTGCCGACCAACTCGAGCACGTACCGGCGAAGCAGATCGGCACCGGCCAGTTCGTGCTCGGCTCCTCGAAAGTTCGGCCGAAACTGGATGGCGAGTTCCCTTCCAACATAAAGCTTGGCATTTACATGCAGGTGTACAACCTCAAGCCGGACGAGAAGACGCACAAGTCCAATGCCACCTTCCAATACACCGTGAAGAAGGGCAATGAGCAAGTGATGCAGTTCAAGGAAACCTCGGAAGAGATGAAGCAAACTGGCGAGCAGGTAACCATCGAGCGTTTGCTGCCGCTGGTAACTCTGGCACCTGGGAAGTATTCGCTCGAAGTTTTAGCTACGGATACGCTCTCGAATAAAACCGTTTCCAAGACGGCGGATTTCACCGTAAAGGCCCCGCTGGAAACAAAGAGCGCCGCTAACGCAGCGCCCGGGAGGTAGTACCACGTGAAACAGGAACGCCTCCGAGCCTGGGGGGCCTTCATCCTGATGCTGACGTGCTTCTCCGTTGGAGCAAATACGTCAGCCGCACAAGCAAAAGCTGCCGCCGGCAAGCTCTCTGGAGTTGTGCGTGACTCCACTGGCACACCGCAAATGGGCGCGACCGTCGAGATTGTTCCGGAAGCCGCCGTCAAAGCCGCTTCGCTCGGCCTGCTAACCAACACACAAGGAATTTTTCACGGCGACCGTTTGTCGCCAGGTTTTTACACCGTTCGCGTAACGCTCGCAGGGTTCCTGCCCACAATTCAGCAGCATGTGCGTATCAGCGCGCACCTGACAACTGTCGTGCGCGTTGAGCTCGAGTCGCTGTTCGCTTCACTCGATCAACTCCGCCGCCAACCCTCCTCTTCCAGCGTTGAAAGCGACGACTGGAAATGGGTCCTTCGTTCCGCGTCTGTGACGCGCCCAGTGCTGCAATGGAACGAAGACGACTCTTCATCCGCATCCCCGGCGAACAATGTGTTGAGTGCCGAGGTCGTGCAGCCGCGTGCCCGCCTGGATTTCACCGATGGCGCTCGCCGCCCTGGTTCCGCCTCGAATCTGCCTTCGGCTCCCGCCACCGCGTTTGCTTATGACCAGAAACTGGGCGGCCCAAGCCGCCTGCTGCTTGCCGGCCAGGTAAATTACCAGAGCCAAATCGCTGGCGGGGGTATTGCCACCGTCTGGCTGCCCACCGGTTCACTCGGCGCCGGTCCGAATAGCGCGCTCGTTGTGCGCGAATCTCAGCTTGGCCCCGGTGGCCCGACCTTCCGCGGTGTTCGGCTTGAACAGGGTGGCGCCCTTGCATTTGGCGATCGCGCGCTGCTCCGTTACGGCGCGGAGTACGTACTCGTCGGCATGGTCAAGTCCGCCACGTCTCTTCGCCCTCACCTCGAACTCGATACGCGGGTTTCCGACGCTTGGCGCACTACCTTGATCTTTGCAGAAGAGCCGGGCGCTGCCACTCCTCTCGAATCTGACGAGCGCGAAGTCGGAAGCGAACTCGCTGCCGCTCTCAACGAACTCGATTCTTTCCCGACAATGCTGTGGCGAGGTGGCCGTCCGGTGCTTGAAGGCGGCTGGCACGAGGAAATCGCCGCGGAGCGCAATCTGGGCTCGAGCGGCAAAATCCAAGTTGCGGCTTTCCACGATGACAATCGCCACGTAGCCGTTTTTGGCCGCGGCAATGGCCTTCCCGCTGCCGATTACTTCCAGGACTACTTCTCAAACGGGTTTGCGTACGATGGGGGCGCTTCGGGCAATTGGGGCATGCGCCTCGCTATTCGCGAAAAGCTGTCGGACGCAACTGAGTTCACTGCCGTTTATGCCTATGCCGGTGCGCTTAGCCCATCGGCTGTAATCGACTCCGCCACACGCGACATGTTGCGCAACACCATGCACAACTCCCTGGGCGCTAGCGTTTCCACCAAGCTGCCGCGCACGCGCACGAAGGTAAATGCCGGCTACAAATGGGTCAGCGGAGAAGCCGTATCGCGCTCAGACTCCTATGGCGAATCGCTCTTTCAAATGGATCCCTTTCTCCACGTGGGTGTACGTCAGCCCCTGCCTAAGTTTGCCCCCGGCCACTGGGAAGCTATCGCCAATTGCGACAACCTCTTCGCCCAAGGGTATGTCTCGGTGAACACGCAGGACGGCCGTGCGGTCCTGGTTCCCGCCTTCCGCACGTTCCGGGGCGGCCTGAGCGTGCAGTTTTAAGGCTTTTAAGGTTCGGAAAGCTGTAGGTGTCCTTCCATAAAGTGGATACTAACGGCCTGACGCTCCCGCCAATCGCCTAACCTTAAGAAGACATTGCAGTTCCTGGTGCTGACCGTTCTCTCGATGTGGACATCGGTTTGCACCTCATTATCTCGACGGGTCGGAGTGTACTCCGCCGGTGCCATGAAGCAGAATCTTCGGGTGAGTCTCGGAGCGGTCGTTCTAGCGCTTGCCACGCTGGCCGCGATGATTTTTGCCTGGCTGAACTTCGTCCAACGCCAGACCTTTGATACCCCGGACGACGGGGTGGCTTGGCTCGATACCACCAGTGGCGCCCAAGCTTGGAGGTTGGCCCGGAATTCGCCAGCCGCCCAAGCCGGCATCCGCCCGGGCGACCTCCTGATCGCCATCAACAACGTCCCGGTCACCTCGCAGGTACAAGTCACCCGGCGCCTCTGGCATGCCGGCCTGTGGACCCAGGTGCGTTACAAGCTATCCCGCAATGGTCGGGAGTTTGAGACCCCAATCGTGACTGTCCCGGCAGAAAAGCCGGCTTCCATCGAGAATTATGGACGCTTTGTCGGCCTCCTCTACCTATTCATCGGGCTGTTCATTTTCGTCCGCCGCTGGAATGCGCCGCGCGCCATTCATTTTTATGTCTTCTGCCTGGTCTCCTTCATCCTCTACTCCTTCCAGTACAGCGGCAAGCTGGACGCTTTCGACTATGAAGTCTATTGGGCCAGGATCGCCGCGCGCTTGCTCGCGCCGGCCCTTCTGCTTCATTTCGCGCTGGTTTTCCCAGAGCGCGCCGAAGGTCGCGTTCGCTCGCTCTCCAAGTTGACCCTGGTGTACGGCCCTGGCGTCGCCTTGCTGTTTTTCCACGTCAGCACTGCATTCAACATGCTCGGCTTTGTGCCCTGGCTAGGCTCCCGCCTTCTGCTCGACAAAATCGAGCTAAGCTATCTCGGCATCTACTTCCTCGCCGCCGGTCTTGTTTTCTACAAGAATTTCCGTGAAGCGCCTTCCGGTGTGCTGCGCCAGCAGTTGAAGTGGCTCACCGGCGGAACCATCGCTGGCAGCCTGCCGTTCGCGCTCTTCTACATCGTGCCGTTCGTCTTCGACGCCGCAACGCGCTCCTGGATGCGAAGCTCCGTTCTGAGCCTGGTGCTAATCCCGCTCTGCTTCGGCTACGCCATCATCCGCTACCGCCTGATGGACGTGGACATCATCTTCAAGCGCGGTTTGGCCTATACGGCCGCGACCGCTGCCGTCGCCGCCGTATATTTCGCTTTGGTCGCGCTGATCGCTGATATCTTCCACGCACAGACCTCCGGCCCCGCCGGCGGCATGATCGCCATCGTAATCGCCGCGTTCCTCTTTCAGCCTTTCCGCGAATGGATTCAGGCGCGTCTCGATCGCTTCTTCTACCGCGACCGTCTCGATTACCGCCGCACCCTCATCGAGTTCGGCCGCACGCTCACCAATGAAGTGCGCTTCGATCCCATGCTCGGCTCGGTGATGGACCGCCTCTCGCAGACCCTGCTCGTCGATCGCATCGCCATCTTCATGGAAGATCCGATGCACCCCGGACAGATGCGCCTCGCTCGTTCCATGGGCGTGCGCCTCTCCGAACCTATGGATCTCACTTTCCTCGTGCCGGCCCGGCCCGAGTTCGCCCGAGGGGCGCTCTTCTTTGAGTCGCCCCGCGCGGCGAGAGACGTCTCCGATTCCGTCCGCCAGACACTCGAGCAGTTGGATTTGAACTATTTTGTGCCGTGCCGCATTCGCGAGCATACCGTCGCTCTCCTCGGTCTCGGCAAGACCGTCGACGGCGATTTCCTCTCCAGCGACGACGTCGAGTTGGTGCAAACCATCGCCGGCTACGTTGCCGTCGCTCTGGACAATGCTCAGCTCTATTCTTCGCTCGAGCAAAAAGCCCTGGAAATCGCGCGCCTCAAGGATTTCAGCGAAAATATCGTCGAATCACTGAACGTGGGCGTGCTCGCTGTTGATCTCGGCGGCATGGTCGAGTCCTGGAACACGCGCATGGAGCAGCTCTTCGGCGTGAAGCGCCAGGATGCTGTGGGCCACCAATTGCGTGCGCTACTTCCCGAAGAGCTTGCCGCGGAAATTGCCGCGCGTCGCGAAGAAGAGCAGATCACCGGCATTTACAAACAGCGGCTCCAGCATCAGGGTAAATTTCTCACTCTCAACGTCTCCATTACGCCGCTGGTCAGTAAGTCCGGTGAGCGCATCGGCCGTCTCTTGCTGTTCGACGATGTGACGCAGCGCGAGCGCATGGAAGAGCAGATGACCCAGACGGAGAAGCTAACTTCTCTCGGCCTTCTCGCCGCTGGCGTCGCGCATGAAGTCAATACGCCGCTTGCCGTCATCTCCAACTACATTCAAATGCTTGCGAAGCAAATGCCGGAAGACGATCCGCGGCATAACATCATCGACAAAATTGTTAAGCAAACGTTCCGCGCCAGCGAAATCGTCAATAATCTTTTGAACTTCTCGCGCACCGGCGCCGCTGAATTAGCCGATATCGATGTGAATCGCGTAGTGGAAGAAACTCTCTCTCTCGTCGCGCATCCGCTCAAGACTTCCCAAATTCACATCGTTAAGCAGTTGGGCGAGTCGCTTCCGCCCGTGCGCGGTTCCGCCAACAAACTCCAGCAAGTTTTCCTGAATCTTTTTCTAAATGCTCGGGACGCCATGCCCGCCGGCGGCATGCTTGAAATCCGAACTGCCGCCCACAATGGCAGCGTGGAAGTCGAAGTCGCAGACACCGGCGCAGGCATTCCCCGCGAGCATATTCATCGCATTTTCGACCCGTTTTTCACCACCAAATCCAACGGACGCGGCACCGGCCTGGGCTTGTCCGTCAGCTACGGTATAATCAAAGAGCATGCAGGAAAAATCGATGTACGCTCGACCCCCGGAAAAGGCACATCCTTCCACGTTGAATTCCCCGCGCTCAGGAAAGCAGTCCATGCATAAGGGCTCGATCCTCGTGGTCGACGACGAATCTGAAATACGCGAAGGCCTCGAGCTGCTGCTCACCAGCGAAGGTTATGGTGTCACCAGCGCGGGCACCGGTGAGTCGGGCCTGGCCAAGCTCGAAGAGCGCCCCTTTGACTTGCTGCTTCTGGACGTCAGTCTTCCAGACCGTAACGGTCTCGAGCTCTTGAAAGAAGTCCGCCGCCGCGATCCAGGTCTTTCCGTCGTGCTCATCACCGCTTACGGCTCCATCGACATGGCGCGCGCGGCGTTCAAAAGTGGTGCCTTGGATTACATCACCAAGCCCTGGTCCAACGACGAGCTGCTCGCGCAAGTCGCCCAAGCCGTGGAATCTCGCCGCCTGCGCGAGGAAAACGTCCAGCTCAAGCGCGCCCTCAAGCAGCGCTTCAGTTTCCCCAGCATCATCGGCAAGAGCGAGAAGATGCTGACCCTGTTCGATCTCGTCACGCAAGTGGCGCCCTCGCGCTCGACCGTGCTGATCAGCGGCGAAAGCGGCACCGGCAAGGAGCTCATTGCCAAGGCCATTCATTCGGCCTCCACGCGCGCGGACAAAGCGTTTGTGCCCGTCAACACTGGCTCCATTCCTGTCGATCTCCTCGAGTCCCAACTCTTCGGTCACGTAAAGGGCGCCTTCACCAGCGCGGTCGCTTCCAAGAAGGGCCTTTTCGAGGTCGCTGATCAAGGCACCATCTTTTTCGACGAAATCGCCACCATCAGCCCAGAAACGCAAGCCAAGCTTCTCCGCGTCATTCAAGAGCGGGAATTCATGCGCCTGGGCGGCACAGAGCAAATTAAAGTCGACGTGCGCATCGTTGCTGCTTCCAACGTGGAGCTCCTCACCCTCGTGCGCGAAGGCCGCTTCCGCGAGGATCTCTATCATCGGCTGAACGTGATTCACTTGGTATTGCCGCCATTGCGCGACCGCCGCGAAGATGTTCCTTCGCTCCTTGCGCATTTCCTCGTCCGCTACTGCCAGGAAAACAATAAGCCTCTGCGCAATTTCACGCCCGCCTCACTGAAACTTTTGATGGATTACGATTGGCCGGGCAATGTGCGTGAGCTCGAAAATGTGGTGGAGCGCGCCGTCGTCCTATCCACGCAAGAGCGCGTCGACGTCGATCTGCTTCCCGAAAATATTCGCAGCAAAGAAATCGTCCGCGGCGTCCGCCTGCAGCTTTCCGAATTCCTTCCGCCGCTGCCGGGCGAACCGGGTTCGCGCTCCGGAGCCGACCATCCAAATCCTTCCCTGTTCCAGATCATGGACGAGATCGAGCGCCGCATCATTATCGACATGCTTGAGCGCACCGCTTGGAACCAGACCGAAGCTGCCGAGCGCTTCATGATCCCGCTCTCCACGCTCAATCAAAAAATTAAGCGCCTGGGCATTGACGTCCGCCGCCGCGGCCGCGCCGACGAAACCTTTACCGCGACAATCGGCAAATAACTTTTCATCTTGCATCTCGAATAAGCTCTAGGCACAGTACCTTGCTATGAATTTGCGCCTCCCTAATGTCCCGGCGCGCATCGCCGCTGTTTTCCTCGCGATAACCCTCGCCGCGACGCTCGCGTACCTGAGCATCCGCAATGCCCGCGCGGTTTTTGCCGCAAGCCACAGCACGCGCCTCGGCTACGAAACGGCCGCCCGCTTGGAACCGCAGAACGCCGAGAATTGGTATCTCCTCGGCCGCTACTGGCAGTACACGCTCGATGATCCAGACGCTCCCCGCGCCATCCAGAATTATCGTCACGCGCTATCGCTGAATCCCGGCTCCGCTGACACCTGGCTGGATCTCGCCACCGCTTACGAATCCGAAGGCGACCTCCAGAATGCCCGCAACGCATTTCTCCAGGCCAAGCGTGTCTATCCGCTCTCCGCCGTTGTCTCCTGGCGTTACGGAAATTTTCTCCTTCGCCAGGACGAAGTCCCGCAAGCCTTTGCCGAAATTCGCCGCGCCGCTTACGCAGACCCCAAGCGCAGCGCCGAAGCCTTTTCGCGCTGTTGGCGTGTCCATCCCGATATCAACGCTATCCTCAACGCGGTTCTCCCTCCTGACCGCGACGGCTACCTCGATGTCATTCGCGAACTCGGCGCTCAGACTCAAATCGCTCCCGCACTGACCGTTTGGCAGCGTCTGGTTTCTATCCACCCAGCACTCAAGCTCTCCGATGCGATTCAATTCTCCGATCTCCTCATCCAAAACCGGCAGATCCGCGATGCTCGCCGCGTCTGGAATGATGCCCTGCGCCTCTCCAACACGCCGCAAAACATCGATGCTCCCGGGTCGGCACTTTGGGACGGTGGATTTGAAACTGGCGTGCGTGGCGGCGCCTTCGCCTGGTTTTTTGCCGCCCCGCCCGGCGGCGTGCAAATCAGCGTTGACTCGCGGCAGAAACATTCCGGCAATTATTCTCTGCGGCTTACCTTTGACGGCCGCCACAACGTAAATTTTGCGGGGGTCTGCAACAATGCAGAAGTTCGCCCCGAAACGAATTACCATCTCTCCGCCTGGGTGCGCACACAAGCGCTGACCACCAACCAAGGTGTTCGGCTGCTTCTTAACTCCTATTCCGATCTCAATCCATATTCCGATGCACACGTGGCAAGTTCCACCGTGACTCCCGATGTGCAAGGCACTCAGCCTTGGACCCATGTCGAAAGCCCATGGACTTCGGGCAAAGACGTTCGGTACGCGCGCGTTTGCGTGGTCCGCTACGCCAGCGGCAAGCTCGATAGCCAAATTCACGGCACCGCCTGGATAGATGACGTCGCGCTCATTCCGGACCCGCCGGGAAATCCTCGCCCATGAAGTTCCTGCGCATTGGAATATTTGCGCTCATTGCCTTTGGCATCCTTTCCCATGGTGCTGTGGAAGATTGGGCGCGCGCAGTTCTGGAGACCGGTGCTGGACTCTTATTCGTAGCCTGGGCGGCGCAGGCGTATTTCACCGACCGCGAAATTGTCATTTCTCCGCTTCTGCCCCCACTGCTGGCTCTTTGTTTGGTCGCGCTCGGGCAACTTGTTTTTCACAGCACCGCCTCACCGTACAACACACGGCTTGAACTTCAACTCATCCTCGCATACGCCATCATTTTGTTCCTTGCGGCCCAGGCGTTCCGCGCAGCCGACGACTGGCGCACTTTTGTCTGGTTTGTAATGTTTTTCGGGTTTGTCGTCGCCATTTTCGGCATTCTTCAGCACCTCACCTTTAACGGCAAACTTTATTGGTTGCGCGAAATGCGTTACGGCGGCATTCCCTTCGGCCCTTACGTGAACCGCAACCATTTCGCGGGATTTGCGGAATTGATCATTCCGATTGCTTTGGTTCCACTCGTCCTTGGTAAAGTTCGCCGCGAGCGTTGGCTTGCCGTTGGCATTTTCGCATTGCTTCCGATCGTCGCTCTTTTTCTCTCCGCTTCCCGCGGCGGCTTTGTCAGTTTCGCCGCGGAAATGGGCGTTCTAGCCCTTATCATGATCTTGCGCCGCACCGGAGGCCGCCACGTTTTAGCAGGTGGCGTGGTCTTGCTCCTTGCTTTCATGCTCGTATCCTGGCTGGGAGTCCGCCAGATTCTCGAGCGCTTCTCTGCCATGCAGTCCCTCGAAGTGAGCGTCGGCAAGCGCGCGTCCATGCGTCACGACGCTTGGCATGTTTTCCTCGATCATCCCTGGATCGGAACCGGCTTGGGCACGCTCCCCATAGTTTTTCCCGCGTACGAAACCCTTTATGACGGAAAGGTCGTCAATCACGCGCACAACGACTATCTCGAAATGCTGGCGGATACTGGTCTCGCCGGCGCCTTCTGCTGTGTTTGGTTCTTGGCTGTTTTGTTCTTCCGTTCTCTAAAGCAGTTGCTGGTCACCGACAAATCCTTTGCCGCCGCGCTGCATCTCTCTGGACTTGTGGCGTGTTGCGGCTTTCTGGTACACAGCCTTGTGGATTTCAATCTGCACATGCCTGGAAACGCCCTGCTTTTCCTTCTAATGGCTCATCTCGCCACGGCCGAAATCCCCCAGAGCCCCCCAAAGCGGCATTCTCGGTCCAGCTCGGCCGTACAGACGAAATCCCTGATTGATAAAAGCTTAACCGCTGTATAATCTCAAACCGGGGGTCATCTATTCGTATGCAGCCAGCCAGACTGGGTGCGTGGATGTTGTATCTCGTTTCCACTGCCCTGCTAGCGGCCCTGGCGGCGCTACCCAGCAGCGCGCAGACGGTCGTCGAGACATCTCAGCAAACCAATGATCGCATTCGTGCGCTCTCTGCCGCTTCTCGCGCTCTTCCTCCTCACGATTACGTGATCGGCAATGGAGACTTACTTGCCGTCCAGGTGTTCGATGTACAGGAGCTAAGTCGCGAAGTCCGCGTCAGCCAGACCGGCACAATCGGCATTCCATTGGTGCCTGTTCGACTGCACATCTCGGGACTAACCGAGACTCAAGCGCAGCTTAAGATTGCCGAGGTGCTTGAGGCCAATGGTTTGGTGTCGCACCCGGACGTCAGCGTGACCGTGAAAGAACACAAAAGCAAACCCATCACGGTTGTCGGCGCCGTCCCCCACCCAATGGTCTATCAGGCAGACCGTCAGGTCTCCTTGATTGAGGTTCTTGCCGAAGCTGGCGGCATCTCCAACGATGCCGGCAACACCGTCATCATTTCACGCCTTGAGACTGATCCCGCATCCGACTCCGATCCACCGGCTATCAGTTCGAGTGACGCCGCCTCCGCGCCGGTATCGGCGAGTCCAAATTCCGCCCCGGCTCCAAACACGGGCGGGCGGGCGACGGATTCGCCTTCTCCCCACGACACGGGTCGCGCCGCGCCAAGCGCCTCCTCAGGGACCATTTCAGCAAAGAGCGTCGATCCCCCTGACCCTTTGCCACCTCCCATCGCGAACACGATCACCGTCAATCTCGGGCGTATCCTCGAAACCGGCGACACTTCCAGCAACATTATGCTACAGCCCGGCGACGTAGTGACGGTGCCCCATGCTGGTATTGTCTACGTGCTTGGTGCTGTCTCACGCCCCGGCGGGTTCGTAATTGCCAATGACCGCGGCCAGCTCACCACTCTCAAGCTGCTTTCTCTCGCCGGAGGTCTCGAGCGCACCGCTAAATCCGATCACGCCGTAATCGTCCGCCGCGATGCCAATGGCCAGCAGCACGAAGTGGATGTGAATCTAAGCAAAGTTTTGAAGTTTCAGGCTGAAGATGTTCATCTACAACCCAGCGATATCCTCTACGTCCCCAAGAGTGCCTCTAAGCAGGCAATTTTCAAGGCGGCCGAATTAGGCCTTGCCATCGGCACGGGTATCGCTGTCTACCGCCTTATTAATTAAACCATGGCCGACGACAACAGACTCGTTCCCCGCGAAAACGGCTCCAACGGCGCCGTCGAACTCATCCAGCCTGCCTCGCGCATTCCGGCTTGGGATCTTTCCCCGCGCGAGCCTCATCTTTACGACTACCTCCTCATCCTTCGCAAACACCAATGGCTCATCCTATCGTTTATGCTCGCCGTCGTAAGCATCACCGCCATCGGCACATTTCGCATGCAGCCCGTGTATATCGCTACCTCGCGAATCGAAATCGATCGCGAAAATTCCAATATCCTTCCCTTCCAGAACACCGACGACTACATGGTGGATCTCGATAACTATATCGAGACGCAATCTAAAATTCTCACCAGTGAGACCCTCGCGCTACAGACCGTCCGCAGTGGCATCCTCACCGGCCAAACCGATTTTGCCAGCGACCCTGCTGCTTCCGATGCTTTTGCCACCGGCAGCCTTGCCAACCTGAAGCCTCCTCCAGAATTGGGCGCTTTCCTCGCCAGCTTGAGCGTCAGGCGCGTGCCCAACAGCCGTTTGCTGGACATTAGCTTTGAATCTACCAGCCCGCTTCAAGCCGCGCAGATCGTCAATGCCCACATAAAGAACTTCATCGAGGAAAATTTCCAGAGCCGCTATGAAGCCACCACCCGTGCTTCCACCTGGCTCACCGATCAACTCAACGAGTTAAAGATCCGCGTCGAGAAAGCCGAAGACGCCCGCATCGCCTATGAGCGCCAGAATCAGATCTGGGCTCTCGACGACAAGCAAAACGTCACCACCCAGCGTTTTGGCGATCTCAACAGGCAACTAACCGAAGCGCAGAGCGAGCGCATGCGCAAGCAGTCTCTGTTCGATTTTGCCAGAGCCGGCGACGTCGACTCCGTTCCGCAGATTCGCGACAACCCCGCCGTCGCGGATCTCGCCCGCAAACACGCCGATATCAATAATCAGTACACGGACGCCTTAAATCAGTATGGCCCGAATTTTCCTAAGGTGCAGCGCCTTCAGGCCCAGCTCAAGGAGCTCGAAGCCGCCACTGATAAGGAAAAGAAAGCCGTCATTGCTCGCTTGGATAGTGAATACCGCGAAGCACGCCAGCGTGAAGAGCTCCTCACGCACGCGCTCGATCAGCAGAAAGCCGAAGTCAATCAGATGTCCGAGCGGATGGTGCAGTACAGCATTCTCAAGCGCGAAGCGGAAGCCAACAAAGCTCTGTACGATGGCCTGCTCACCAAATTAAAGGAAGCCGGCATCTCCGCCGGTTTGCGATCTTCCAATATTCGCGTGGTCGATCCGGCCATGGTTCCCACCTATCCTGTGCGACCTGCAAAAACTCGCAACATTGTCTTGTCGATCATAATCGGCTTGGTCGGCGGTATTGGTTTGGCTCTCCTTCGCGAGTACATGGATAACACCGTTAAGAGCCCCGACGACATCGAAACTCTCGTCCGCTTGCCTTCCCTGGCCGTAGTCCCAGCTTTCTCCGAATCGAACGGCGCCCGCCCGCGTTCCAAATTGCTCAAGGGCGCTTCCAGCAATGGTCATGAAAAACGCATCGAGCTCGTCGCCCAGCATCTTCCCAAGTCCCAAATGTCCGAAGCGTTCCGCGCCCTCCGCACCGCTCTGATTCTTTCCCAGGCCGATCATCCGCCACAAGTCATCCTCGTCACCAGCGCTTTACCTCGCGAAGGCAAGACGACCGCCGCCGCCAATCTCGCCGTCACCCTCGCGCAACTTGGCGATCGCACCTTGCTCATCGACGCCGATCTGCGCAAGCCCGGCATCGGGCGTCTCCTAAGCCTGGGCAGTGGAAAATACGCCGGCCTCAGTTCCTATCTCGCCGGAGTTTCCAGCCTCGATCTCGTCACCATTCAGCATCCCGCCGTCCCTAATCTATCCGCCATTCCCACCGGCCCGCTCCCGCCCAATCCTGCCGACCTGCTTTCTTCACACAAGCTGACCGAGGCCATCGCGGAGCTTCGCACCAAGTACAAGTTCATCGTCATCGATTCGCCTCCCATCATGGCTGCCACCGACGCTGTCATCCTCTCCGTCAAAGCCGATGGCGTTCTTCTCGTAGTGCGTAGCGGCGAAACTCCCAAAGAAGCCTTTACGCGCACCTGCGACCTGCTCATGAGCGTGAAGTGCCGCCTCCTTGGTGTCGTTTTGAACGCTGTGGATTCCACCGCCCCGGACTATTACTATTCCTATCGGTATTATCCTTATTCGCAGGGCTATGGCCCTCAGGAGCACTCGGAAACCCCGCCTTCCGACGAAGGTCTCGAGGCCCGTCACAAAGTCGCCGTTCACGACCACGACGACGATCAGGAACTCTGAGGAGGATAATTGCGCTTTTTGATCACCGGCGGTGCCGGTTTCATCGGTTCCCATTTGGCTGAACGCCTTCTTCAACGCGGCGACACCGTCGTCCTGCTCGACAACCTATCCACCGGCAGCATGGATAATATCCGCCACCTGAAATCCTCCGAGCGCCTGTCCTATCACCTGGACAACATCGAAAATCGCCAGCTCCTGGCCGAGCTCGTCGACGACGCCGATGTCATCGTGCATCTCGCCGCCGCTGTCGGCGTCAAGCTCATCGTCGAGAGCCCCGTGCGCACCATCGAGACCAACGTCAACGGCACCCAGCTCGTCCTTGAGACCGCCTGCAAAAAGCGCAAGCTCGTGCTCACCGCTTCTACCTCCGAGGTCTACGGCAAAAACATCAACGTGCCGTTCCACGAAGACGCCGACCTCGTCCTCGGCCCGACCACCAAAGGCCGCTGGAGTTATGCCGCTTCCAAAGCGCTTGATGAATTTTTGGCTTTGTCCTACTGGAAAGAAAAAAAGCTGCCCGTCATCGTCGTACGTCTATTCAACACGGTCGGCCCACGCCAAACCGGCCGCTACGGCATGGTGCTGCCCAACTTCGTCAAAGCCGCGCTGGATGGCAAACCCATCAGCGTCTACGGCAATGGCCAACAGTCCCGCTGCTTTTGCGATGTACGCGACACGGTGGAAGCGCTCGTTCGCCTGATCGACACTCCGCGCTCCATCGGTGAAGTCGTCAACGTCGGTAATACCGAGGAAATTTCCATCGAAGCTCTCGCTCACCGCGTCAAGGAACGCACGCGCAGCTCTTCACCAATTGAATTTATTCCCTACGATCAAGCCTACGAGCCCGGCTTCGAGGACATGATGCGCCGCGTCCCCAGCGTCGAAAAGCTGCAAGCTCTCACCGCCTTCCGCCCACAAACGCCCCTAAACGAAATCATCGATCGCGTAACCGCCTACTTCCAATCCAAATCCGAACGCACTCCCCACGCCGCCACTTCCGCCGTCTGACTCCGAGGCCCCCTGTAGCGCAGGGCGGAGTCCGCGTAGCCCTGCGGCCCTTCCCCCGCGTCTTGCTAGGGTTGCAAGTACTAAGTTAGGTTGCCCGGCGACGAGCAGGCATATAATCGATGCACTATGAGGCGCGCCGCAATGCTTGCAATAGTTGGCATCTGGAAGCGTCGTTGTGATCTGCCAAATTCCATGAAGTACGTGCGCCGACTGCGTAAAGGAACCCGTCTGCGCAGAATCGCTTCTCGATCTCGAAATCGCCCTCGCCTCTAAAGAAAACAAGCCGTCTTCTATTTGGCGTTCTTCAAATATCGGTCAAACCAAGCCACCGTCCGCGTAATCGCCCTCGCCTCTAAAGAAAACAAGCCGTCTTCTATTTGGCGTTCTTCAAATATCGGTCAAACCAAGCCACCGTCCGCGTAATCGCGTCAATCTGGTTCTCCCGCTTCGCAAACCCGTGGCCCTCCTGCGCATAGAAATGCGAATCCACCGTCTTCCCACTCTCCTTGTAAATCGCCACCACCTGCTCGGCTTCTTCCTTTGGCACGCGAATATCATTCTCACCCTGCAGCACCAGCAGCGGTGCCTTCGCCTGCCGAAGAAACTTGATCGGCGAAGCATTATCGTAAATTTCGCGATCTTTCACCGGATCGCCCAGCAGCGACTTCTCATACTCTTGCAGAAACGGATCTTCGTGCTCGAGCATCGTCATCCAGTTGATGATCCCGTACTGTTCGACGCCCGCCGCCCACACGTCCGGCTTCTTGCCGATAGCCATGAGCGTCATATAGCCGCCGTAAGAGCCGCCGGTGATGCCGATCTTCTTCTCGTCCACGAAGCCCGTCGCTACCAGCAGCTTCGTCGCATAGACTTCATCCTCCAAGTCGCCTCCGCCAAGGTCTTTCACGTTCGCCTTCTGAAACTCCATTCCAAAGCCGGTCGAGCCGCGTACATTCGGCGCGATACATACGTATCCGCGTGAGACCAGCGCCGCCGCAAACCGGTTGAACGTGTCCACCGTCTGTCCCGTCGGGCCGCCGTGCGGCAGTACAATTCCCGGATTCGTGCCGTCGCGCTTCAAGTTGTACGGCACCCACAGAAACGCGCTGATAATCCTCCCGTCGAAGCTTTTGTAGTGCACAAGTTGCGAAGGCGGCAGTTTCGCTGCGGTCAAGCTGGCAATCGCGCTGAAGCTGAGCTGCGTTGCCCGCTTCGCCGCCGCGTCATATACCCACAAATCCCCCGGCTGCGTTGAGCTCTGGTGGCTGACCAGCATGCGTTTTCCATCCGGCGAAAATGTGCTCGGGTTCCCCGAAAATCCATTCAAGCCGGCCGGCAAATTCAACTTTGTTGCGTTCCGCGTAGCGGTATCCGCGAGATACGCGTCCGTGCGCCCATCCTCGTTCACCAAATACGTGAACCACTTCCCATCCGGCGAAAACTCTCCCGCTTCCGCTTCCCATTTCAAATCCGTCACCCACGTTAGCTTCTTCGTCGCTGGGTCGAGTAGAGCCACGTTCGGATATCCCCCAGGACGATCCGCCGTCACCAGCAGCGTTTTCCCGTCCGGAGACACAGCGGAAACATTCGTGCGGCTCTGCCCCTCGTGCGGTGTGAGCTCCTCTTTGTTACCGGTCGCCGCATCAATCCGGTACACGCTGGCGTCCGTAAAACCCGCATTGACCCTCGTCGCATACAAAGCCTTGCCGTCCGGTGCCCACAGATGCCCCGACCAGAGATGATCGGCTGTTGCTTCGTTCGTCAGATTCCGCACCACCCGCGTGCTCCAATCCATCGCCGCAACATCGGTCACCGGCGCGGTCTTTTTCTTATAAGAGATGGCAAGCTGCTTCCCGTCCGGTGACCACCGCGGTGCCGTCTCCGAAATATCGTCCGTCTTTGTCAGGTTTTCTGCTTTGCCTCCGCCGCTCGGAATCGCAAACAGATCGTACGTTTCCGCTCCGCCGCGGTCAGACTGATACAGTATCCACTTTCCGTCGGGTGACCACACCGCATCGCCCTGCCGGTCATCCGATTGGCTCAGCTGAATCGGCCATCCGCCGGCTGCGTTGACCTTCCAGAGGTTGAAGCGTCCCGTCAAATTCGAAGAGAACGCAATCTCTTTACCGTCTGGCGACCAAGCTCCGCCTCCCGTCGATCGCGTATAAAAGAGATCGTCAATCGGCACAGCTCCTGCCCCCGCCACTTCCGCCGACGTAATCTTCTTCGGGTCGGTGATCTCGCGCGTGTCTGGCGAAGTCGCCGCAATCGACATCACCACCGTCGCAATCACAAGCAACACAAATCCTATACGCATCCTCACCTCCGAGTGGACCATATCTTAACCGGATTCGTCTGCGGCGCAACGCCCGCCAATACTTCCGCAAACGTTCCGGCCCTGGTCGCCGAAATTGTTAGAATCGGAAGATTGCATGCGGAGGGTGAACGGAGATCGGAATGTCCGACGAAGCGGAACTCCTCAAACTCGTCTATGACCGTTTCAACGCTCGTGACATGGAGACTGTGCTCGCAGCCATGCACGAGGACGTCACCTGGGCCAATGGAATGGAAGGCGGTTACGTTCATGGACGCGACGGCGTGCGCAGCTACTGGACGCGCCAGTGGGCCATTGTCGACCCGCACGTCGAGCCTGTCGGATTCACCGCCACCCCCGATGGGAAAGTCGTCGTCGAAGTCCACCAGATCGTCCGCGACCTGCAGGGCCACATACTTGTCGACCAGATGGTCGGTCACATCTTTCGTTTCGAGAACGGCTTGGTCAAGCGTTTCGATATCCGCCAGCCCTAAGGCCCCTAAGCGTGGCAAAGGCGTGCTTAACTACCTGAAGCATTCTCCGGCAGCGCAAACGCGTAAAGAACATCCTGCACGGCAGCGATCAAATACTGCCGCCCATCAAGCTGATATGTCATAGGAGACGCCGCCATGTGCCCGCCCGCATTCAGGTGCCACAGCGTCTTCCCCGTCGCCGGATCGAGCGCCAACAGATTGCCTGAAGTGTCCGCGGTGAACAGCAAGTGGCCGGCGGTAGTCAGAATACCAGCCCCGTTTTCGCTCTCACCCGTCTCGCGGTTCCAAATCACTTTTCCGGTGCGATAGTCGAGCGCGCGGATGGTCGAGTTTGCCCAAAGGTTTTGGTCTCGTCCGCCCCACCCTTCCGCTTTCCCAGTCACCGTGAGGTAGTAAATACTGAACACGCGCCGCGCCGTAACGTAGAACAAATTCGTCTGCGGATCAAAGCTCGGCGCCATCCAATTCGTCGCTCCATCCGATCCAGGTGTGATCAGCGTGCCGTCCGGGCTGGGTGCCGCGTCTGGTTTGGGAATCGGCCGTCCGTGCGCATCAAGTCCCGTAGCCCACGTCTGGTCGATAAACGGCGCCCCCGCCAAATACGCTCCATTCGTTCGATCCAGCAGGAAATAAAACCCGTTGCGGCTCGCCTGCGCCAGCAGCTTGCGCGGCTTCCC
>Ga0073928_10004414_pt1 | contig 20857 bp, 20 predicted proteins | sample PaiPotPPA55metaG_FD_76969 | JGI IMG/M metagenome (GOLD analysis project Ga0073928, IMG submission 76969) | Iron sulfur acid spring bacterial and archeal communities from Banff, Canada, to study Microbial Dark Matter (Phase II) - Paint Pots PPA... ...
CGATCACGCTCACCAGCTTTCAGGACGTGAGCAACCACAAGGTGACCGGCGGCCGCTGGACCTTCACGACGACGATTGTGCCGCGCATCGCCTCGGTGACCATGCCGGATGGCACCGCCATCACGCAGGGCCTCGAGGTCCAGCCGGGCTCGCGGCTCACCTTCAACTTCAACGACGTGATGGCTCCCGCCACGGTGAAGCTCAGCCTCGGCGCTCAACCGGTGACGCTCGCCTGGGCCACGGACTTTCGCAGCGCGTCGATGGCGACCGCAGGCATCCCTTCCGGACCAATCGTGCTCAAGCTCGAGGCCGGCGCGAAGGATCAGACGGGCCATGTCGTCAAGACCGCCTGGGTCCTGGATACCGGCTTGTACTACCGCGACCGCGAGCACACCATCGCCCTCAAGTATCCGGCGCTCATCCAGATCCCTAACGACTCCGGCGCGGTCGACCAGGACGGCCTGCAGGCGGCCGACATAGTGTTCGAGTACCTCGCCGAGGGCGGCATCACGCGCCTGACCGCGGTGTTCGGCACCGCCCCGGACCTGATCGGGCCGATGCGTTCAAGCCGGCTCGTGTCGCTGAAGATCGCCCGCCACTACAAGGGCCTGCTGTTTCAGTCAGGCGAATCGGCCGTGACCCAGGGTGCGGCCGGCGCCGACCCGGTGCCGCAGTTCTTCGACACCGTCGGCTATTCGTTCCGATCCAACAGCCGGTACGCGCCCGACAACCTGATGATCGGCGGCGACGGCGTGAACCGCGCCGAGCAGCACTTCTTCCCCAACGTCCCCGCCTTTACGATTCCCAAAGCCAGGCCGGCGCTGACCGGCGGCGCACCCGCGACGCGTTTCAGCGTTGCCGAGCACTACTCGACCTATGCGTACGACCCGCTCATGGGCACGTATCAAAAGTCAGAGGCGGGTCACAACTACAGCGACGCGCACCTGGGGCAGCCGCTGCGAATGGAGATGGTGATCGTCCTGCACACGCAGGAGTCGCTGCTGCCGGTCGGGGACGGCCACGGCTCGTACATCCACGACTTCAACCTCGACTCGAGCGGAAGGGCGGACATCTACTACAAGGGCTTGAGCTATGTGGCCGACTGGGCTTCGACCGACGGCAGCGGTCCGCTCACGTTCACTGTCAACGGCGCGGCGCTGACGCTTCCGCCAGGCCTGGTCTGGATCGACGTCACCGCCTGACGCGTCACCTCCCCACCATGGGGGGAGGTCGGACTCGCCTCGCGAGTCCGGGTGGGGGCCCGTGTTGCGGCTAAAGCGGAACCCGGCGGACTGTCCAGAAGTCGGCGGACAGGAAAGCATTGGTCAGGTACGCGAACGGCATCGTGAAGTAGCCGTCCATCCCCCACCTGCCGCCCCAGGAGTTGCGCACGATGAAGCGCGATACCTTCAAGTCATAGCCGCAGGCCACGACCGCGTGACCGCCCAGGACGCGCTCGCCGAGGCGCGGCATGGGCACGACCCCGGTCTGGGCGACGCGAGGGGCCTCGAAGCTCTCATAGACCGAGAAACCGAAGACGAACGGGTAGCCGCTCGCCAGGCAGGTGAGCAGCGGTACCGGCCCGTCATGGTCGAGCCGCAGATAATCGGTGACCCGGTCCTTCAGGGCAGCCTTGTAGCAGCGTTCGGAGGGCTTGACCGCGAACTTCCTGATGTCATACGGCCAAAGGTTTTCGGTGCAGAAACCTTTTTTGGCGACCGACTTTATGCCGTCCCGGATCTGCGCGCCGGAGTCGCTCTCGACGCTGCCCTCGAGCGCGCGCTCGTTGTAGTAGATGAAGAGGCGCGAAGGCATGACCGGCGCCGGCGAACCCTCCTTCGCCTCGAGAAACTGCAGCGCGCCTGAGATGGCGTTCGCGGTGCATGAGCCCAGCTCGCCCTGGTTGTAGCAAGGCGGAAACCCCTCGCGAAGGTCGATCTTCGGCGGCAGCGCGCGGGCGAGCCGGGGCGGAGGCTCATAGCGAAAGTCGCGCTGGTCGGGGATGTCGCGAACCCAGCCGTAGCGCTTGATCCGCATGCGGCCGAAGCGTACCTAAAGCCGGCGCCGCCGTCCAGAAGGCGTCGAGTCGCTTACTTACGCGCCGCGGCGTGCTTCAGCGTCGAAATGTAGGCCGACGCGGCCACGGCTGCCGTGGTTCCATCGCCCACCGCGGTCGCGATCTGCTTGGTCAGCTGCGAGCGCACGTCGCCGACCGCCCAGATCCCCGGCACCGACGTCTCCATGTTCTTGTCCGTGAGGATGTAGCCGGCCTCGTCGTGGTCGACGTGGACCTTGAGCAGCCCGGAGTTGGGCACAAACCCGATGAAGATGAACACCCCGCCGACCGCGAGCTCGACGGGCTTGCCCTGGCGCTGGTAGCGCACGGCGCGAACCTTCTCGTCGCCGACGATGGACTCGACCTGCGAATCGAGGATGAACTCGAGCTTCGGGTTGGCGCGAGCGCGGTCAAGCAGGATCGGCTGGGCGCGAAACTGGTCGCGCCTGTGGATCACATACACCCTGGACGCGTACCGGGTGAGGAAGTCACCCTCCTCCACCGCGGCGTCGCCGCCGCCGACGACCGCCAGCTCCTGGCCCTTGAAGAAGGCGCCGTCGCACACCGCGCAGTAGCTGACGCCTCGACCCCAGTACTCCTTCTCGCCGGGCACCTCGAGGTAGCGAGGCAAGCCGCCGGCGGCCATGATCAGGGCCCGGGCGCGCAGCTCCTCGCCGGACTCCAGGTGGACGACCTTGGCGTCGCCGTCGGCGACGATCTCTTTCACCGGTTCGAAGTCGCGCACCTCTAGACCGAACTTGCGCGCGTGCTCGCCCATCTTGACCGCCAGGTCGGCGCCCAGGATCGATTCGAACCCGGGGTAGTCCTCCACGAGCTCCGTGTTGAGGAGCTGACCCCCCAGGGGGCCGCGGTCGAGCAGCACGGCCTTCAGGTCCATCCGCGCGGTGTACAGACCCGCGGCCAGGCCGGCGGGCCCCCCGCCGACGATGATCACGTCGTATTCACTCAAAGCAGTAACTGGAAGTATTCCCGCTGGCTGCTGTATTCCTAACGAGCCTCGGCTACCCCAGCCGGTACTGGGCGCCAAACCCGCCGCGGGGGCTGTGGCAGGCGATGTTGTCGAACGGGCAGCCGATCGAGCAGGCGCCGCACTCGATGCAGTTGCCAAAGCTGACGAGGTTCTTCTGCTGCTCCTCGTTCCACTCGTACACGCCCGCCGGGCAGAAGTGGTTGCAGTACTTGCCCTTGCACTTGGTCCCGCACACGTCCTGGTCGATGACCTCGATGTGAGCGCGGCCCGTGTCCTCTTTGAACTTGACAGTGAAGAGCTTGTCTGTGAGCTTTTCCATCAGGCCTCTCCAAATCGTTCCCACACGCGGCACATCAGGCGCACGGTGTTGAGGTAGTCCTCGATGAGGATGTTCTCGTTGGGCGCATGTACGCGGTTGTCCGGCCGTCCGACGCCTACCGGCATGACCGTAGGGATGCCGAGGTCTGCGACGACGGGATGCATCGGGCCGGTCGCCTGCATGAACGGCCACACCACCGGCTCGCCGTACAGCTCGCGCACGCACGCCGACGTGACCGTGCCGATCTTCGATTGGGGATCCGAGCGCACCGGCTTTTCGCCGTCGGACCACAAGATCTCGACCTTGTCGAAGCCGTTGGAATCGAGATGCCCGCGCAGCTTGGCCAGGATGTCCGTGGGGTCCTGGTTGGGGATGAGCCTGAAGTCGAGCTTCGCGGTCGCCTCCGCGGGCAGGACCGTCTTGGAGCCCGGGCCCTGGTATCCCGTCGTGATCCCCGCGATGTTGCATGTCGGCGTGAACAGGAGCTGCTCGACCAGGCGGTCGGGCGACGGATCCCGGATCAGGCGCTCGAAGCCAACAAGCCGCTTGCGCTGGTTCAGCTCGGAGTCGATCTTGGCGAGCGTCCGGCGGTCCGCCTCGGTCGGGTCGACCACGCCGTCGTAGAAGCCTTCGATACGGATGTTCATGTCCTGGTCACGCAGGCTGGCGAGCGCCTCGACGAGGTACATCGCGGCCGACGGATAGATGGACGCGTAGCCCGAGTGCTGGTCGAAGTCGAGCAGCTTGACGCGGAGCTGCACATACAGCAGCCCGCGGACTCCGAAGAAGAGGGTTGGCCTGCCGGCGCTGTCGAAGCCACCGGACTCCCACAGGCATCCGTCGGCGTGCAGCTTGTCGGCGTGGTCGTGGGCCATCTTCTCGAACGACTTCGACCCGATCTCCTCCTCGCCCTCGACGAGGAAGCGCAGGGTCACAGGGATTTCGCCCAGGTGCTTGAGCGTCTCCAGCGCATGGATGCGCGCCATGACGTCGGCCTTGTCGTCGGCGACACCCCTCGCGACGAGCTTGCCGTCTTTCTCGACCGGCTCGAAAGGCTTGGAGTCCCAGAGCTCGATGGGGTCGACCGGCTGCACGTCGTAGTGCTCGTAGAGCAGCAGCTTGCGCGTGCCCGCGCCACGCACCTCGGCGTACAGGGCCGGCATTCCGCCGGCGTCGAGGGTCTCGACGCGGTCGGTGAAGTCGCTCAGCCGGTTGGCCAACCAGTCCCGCGCCGGCTTGATGGCATCGAGCCCGTGGTTGGAGATGCTCGGGAAGGTGCAGAGCTCTTTGAGCTCCTCGACGAACCGGCGCGAGTTCTTCTCGATGTAGGTGTCGACCGCGCTGGTGGAGATCACTCCGCCATTCTTACACTGGGCGTATGAGCGCTGTCGACTTTCATTTTTCGCCGCGGCCCAACCGCGCCAACGAGATCAAGTGGCGCCCCTGGTCTGAGGCGGCATTCGACGAGGCGAAGGCGCTCGACCGCCCAATCCTGCTCTCAATCTCGGCTGTCTGGTGCCACTGGTGCCACGTCATGGACGAGACGACCTACTCCAACTCCGGCGTGATCGACCTGATCAACAGCGAGTACCTCCCCATCCGGGTCGACAACGACGTCAGGCCCGACATCAACCAGCGCTACAACATGGGCGGTTGGCCGACGACCGCATTCCTGACCACGTCGGGCGACATCCTGACCGGAGCCACATACATGCCGCCCGACCAGATGGCCGGCGCCCTGACGCGGGTGGCGTCCTACTACCGCACCCACCAGACGGAGATCGCGACGAAGGCGCTGGAGGGCCGCAAGCGCGCCGGGTCGATCGGCTCCCGCAGCGCGGGCGAGCTGAGTACAGCGCTGGTCGACTCGGTCGTGGAGGCCGTGCGCAGCTCATACGACCCCGAGTACGGGGGGTTCGGCACGGCTCCGAAGTTCCCGCAGACCGACGCGATCCTGCTCCTCCTCGAGCAGGCCCTGCTGAGCGGGGACACGGAGCTCCGGCGGATGGCGGTGCACACCCTGGAGCAGATGGCGGGGGGCGGCACCTACGACCACGTCGAGGGCGGGTTCTTCCGCTACTCGACGACGCAGGACTGGAGCGTGCCGCACTACGAGAAGATGCTGGAGGACCACGCGGGCCTGATCGCCGCCGTGGCGGCGGCCGGCCTCGCGCCGGTGCTCGATTCGGCGACGGGCTATCTCGATCGCGTCCTGCGCGACCCGTCCACCGGCCTGTATGCGGGGAGCCAGGACGCGGACGAGGAGTACTACTCGCTCGACGCCGCTGGCCGCGGCGAACGCGAAGCTCCGTTTGTCGACCGCCGCGTGTACACGGCGTGGAACGCGGCGCTCGCGGTCGCCTACCTCGATGCCGCCCGGCGGTGCGAGCGGCCTGAGCTGCACGCGAAAGCTCGCCAAACGCTCGACAGCCTGTTTGCCTCCGCCTACGAACAGGGTCATGGCCTCGCCCACACCGAGGGCGCGGCGGGCCAGCTCGGCGACCAGGTCTGGGGAATGCTGGCGGCGACGCGAGCTTTCGAGAACGGCCTGGGACGGCGCTGGCTGGACATCGCGCTCGACCTGGCCCAGCACATCGAGGACAGCTACGCGGACTCCGGCCTCGGCGGCTACTTCGACCATGCGGGCGGCGACCGTTTGGGGCGGCTCAGCGACCCGATCAAGCCTCTTGTCGAGAACTCGATCGCGGCCATCGCGCTGATCGAGATCGACACGCTGGTCGGCGAGCCCGAGCAGCCATACCTCGAGCGGGCGCGGCGCGCGCTCGCATCGGTGGCCGCCCTGCCGCGCCAGTACGGACTGATGGCTGCAGTCTTCGCTCGTGCGGCCGACCGCCTGCGACGCCCCCTCAAAGTCACGACCGGAAGCGAGGAGCTCGCCCGAGCGGCAGTGCTTGCGCATCCATACGCGGTTGTTGAACCGTCAGACGACCAGCGCGCGGTGGTCTGCGCCGGAACCATATGCTTGGCGCCGGTGACGACGACCGGCGCGCTGAGCGAGGCACTGCAGGAAGCCGCGAGCACACGTGCCTGAAACTCGGCGCCACTTCGCCGGGCGCGTCAACAGAGCGCTCGACGACCCCAAGCTGCAGCAGGCGCTGACGCATGCGATGACGGGTCTGCGCGCCCGTCGCAACGTCGCGTTCGAAAGCCTCGATTTCGAAAAGGGCCGCGCCGATCTCAAACAGCGCCGGCGCCAGAATCTCGACCACCTGCCGGAGCTGGCGCAGCAGTTCACCGAACGGCTCGAGGCGGTCGGAGGACGGGTGCATTTCGCCAAGGACGCGGCCCAGGCGCGCGACATCATCGGCCAGCTGTGCTGGAACGCGGTGAGCGAGCACGGGAAGCCGGGCCAGGTCCGGCCGGTGGTCACGAAGGTCAAATCGATGGCGAGCGAGGAGATCGAGCTCAACCCGTTCCTCGAGGCCATGGGCATGGAGGTCGTCGAGACCGACCTCGGCGAGCGGATGGTGCAGCTCACGCATACGCATCCATCGCACCTCATTGCGCCGGCGATCCACCTGACCAAGGAGGATGCCGCGAACGTGTTCGGCACCGAGCCCACTGTGCAGGCGATTCAGCAACACGCGCGTGAGTCCCTGCGGCAGAAGTTCATCGACGCGTCGGTTGGCATCAGCGGCGCCAACATGGCGATCGCCGAGACCGGCACCATCGTCCTCGTCACCAACGAGGGCAACGCGGACTTGACCACGGTCCTGCCGCCCGTGCACATCGCGCTCTTCGGGATGGACAAGCTGGTGGCCACGCTGGAGGACGCCGTCTCCGTGCTGCGCATGCTGCCGCGCAGCGGCACCGGCCAGATCATGACCAGCTACGTCAACTGGATCACCGGGCCCTCGCGCTCGGCCGACATAGAGCAATCACTCACCATCGGGGTCCACGGCCCGAGCGAGCTGCACTGCGTGATCCTGGACAACGGCCGCACGCAGATGCTCGTGGACCCCGAGTTTCGCGACGCGCTCACGTGCATCCGCTGCGGCGCCTGCTCCAACGCGTGCCCCGCGTTCATGGCTGTGGGCGGCCACCAGTTCGGGCACATCTACAACGGTCCCATCGGCCTCGTGCTGACGCCCTTCCACCACGGGCTGGACCAGGCCGACCTGCCCAACACGCTCTGCACGCAGTGCAACGCGTGCCAGGAGATCTGTCCTGTCGACATCCCCCTGCCGCGCCAGATCCTCGAGCACCGGCGCCGCGGCCGGAAATCGCTGCGCAAGCGGGCCCTGCTCGGGCTCTGGGAGCGTCCGGGCCTGGCCGACAAGGCGCTGCGAGCGGGCGCACCGCTCAGCGGGATGCTGCCCGGGGCGCCCCGCCTGGCGACCAGGCCGTACCGCGACCGGGCTCCGAGCCCAAGCGGTCAAGGCGAGCCGCTGACGATCTTCGCGTCCTGCATGGTGGACCGAATGCTCCCAGCCGCCGCGGTCGGACTCGAGCGCATCGCCCGCGCCGCCGGCTACGACATTGGTTTTCCCAAGGACCAGTGGTGTTGCGGCCTGATCGCCGCCAACGCCGGCGACTTCGACGCCGGCTACAAATTGAATACAAAGCTGGTCGACAGCCTTCGAGATTCGAAGGGGATGATCGTCACGCCCTCGGCCTCGTGCTTCGGCGCTTTCACGATCGACGCTGCGGACTGGGGACCGCAGTCGGGCGCCGGCATCGCGCCCCGCTTCCGAGACTCCACCCGGTTCACGCTTGGCCTGCTGGAGGAACGCCCCGAGCTCGTTCGCCTTCCCGGCGAGCGGCCGCGGGTGGCCTATCACGACTCCTGCCAGTCGCTGCGCCAGCTGGGCCTCAAGAGCGAGCCCCGCCGCCTGCTCGAGCTGGCGGGCTATGAGGTGGTCGAGATCCCCGACATCGCCAACTGCTGCGGCTTCGGCGGCACCTTCAGCATCGAGTGGCCGCGCGTGGCCGGCCGCCTGGCCGAGTGGAAGCTGGACGCGATCCAGAAGACCGGCTGCACGATCGTCGCTTCCGACAATCCTGGCTGCCTGCTTCACATCGCGGCGGCAGCCCGCGCCCGCCGGCAGAAGCTGCGGATCGCCCATGTGGTCGAGCTGGTGGCCGAGCGTCTAGCCTGATACCCGTCTGACCATGGCGAAACCACTGGACGGAGACCTGCGTTAATCAATCATGGGCTTGCTGGCCGGCATCAACTCGCCCTCGGACCTCAAGCGTCTGGACCAGCAGCAGCTGACCCAGCTCGCGGCTGAGGTTCGTGCGTTTCTCGTCGAGCAGATCGCCAAAACCGGCGGCCACCTCTCGCCCAACCTCGGCGTGGTCGAGCTGACCTTCGCCCTGCACCGCGTGTTCAACAGCCCCAAAGACGCGATCGTATGGGACACGGGCCACCAGGCCTACGTGCACAAGATGGTCACCGGGCGCACGGCACAGTTCTCGACCCTGCGGCAGCGTGACGGCCTCTCGGGATACCCGTCGCGGCATGAGTCGGAGCACGACCAGATCGAGAACAGCCATGCGTCGACTTCGATCAGCTACGCGCTGGGCATCGCCGAGGCCCGGCTGCGCAAGCGCGAGGACGGCAAGGTGATCGCGGTCATAGGCGATGGCGCGCTCACCGGCGGCATGGCCTACGAGGCGCTGAACCAGGTCGCGCACCTGCTGCCGCCCAACCTGATCATCGTCATCAACGACAACGGGCGCTCGTACGCGCCGACCGTCGGCGGCCTCGCCCACCACCTCTCGCAGCTTCGCGTCGACCCGCGCTACGAAAGCATCAAGGAGGACATCTCGCGACTGCTCCGCGACCTGCCGCTGGTGGGGTCGACCGCGGACCAGGCCGCCTACCGCGTGAAGGAAAGCCTCAAGCAGCTGCTGCAGCCGTCGACGATCTTCGAGACGCTCGGAATCAAGTACGCGGGCATCGTCAACGGCCACGACGAGGCCGCGCTCGAAGAGGTGCTGCGCCGCGCCTCCAGGCTGCGTGAGCCCGTGGTCGTGCACGTCGTGACCGAAAAGGGCCATGGGTACGGCCCCGCGGTCGAGGACGAGATCGACAAGCTGCACGGCGTGAGCGCCTTCGATCCGCTCACGGGCCGTCCGCTGCGCACCGAGCTCACCTACACCGACGTCTTCGGCGATGCACTGCTCGACGCAGCTGCTCGCCACCCCGACGTCGCGGCCATTACGGCGGCCATGGCCTCGTCGACGGGATTGCTCAACTTCGCCAAGGAGTTTCCTGAGCGATTCTTCGACGTCGGTATCTGCGAGCAGCACGCGGTGACCTTCGCCGCGGGACTTGCGCTGGCCGGAATGCGGCCCGTCGTGTGCATCTACTCGACGTTCCTCGCGCGCGCCTTCGACCAGACGATCATGGATGTGGCGCTGCACAAGCTGCCGGTGGTTTTCATCATCGACCGCGCCGGCGTCACAGGGCCCGACGGCTCGTCGCACCACGGCATATTCGACCTGTCCTACCTGCGCCTGATTCCGAACATGAAGGTCGCCGCGCCCGCGGACGCGACGGAACTGTGCGCTCTGCTCGAAACCGCGCTTTCGTCAGATGGACCCATCGCGATCCGCTACCCGCGCGGGCCCGTCCCGTCGACGCCCGACCTGCCGGTGGAGCCGCTGCCGGTTGGCCGCTGGGAGGAGCTGAGGAAGGGTTCGGATGCCGCGGTGTTCGCGGTCGGGCGCATGGTCGAGGTCGCAAAGGAGGCCGCGGAACGCCTGGACGCGATGGGAGTCTCCTGCAGCGTGGTCAACGCGCGCTGGATCAAGCCCATGGACCCTCGCGTCGTGGACTGGGCACGCAATCACAAGGTCGTGGTCACCGTCGAGGACAACGTCGGCGCCGGGGGATTCGGTGGCGCGGTGCTCGAGACGCTGGCGCCTCACGGACTTGCGGGCAGGGTGCGGACCGTGTCACTGCCGGACGAGTTCCTCCCGCAGGGCAAGGCGGCGGACATCCTGAAAGAGCACGGGCTCGACGCCGCCGGCGTCGCTCGATCGGTCTACGTCGCCGTCAGGGGCAGCGTGCCCTCCGAGAAACAGCTCGAGACTTAGAGCTTTTTCCGGCCGGCGTATCCCTCGCCGACACGATGCCAGTGGTCAACCTTCTCCTCGCCGAGCTTCCAGCACAGCTCGATCGGCTCGCCGTCGCGATAGGAGGGAAAGTCGATCAGGCCCTCGAGGGGACCCTTGAGCTGTATGCCGAGGCTGTTGAGGCTCGCGACCGCTTTCAGCCACTCGAGCTCGGCGCCGACCGCGGCGTCGCGCGCTTGCTGATGACGCTCGTGCTGGGCGGGAGTCGCGCGTTCGCGCTTGGCTTCGTACTCGGCGATGCGGGCTTGATCCTCGAGCTCCGGCCGCAAAGCGGAAAGCTCGGCGATCTGCTCGACGATCCGCCTCACGCGCGGAAGCTCCTGGTTTGCCTCTTCGACGGTGTAGGTCCGGAGCCTCTGCACGGGTCAACGATATAGCAGCAGACTTGCCGCATGGATGAAGCCGAGATGATGCGCCGCCTCGGCGAGGCCCGCGTGGCGAGGCTTGCGACCATCGGACCTGAGGGCAGGCCGCACCTCGTTCCCATCACCTTCGTCCTCACCGCGGACGAGATCCAGTTCGCGGTCGACCAAAAACCAAAGCGCACCACCGACCTTCAGAGGCTGCGCAACATCGCGGCCAACCCAGCGGTCGCGGTGCTCGTCGACCATTACGAAGACGACTGGACCCGCATCTGGTGGGTGCGCGCTGACGGCAGGGCGCGCGTGATCGAATCCCCCGACGCCGCCGCGCGTGCGATCGACGCGCTGGTCGCGCGCTACCCGCAGTACGCCAGCAGCCGACCGCCGGGACCTGCGGTGTCGATCCGCATCGAGCGGCTCACGGGCTGGGCGGCTACGACATGAACGTGCCGAGGCGCACCAACTCCGGTTGGGCCTGCTCGACGGGGTAATCCAGGGGCGCGGCGCTCTGTTGCATCGTGCCCATCGGATACGGGCCGACCCAGGCACCGTTGATGAAAGCCATCCATGCGACCTGGTAGCTCACCTGCGCACGCACCGCATACCCGGACTGGTTGTGTGCCTGGAAGACATGGGTGACGGATGACCGTGCCGGATAAGGCAGGCCAAAGCTCGAACGGCCGATCAGGCGGTCGCCGGTGCCGTCGCCAAAATCCCACTCCGCGCCGATCGGAGTCGCCGTGATTCGGTACGGCACGCCTTCGTAGGTTTCCGCGACCAGCATCGACCGCGGCGTTGGATCGAGCCACAGCCACGAGTCGAGTCCGGCGAGGCCAACCGCCGACGGATTCGCCGCGACCGCGCTGGCCAGTGGCAGCCACACCGGCATGGGTGGGGCGCCCAGCGCCTTGCCACAAGTGGCCTGGTCGGGCGTCGCGTTGCCCACCCGATCGATCGCCACCACATGCACGCATACGTCTTCATGCGGGAGCACGCTCGCCGTGATGGTGCGCGGCGCCGTGGTCGAGGCAGCCTGTTGCGGAGGACCGCCGTCCACGGTGATCCACGAGTTGTAGTGATCCATGCCCGCCTCGAAGTAATCGCGCCCCGCGCCGTCACCCCGGTCGGCCACGGGATCCCACGTGAAGGTGACGGAGGTCGGGCCGGTGGCGATGACGCGAGGCGCCGGTGGAAAAGGCGCCACCGAATCGACGTAGATGTCCACCACCGGCCACCCGAACTGGTCGGCCATATATGGCGGCGGCGACACGTTGCCGTAGCGGCCGATCCCGCACTGGCCGCCAAAGGTCCAGTTGTAATACGCGATGTACTGCTTCACGTGGCCGTGCACGGCCCATCCGTTGGTGGCGAAGTTCCACGAATAGTGGTCGGGATAGAGCTCGTGCAGGAGCTTGACCCATCCCGACGCGTCTCCAGGCACGCCCCGGAAGTCGCCATAGAAGTAGCCGTACCAGTCGTCGTAACCCGGGTTCGGGTGAAAGCCATAAAAGGTGTCCTTCTCAGGGTTGTTGGCGACAAGCGGGTCGTTGGTCCTCACCGTGGCGGTCCACATGTCCGAGAAGCGAGTGCACCAGCCCGGCGGATCTCCGTAGCCCGGGCTCCCTGAGGACGCGCCCGCAAGCGTCGCGGTTGGGCACAAGCCGACCACAACCGCCGCCAAAAGAAGGATCCAGTGCCGCATGCGCGGCAAGTTACGGACGCCGCGGCGCGGCGGCAACCCTGCCTGTTAAGGACCGGACTTGACGAGACGCGACGTCTTGTCTAGTCTTGACTGGCGTGGAGATCGCGGAGCGCCGAAAGCGGATCCTGGTCCAGGCCCGTGGGCTCCTTGCCCGCGGCGGCAAGCCCTCGATCGAGCAGATCGCCGCGGCGGCGGGCGTCTCCAAGGCCGCGTTCTACCGCGAGTTCGACTCGCGGGCGTCGCTGGTCGATGCCCTGCGCCTCGACCCCGAGCCCGCGACCCGCGAGCGCATCCTCCGCGCCGCGCTGGAGCTGGTCGGCGGAGCGGGTCTCGCCGCCCTCTCGATGGACGAGCTGGCGGCGCGGGCAACCGTATCGCGGGCGACGCTTTATCGCCTGTTCCCGGGCAAATCGGCCCTGTTCATCGCTCTCGTGCACACGTTTTCCCCCCTCGAGCCCGTAAGCCGCATGGCGATCGAGCTGGCCGCGGAGCCGCCCGAGATCGTGATGCCCGAGCTCGCCCGAACCGTCTTCAGGGTCGTCGCAGGGCCTGATGCGCCAGGCCTTGGCCTGATGCGCTCGATCTTCTTCGAGGTCAGCGCGGTCAGCCCGGAGGCGGAGGCCGCGGCCCAAGACCTGATCTCCACGATTCTCGGATCGGTCGGCGCGTACCTGATGCGGCAGATGATGGAAGGCCGCCTGCGCCGGATGCACCCGGTGCTGGCCCTCCAGTCCTTTATCGGGCCGATCTTTTTTCACCTGCTCACGCGACCGCTGGTCACGCGAGTACTGGGGACGGACATCGACGGCGAGCAGGCCGTCACCACCCTGGCCGAGAGCTGGCTTCGAGCCATGAAGCCTGACGCCACAGAAGGAGACGCTTGATGAGTGAGGCCTACGCCGTCGAAGTCGAGTCCGTCACCAAAAGCTTCGGCCAGCTGCGAGCGCTCAACGGCATCACGCTGCGGGTCAGGCAGGGCGAGATCTACGGGCTCCTCGGCCCGAACGGGGCGGGCAAGACCACGCTGATACGAGCCATCGTCGGCCTCGTGGCCCCGGGATGTGGCAGCGTCACGGTCCTCGGCCGGCGGCTTCCAGACCTCGACGTGCTGCGCCAGGTTGGATACATGACCCAACAGGCGGCCCTCTATCCCGGACTATCAGTCGAGGAGAACGTCCAGTTCTTCGCCGCGATCTACGGCGCCGAGGGCGGTGTCAAGGAGGCGCTCGAGTTCGTCGACCTTTACGACCGTCGCAAGTCCGTGGTGGCCACCATCAGCGGCGGCATGAGGCAGCGGTGTTCGCTTGCGTGCGCCCTGGTCCACCAGCCCAAGCTGCTCCTGCTTGACGAGCCGACCGTGGGCGTGGACCCGCAGCTTCGGGTCCAGTTCTGGGAATCGTTCCGCCAGATGGCCGCCTCGGGCGTGACGATCATCGTCTCGAGCCACGTCATGGACGAGGCCGAGCGCTGCCAGCGCCTCGGCCTGATCCAGTACGGCCGGGTGCTGGCCGAGGGCTCGCCGGCCGAGGTGCGCGCTCGAGCCGGGGTGCAAAACCTGGAGGATGCATTTCTCGCGCTCGCGGGGGAGAAGGAGTCATGAGCGGCCGCAGGGTCGCGGCCCTCACGCGGCGGCTGCTCCAGGGTTTCCGGCGTGACCGGCGCACCCTCGCTCTGCTCTTCGTGGCCCCGCTCGTCATCCTTGGCCTGCTCGGATACCTGATGCGCGGCTCGTCGGTGCCCGCGGTCGGTGTCGCCAACGAGGACGAGGGCCCGATCGGTGCCGCAGTGACGCGGGCGCTCGAGCAGTCGTCGCTGATCAGCACCACAACCATCTCCGCATCCGACGGCGACGCGAAGCTGAAGGACGGTTCGCTCGCCGCGTACATCGTTTTTCCTTCCGACTTCTCGCAGCGCGCGCAGTCGGGTCTCATCGCGCCGCAGGTGCATTTCGAGGGCTCTCAACCCGGCTCGGCCACGCCAGTGCTGCAGGCGCTTCAGCAGGCCCTGAGCTCGTCGGCGTCGCAGGCGCCGGGCGCGATCCGGTTCGCTCCTCAGCTCACCTTTCTGTACGGCGGCCCGGCCCTCGACACGCTGGACTATTTCGGAGCGGCGGCGATCGGCCTGATCGTGTTCTTCCTTGTCTTCGTGATCACGATCGTTTCGTTTCTCAACGAGCGGTCCCAGGGGACGCTTGAGCGCTTGATGGCCAGCCCGCTGCGCCGGGGCGAGATCGTGCTCGGCTACATGGTCGGCTTCACGATGCTTGCGCTCATTCAGTCGGCGGAGGTGCTCGTGTTCTGCCTGGCGGTGCTGAAGGTGCACAACCAGGGCAGCGTGCTGCTGATCTTTGGGGTCGAGGCGTTGATGGCGATCGTCGCGGTGAACCTGGGGATCTTCCTGAGCATGTTCGCCCGCACGGAGTTCCAGGCGGTGCAGTTCATTCCGCTTGTGATCGTTCCGCAGTTCCTGCTCTCGGGCATCCTGTTCCCGGTCACCTCGGAACCCAGGCCGCTCCAACTCCTGTCCGACGTGCTGCCCTTGACGTACGCGGTCAATGCCCTTCGCGACGTCATGCTCAAGGGCGCCGACCTCAGCTGGCCTTCTCTGGACCTCGATGTCGGCGTCGTCGCGGGCGTGATCGTGCTGCTCATCGTGGCCGGCTCCGTGACCCTGCGCCGCAGCATCGCCTAGGGGCCGACCGAAAAGCGCTCGACGGATCTTCGGCGCCCATGCGGCCGGCTCGGTTCAGCTCCTGTGCTGCTCGCGCACGCTTGTTCAATGCGCTCGCTCCGCTGCTCGGAGCTTCGTTTGGGGTTCCTGCGATGAAGTCGCGGGAGTGCGCCCCTGGATCGCCAAATCTCTCGCCGAGGGTTTTCGGCCGCGCCCCAGACTTCGTAAACTGCATCGCGTGCGACTTGCGTGTTCCCGGCGCTGCGGCGGTTCGTTGTTTCGCGCGCTTTTCGCGGAGGTCGATATCGACGCCAATGGCGAGTACCAGGATTTTCGGATCGCCCAGCCCGGCTACATCTGCCTGAACTGCGGTGCGCCGGCGTTTGACCTGGCGGTCGTGCCTGAGCAGATGCAGGCCGACGCCGAGGAGGACGCCGGGCCGGCGATGGCGGCGGACATCCTGTGCCCAGTGTGCGAAACGATGGTGCAGGTGGGCGCCGAGATGGAGTGCCCCAACTGCGGGGCGCCGCTCGAGGCCGCCTAGGACAGGGAAGCGGTCCCGATCAGGATCGGAAGCATCTGGCGGACGGCGTCGCGGTCGCCGGTCCGGACCGCCGCTCGCAGCTCGCGGATGGCCCTCGGGGTGGCGAGATCGTCGGCGAGCGCCGCCGCAAACCGAGGCGGCAGCGCCCGCCGCCCCCGGGCAGCCCGACCGCGGGGGCCCGCCCCTGCCGCCATTCCGGGTTTAAGTGCGCGCCCCGCAGCCTCCCCTTCCAAAAGCACGCGCATGCGTTCGACGAAACGGGCCGCCTGCTCCAGGCCCGACCATCGAAACTCCCAGTCCCCCGCATACCGATGCGAGGCCAGGTAGAGCCGCACCGCGGCCGCCGGCGCCCGCTCTAGAGCCTGGCCGACCAGCACCAGGTTCCCGAGCGACTTGCTCATCTTTTTGCCCTCGTAGCGGACGAGGCCAGTGTGCATCCAGGCACGGGCGAAGGGAACCTTGCCTGTTAAGGACTCAGACTGGGCCCGCTCCGACTCGTGATGGCTGAACGCCAGGTCCCGCCCACCTCCATGGATGTCGATCTGCGCCCCCATGTAGCGCATCGACATCGCCGAGCACTCGATGTGCCACCCCGGCCGCCCCTCACCGAATGGCGATGGCCAGGCGGGCTCCCCCGGCGCCGACGACCGCCACAGCGGGAAATCGAGCAGGTCGCGCTTGGCGTCGGGTCCGACCTCGCCGAGCAGCTCCTCATGACGAAGCTTGCGCAGCATCGAAGTTCGAGACCGATGCGAGAGGCGCCCATACCCGCGGTAGCGGCTGACGTCGAAGTAAAGCGCGTCCGTCCGGTAGGCAAAGCCGCGGTCGTTCAGCCGAGACGCCGCGCTGAGGATCGGCCCGATCTCGTCGGAGACCCGCGGCATCGCGTCGGGGTGGCGCCAGCCGAGGAGGTTCATGTCGCGCACGAAGCTCTCGGTCTCCCGGTCCGCAAGAGCGCGCCAGCTCACGTGGTCGCGGCGCGCCCGCTCGAACAGCGGGTCGTCGACGTCGGTGACGTTCTGGATGTAACGCACTCGTATGCCGCATGCCTCCGCGTAGCGCACGAGCGTGTCGTACGTAAGGAACGTGAACGCGTGACCCATGTGGCCCGAGTCGTATGGCGTCACGCCGCACACGTACATGTGCAGCTCGCGCCGACCTCGCACCGTGCGCGGCTGCACCTGGACCAGGCGACCGCTCAGCGTGTCGCGGACGCGCAGGCGAAACGAGTCGGTCAGCTGACCGCGCGCGCCGATACCGAGGCGTCCGCGCGGAGCGCTTCGACCTTGTCGGTCAGCTCCCAGGGCACGCCCAGGTCGTCCCGCCCGAAATGCCCATACGCCGCGGTCGGCGCGTAAATCGGGCGCCGCAGCTTCATGTGCGCGATGATCGCCGCCGGCCGGAGGTCGAAATGCCGGCGGACGAGCGCGAGCAGCTCCTCTTCGGAGAGAGTGCCTGTGCCGAAGGCCTCGACCGCGATGGAGGTCGGGTGGGCACGCCCAATCGCGTACGAGATCTGCACCTCGCAGCGGTCTACCAGCCCGGCCGCCACGAGATTCTTCGCGACGTGGCGCGCCGCGTAGGCCGCGGAGCGGTCGACCTTGCTCGGATCCTTGCCGCTGAATGCGCCGCCACCATGGCGCGCGACGCCGCCATATGTGTCGACGATGATCTTGCGTCCGGTCAGGCCCGCGTCAGCGGCCGGGCCGCCGATCAGGAAGCTGCCGCTCGGGTTCACCATGATCTTGGTCCTGGCGTCCCGCGGCACGTCCTTCAGCACCGGGTCGATCACCATCGCGTTGACGCCCTCGGCGATCTCCTTCTGGCTCACCGTCGGCAGGTGATGGGTGGAGACGATCACCGCCTCGATCCGTTTCGGGCGACCGTGCTCGTACTCGACTGTCACCTGCGTCTTGCCATCGGGGAGCAGGAACGGCAGCGTGCCGTCCTTGCGCACCTGCGCCAGCCGGCGCGCCAGGCGGTGGGCGAGCGAGATCGTGAGCGGCATCAGCTCCGGCGTCTCCCGGCACGCGAAGCCGATCATCATGCCCTGGTCCCCCGCTCCCTGCAGCTCGAACGGGTCGTCCTCGAGCGTGCCCTCGCGCTCCTCGAGCGAGTGGTTCACGCCGGCGGCGATGTCGGGCGACTGCTCCTTCAGGTAGACCTGGATGAGCGCATGGTCCGCGTCGAAGCCGTACGCCTCGGCGCTGTAGCCGATGCCCCGGATCGTGTCGCGGATCACGCGCTGGATGTCCAGCTCCGCGTGAGTCGTGACCTCGCCGATGACCACGCAGAGCCCCTTCGTGATCGCAGTCTCACACGCAACTCGCGCGTCTGGGTCTTGCGCCAGCATGCCGTCGAGGACCGCGTCCGAGACCTGGTCGCAGATCTTGTCGGGATGTCCCTCCGTCACCGATTCGGAGGTCAGCAGGTACGAAGGCGAGGTGCTGAAAGAGGTTGCCACGCGACGCCCCATCATATCTAGGTCGAAACCGGCAACGATTTGCCGTGTTACTGGCAAGACGGTGGCGACGTTGGGTCTGCCGATGAGATTGGCCCTGGTCCTCTGCGTTCTGGCCCTGACCGCCGCGCCGGCCTGCGACGCACCGTGGGAAGGACCACAGCTGCCAGCCGGCGCGGACCAGGTCCCCACGACAGCGGTCGCGAGCGGGCCATGGAACTGCGGCTCTGGCGCGGCTGTCGTCGCGGGCGCGACGCTCGAGTCCGTGCGATCAAACGTCCTGGCGGTCTGCCCAGCTCACCCCGGCTGCAGCCCTGCTCTGGGATGCTGGCCCGGGCTGGTCGAACAGCCGCACGTGATCTACATCGCCGTGGTCGAGACGTTCCAGTGCAACCGGGCGGAGAAGGTCGAGACGGCAGTGTCGGGTCGGACCTTCTTCTATATCGAGTGGCTCGGGCACGAGTCAGGACAGTGCGAGATGGCACCGATGCCGGGGTTCGTCCTCCGCGTGGTGAGCCGCTCATACCTGCCGCCCTCCGGCGTCCTCAGCATTGAGCTCCAGCTCCAGTGGGCGGACCGTCCGACCGAGCATTTCGACACGCAGGTCGAGCTGGTCTAGGAGGCCGTCCTCTGCCGGCGCTCCTCGGGCTGCTGCCCGAGCAGCTGGGCCTGGAGGGCGAAGATGTCGTCGAGCACGCGGTCGATCCTGCGCCCTTCGAGCCTGTGCTCGGCGATCACGCCCGAGTGCTCCAGAGCCTTGCGCAGCCGCGCGCCCAGCGGCCCGTCGACCCGGGTCTGGCCCTTGATCTGCGCCTCCTCGAGGATCTCGAGGCAGCGGTCGAGGGCGACCTGGCGCAGCCGGTGCTCCCTGCCGCTCATGACGTGGTCATACGCCCAGGACCTCGACGCGGCCCGCGGTGACGCGGACCATCACCTTGTCCAGCGGCGGCAGCGGGTAAACGGCGTCGGTCGACTTGCCGGCGACCGTGAAATCCTTGTTGTGGCACGGACAGCTCAGCACGGCCCCCTGCTGGTTCCACCAGAGCTCGCACGGAAGATCGGAGCAGATCGCCGAGACCGCGAAGACGGTGTCGCCTTGCCTTGTGACGAACGCGCCGACAGCCCCGGCCTTGACCTGGCGCGCCTGCCCGGGAGTGAACTCGTCCAGTGCACCGACGTCGAACCACTGGCCGTTGAGCGGCTTGATCACCGACGCGGTGGGCCCCGACACATGAGCCTCCTGCAGGCTGCGGCCGAGCATGCCGCCCCCGACCGCCCCGGCGGCCACGCCAAGCCCGGCGACGAGGGCCGCCCGCCTGGTCAGCCAGCCGTCCGCCGGCGCGGAGTCGAGCCGGCGCGCCAGCTCCTGCCGGAAGGCGGGTGACATGCGCTGGGGTCCCTGGCGGATCGCCGCCAGGCGGGCGGCCATGATGATCGCCTCCTTCTCCTCCGCATCGCCGCCGCGAAGCTTCAGCCGGCGCCCGCGCAGGAGGTCGGCGACGATTCGCTCCACGCGGTTCTCGTGCTTCTCACCCATCGAGGCGCACCTTCGCGGCCGCGCGCAGGGCGCGCAGCTGCATCACCTTCACGGCTCCGACTGTCGATCGCATCTCCGCGGCCACTTCCTTCAGTGAATACCCGTGCAGGAAACGCAGCTCCAGGACTCGCCGGTAGTTGTCGGAAAGGGCGGCCAGGACCTTCTGGGCCCGTTCGGCCGACTCCTCGGAGTACGGAGCCGGGGTCGTCATGGCCAGGTCGTCATGCAGCTCCGACTCCGAAAGGCCCAGGCGCGTGCTCCAGAAACCGCCGAGCACCGACCTCGCGGTCGCGAACAGGTAGCCGCGGATCGCGCTTGGCGGGGCTCCCTGCCGGAGGCGGGGAATCGCCTTCATCGCCACCTGCTGGGTGAGGTCCTCGGCGTCCGCCCGGTTGCCCACGCGGGCGTAGATGAAGGCGTAGACCATCTCGAGCTCGTCGAGAGCGATGTCCGTGGCCCGCGGCGCGGCGGGCAGCTGGAGGACGTCGCCGGTGGTCTCCGGGTCGGGCTGCCCGGGATCCACGGTCATCGGGCAGATCCAGAAATGCTATCGATCACCGTTCACGGGCTACCCGAGCAGGTTACTGGACGCCGCTTCGGCTTCAGCCGCTAAGGGCCCTCGGGGCCCTCATGCATGGCGGAGACCGGGGTAGCCGCGGCGCCGCCACAGGATGAAACCGAACCCAAGCACCATCACCACGGGGCCGATCGCGCCCAGCCCGCTGACGATGTAGTTGATCGTCGTCACGAAGTTGTGGGCCGCGTCGCTCAGGGCTGTCACGAAGCCCCAGCTGTCGGCGCTCTGCGCAGACACCGGCGCGCCCGCCTCGATGAGCTGCACGGTTACCGAGCTGTAGGCGGTGTTGTGGTCGAGGTACTGGATCTGGCCCTTGAGCTCCTCGATCTGCTGCGTGATCTGACCCAGCTGGGTCTGGATGGCGATGATGTCCGCCACCGACTGCGCGCGGCCGAGCAGGGTGAGCATCGCCTGCCGCTGCGCCTCTTCGTTGGCCAGCCGGGCCTGGAGGTCGACGTACTGGGCGCTCACGTCCTGGCCGGTCAGGTGCTCGCTCTGGACCTTGCCGCGCTTGGTCAGCGCGTCGATGGTCTC
>Ga0073928_10004415_pt1 | contig 20846 bp, 19 predicted proteins | sample PaiPotPPA55metaG_FD_76969 | JGI IMG/M metagenome (GOLD analysis project Ga0073928, IMG submission 76969) | Iron sulfur acid spring bacterial and archeal communities from Banff, Canada, to study Microbial Dark Matter (Phase II) - Paint Pots PPA... ...
GCTGATCGTTCCCGGCGTATTTCTTGGCGGTTTTCTCGGAGGCAGACTGGCGAATTCGCTGAGCCCGCACCGAATGCGGATTACGTTCGCGGCGTTCCTTTTTTTGCTGGGGGCGTGGCAAGTGGTTTCTGCATGGACCAAATAGGGAATCGCCTAAGTGTTTCGTTCATTTTGGGCCTCGTTTGGAAGCCGGAACCTAACGCAGCACAGTCTGGAAAGGCAGAAAGCCAAAGGACATCAGGGTGACTTGAGGGCAAAGAGGTGTTTGCGCGATCGGAGGGATTACGTGGTGGCTACACGATTGCATTAGACTTTTTTCGTGGAGATTACTGCGAAGAAACAGACGCTAAACATTCTCGGTCGCGCCGGGCTTGTCTTGATTCTGCTTGGATTTGCGGTGGCCTCGACGCGGGAGGGAATTGCGTCGTGGCTGGGTCGTAAGGGTACGATAGAGCGGCTTGGTCAAGCTCAGGAATGGGATCCGACGGATCCGGGCCTTCCCGTCGCTGCGGCGGAGCTTCTTTCCAATTTGCCGGATGAGGATTCGGCGCGAGTGGCACATTCGCTCGACGTAGCGACGCGCGAAGGACCGAACCGCGCGCTGAATTGGGCGCTTCTCGGCGAAGCGGAGGAGTTCGCTGGAGACGACAAGAAAGCGGCGATGGCGTTCGAGCGGGGGCTGGCGGAGTTTCCCAGGTCTCCCAAAATCAATTGGGTGTATGCGAATTTTCTGATCCGGGCGGGTGACGCCCAGCGCGCACTTGGTCTGATGCGGGTAGCGATTGCGGGCGACCCGGCGCTGCGCACGGGCGCTTTCGACCTTGCCTGGCGCGCCGGCCTGCCACCGGAGGAAATTCTCGAAGCGGTGCCCGACGAGCCCCAGGCGCTTTCCGTTTATCTCGACTATTTGGGCCGCACGAACCGGCTGGACGCGGCTAAAGACGTTTGGTCACGCCTCATGGCCCGGCAGGACGCCATCGATCGCGACGCGGCGTTCCGCTATTTCGACGCGCTGCTTTATTCGCGGCAAATCGACGCGATGAATGCGGTTTGGTCCGATCTTGTCCGCCACAACGCCATGTCGGATGTCGCGGCGCGATTTCCCGCTACCGCAGCAGGTTCCAATCTGGTTGCCAATCGGGCTTACAACTTGGTGATGAACGGCGGTTTCGAAGCGCCCGTCCTGAATGGCGGGTTCGACTGGCGGCTGGTGCCCGTCGAAAGCGCACAGATTTTCGTCGACACCGGCGTGACGCACCAGGGGTCGCATTCGCTGTACATCGGCTTTGACGGGACCCATAACATCGACTTCGGGCAAGTGGTGCAATACGTGCTGGTCGATCCGGATACAAAGTACCGATTCACGGCGTACGCGCGCGGCGACAAAATCACGACGGACAGCGGACCGCGCTTCGCAATCTACGATCAGATCGACCGAAGAGCGCTTTCGGTGGAAACTCCCAACATGACGGGAACTTTTCCGTGGGAAGGGCAACAAGTGGAATTCACCACCGGCCCCCAAACGCGCCTAGTGGCGATTCAGGTCCAACGGCCGCCGAGCCGCAAACTGGACAATGAGATCGCCGGGAACCTCTGGATCGACGACGTCGAGTTAGTTCAAGTCCCGTAGAATGAGTGTCACGATTTGGAACACTCCGGCGAACGCTGATTTTGCCGCCATCCCGAAACTTGTTATATTCGATTGCTCGTCTTGGTGGCTGAATGTCGTCGCTTCAGCCGAATCCCCGATTCTAGGGGGCCCTCAAAATTCATAACTGAGAGGAAACGGAATGCGTGTGGAGCGCAAGCCTGAGTTCTTTGGCGGCAAAGATATAAAAGTGGGAATCATAGGGTGCGGATACGTGGGTTTGCCGCTTGCGTTACGGTTTGCCGACGTGGGCCAGCGCGTGACGGGATTCGACCTCGACAAAAGCAAGATCGACAAGCTGAACGCGGGACAGAGCTACATCCAACACATTCCAGCCGACAAGATTCGGCAGCACGTGGAGGCAAAGCGATTCGACGCGACGACGGAGTTTGCGCGGCTGCGCGACATGGACGCCGTGCTTATCTGCGTGCCTACGCCGCTAGACGAACGGCGCGAGCCGGACCTGAGTTACGTGGAGAATACGGCGCTTGCCATCGCGCCGAACTTGCAGCGAAACCAACTGATCGTGCTCGAAAGCACGACGTACCCTGGGACTACCGAAGAGCTCGTGCTGCCGATTCTCGAAAAAGGCGGGCTGAAGTGCCCGATTGACCGCGGCGTGAGCGGCGCGGATGTGGCCACGGATTTTTATCTGGCGTTTTCGCCGGAGCGCGAAGATCCCGGCAACAAGCAGTTCGGGCTCGCGCAGATTCCCAAGGTGGTGGGGGGCATAAATCCGGCCAGCGGGCGCGCAGCCGTGGGGCTGTACGCGCAAATCGTGTCGCGCGTTGTGCCGGTGAGTTCGACTCGCGCGGCCGAGATGGTGAAGCTGCTCGAAAACATTTTCCGCTGCGTGAATATCGCGCTCGTGAACGAATTGAAGCAGTTGAGCCTGCGAATGGGCCTCGACATCTGGGAAGTGATCGACAGTGCCGCGACGAAGCCCTTTGGCTTCATGCCGTTTTATCCCGGACCGGGCCTGGGAGGGCACTGCATCCCCGTGGATCCCTATTATCTTTCGTGGAAGGCGCGCGAATACGATTTTGCGACGCGGTTTATCGAGCTGGCAGGCGAGATCAATACGGAAATGCCGTACCACGTGGTGAACGCCGTCGGCGCCGCGCTGAACGAGCGGCAGAAGAGCATCAAGGGTTCGAAGGTGCTGCTACTGGGAGTGGCATACAAGAAGGACGTGGATGATTTGCGCGAGTCGCCGTCGTTGAAGCTACTCGAGCTGCTGACGGAGCGGGGCGCGAATCTGGAGTACAACGATCCGTACTTTCCCGCGCTGCATCGCATGCGGCACTACGATTTTTCGAACATGCGGTCCGTGGAACTCACGCCGGAGCGGTTGGGGAGCTACGATTGCGTGCTGATCGCGACCGACCATTCGAGCTACGATTACGAAGCGATCGTTCGACACTCGAAGCTGGTGGTGGATACGCGAAACGCGACGCGGAAATTGAAGGGTGCGCGCGAGAAGATCGTGCACTGCTAAAAGGCCTGCGGGAAAAGTCGGACCCGCGCCTTAGGTTATGGCGGTCATTGGTCCTCGGTTTGTTTGGTCTTGATGGTGGCAAGCGACAGCAGTATAAGTATCGTATGCGTGTAATGGGTGAGCTCGGCCGCAAGGGTCTACCCCGCGCGATTCCAGCGGAAGAACTTCAGATAATGTTAGGAACCAGTCAGGCGTTCTGTTCATGGGATGCCTCGAATTCGACGGTCAGCGAGTTAATGGCCCACTGGCCTTTTTTGTTTTCCCACCCTCTGATGGGCGCAAATAAAGAGCCTACAAAATAAGGACTGCTAACCGTGGCGGTTCATGGCCCGCCCGATTCACAGGCGAGCGGATCTTGTCAGTCCTAAAGTAAGTATCCTAGAATCAATCACATATCGCATCGGAGTGGTGTTTACCTTCACGACCGGAATAGGAGGAAAGTCCCATTGTGCCGGCCATTCCCTGTAGCTAAGGTACTAGCACTATGCCACTCACACATACGTCCCCAGCCGATGCGAAAACGTGGATTGCCGACCCCGGCCGCCGCCGAAGTATGCGAGTGCTCCTGAGCGTGCCGATTTCGGTGGCTGGCAAGAACTCCAAGAGCCAGGACTTCACTGAAGAGACGCGCACGCTCGTGGTGAACGCGCACGGCGCGCTGATCGCGCTGGGAGCGTCTGTCGCAGCGGGCCAGCAAGTGACGGTTTCGAACAAGGCGACGCGAGCGTCGCTCGAATGCAGGATTGTTTACCTGGGGAGCTCGCAGGCGGGCAAAGTGCAAATGGGAATCGAGTTCGAGAGACCCTTCCCCGCGTTTTGGCAGATCGATTTCCCGCCGGATGACTGGGTCATTCCCGAAAACTGACGGCATCCAGCGCCGAGGCCGCGCAGTATTTCCTACTTGGAAGCGGAAACCATTTCAACGTGCAAACTGTCGAACGGCAACTCGGCCTTCATTGCAACGGGTGTATGCGCGGCGTCGTGCGCGAGCCACACCACAAAACTGACTCCGGGAACTTCCTTCTCGTGCTGGAACACACGAATCGCGATGCGAGTGGCGGAAAACGCGCCAGCGGGAAGGGTCAAGGCCTCGTCGCGAGATTCCATCCGCGCGCGCATCTCGTAAAGATTGTGGCCGTCGTAGACGGGACTGCGCACCTCAGGCGTCCGCTGCCAGTCGAGCGCACGCAGTGAGTACAGCGCGCCCAGCGGATCGCGCGTTTCCGGCAGGACGATCACGGCCGGTCCGGGCGCTCGCGGAGTTTGCCCTTCCGGGATGAATCTCCACTCCTGATCGAGTTTGCGCCCCATTTCGCTGAGGTACGTTTCATACTGGCGGCTTTCGAGCGATGTCGCGTCGGTGTAAGAATCGAACTGGTCGTCAATCGCGAAGAGAGCACGCACGGGACTTGCGGTGTGCGCCGACGCACGGAAGTGCCACGTCTGCCAGCCGTAGAAGTCGCGGCGTTCGGGTACGCTGAGTTCCACGGTGGCGGCCGTGGCGAACGAAGCCCAGGAGACCTGGTATTTGAGCAGCTCACCGACGCGAAACGGCATAGGCAACTCTTTTGGCGCCGCGGGAGATGCAGCCTTGGGTTTCGCGGACTTCCGGGCCGAAACCTGAAGGTTCCCTGTCGCCGACGCGTAAGGGAGCGCTGAAGAGGTTGCGCCGATCACTAAACTTGCGGCAGCAAGAATTAAGAGGGTGCGGCCACGCAAGATGGGAACTGATCTCACTTCATCGTCCATTGAGGTGAGAAGGGAGCTCCGTCAGCGTGTCGAGCATGACGTCGGGCGGATTGGCACGGAGACCGTCGGCGCCCAGGCCGTACGAAACGCCGCAAGCCCAGATTCCCGCATTGCGCGCCGTCTGGACGTCCACCTCGGAATCTCCCACCATCATTGCCTCGCGCGCGGTTGAATGCAGATCGCGCAGCAGGATTTCGACGCCCATGGGATGGGGCTTCTTTTTCTCGAAGCTGTTGCCGCCGTAAACGTACCGGAAGTGGCGCGAGAGGCCGAGGCCGTCGAGAATCGCGCGGCTGAAATTCACAGGCTTGTTGGTCAAGACGGCCATCGGACGCTGCGCGAGAAGTTCGAGCGCCTCTCGCACGCCGGGATAGGCGACCGTGTTATCGAGCATGTGCGCGCGGTAATACGAGAGGAAATAGGCGAGGCCGCGGTCGACTTGTTCATCGGTGATCTCGTGGGGCACGGTGCCCTCAGTCAGCGCTCGCCGCACGAGCACCGGGGCTCCATTGCCCACGAGACTGTAAATCGTGTCGTGAGAGAGCGGCACGCGGCGCATGTATTCGAGCATAGCGTTGACGGAGAGCGCGAGATCGAGCTTTGAATCGATCAAGGTGCCATCGAGGTCAAAAATCAGGACGCGAACGGCGGTGAATCGGTTGTGATTGTCAGCCATTTTTTGCAGAAGGCGCGGAACCCGCGGATCCCGAGTCTTGAGTCAGATTAACACGACGAAAAGAAACAAAAACAGAGTCCGCTTCCCAGTGGTTTGGCGGTTTTCGCGCGTTATAAAGACAATGTGGACTGTTTTCGAGTACGTCGTGGCGGGCGGGGATGAGCAATCAAGGGAGGGAATTGGTAGATTATCGGCAGGAATCTACTGTGCAAGCCACTGGCCATCGCCCAGCGTGGAAGACACTGTTGGCTTTCGCAATTATCTATTTCGTGTGGGGATCCACATTTCTCGCAATTCGTGTCGGCGTCCGTGAAGTTCCGCCGTTCCTCCTGGCAGCGACGCGTTTCCTGGTTGCGGGACTCGTTCTTTACGGGTGGACGCTCGCGCGAGGCGAGCGCTCGCCGACCGGACGCCAATGGGCCTCGGTGTCTTTACTCGCTCTTCTGATCTTCGTCCTCGACTACGGATTGCTGTTCTGGGCCGAACAGCGCGTGCCTTCGGGCATAACCGCGGTGATGATGGCTACGATCCCGGCGTTTATGGCGTTGTCGGAAATTATTTTCCTGCGAACGCAAAGGCTCACCGTGCGCTTAGGGTCGGCTCTCTTGATCGGGCTCGCCGGAGTGGGCGTGCTGATGAGCCGTTCACTGGACCTTGGCGGAGCGCCGATCGACAGGCTGGGCGCCGTGGCGCTGATCGTTGGATCGGTGAGTTGGTCGATAGCGTCGGCGTTTGCGCGCATGCTGCCGCTGCCGCCTTCCAAAGTGATGAGCTCGGGCGCACAAATGCTTGCGGGCGGAGTGTTTCTGGCTCTCACGGCGCTCGGGCTGGGCGAATTTCGAAATTTTCATCCGTCGGCGGCTTCGCGCGGCGCATGGCTCGCGTTGCTTTATCTGATTGTCGCAGGCTCGATCATCGCGTTTACCGCCTACGTGTGGCTGATTCATCATGAATCGCCAACAAAGGTGGCGACTTATGCGTACGTGAACCCTGTGGTGGCAGTGCTGGTTGGATATTTCCTCGGCGGCGAAGCGCTGGGCCTGCGAACGATTCTGGGGACGGTGTTTGTTCTGATCAGCGTGGTGGTGATCACGACGACGAGAGCGAAGAGGGGTGCGGTTGTGGCGGTACCATCCGTGGAAGACGCCGACTGACTTTGGTTAGGCGGGTAACCGAACGTCGCCGGGCGACGCGGACCCCTACGGCTGCCGGTCGACTTGAACTTCGGGAAAGAGTTGAGGCAGCTTGTTGAGCGAGGCGGGGGGTGCGTCCTTCAGGTAGACGTCGAAGAAGGTGTGCACGTATTCGGTAGTGATGGCCAGGCCGCGGCGCGGGGCGAGGTTGCCGAATCCCAACCGGCGCAGCAGGCCTATGACGTACTGGCTCTTCAACAGAATCTGGTCACTGAAGCTAAAGTGATTCGCGCCGCGGATGGTGATGGAGAGGTGTCCGTTCGGAACGCGGCGGTAAATGGATTGGAAGTTGGCCAGGATTTGACCGCTGGCCGGATCGGGCAGGTCTCGGCTGTGGTCGCTAAGAAGGAACATGAAGGGCTGCGTGAGGCCGTCCTGAACCACACTGCCGTAGGGCGCGCCGTCAATATCGATGCCCGCCTTGCAGCGGGGATCGTCATGACAGAATTGAAGCGCCGTTGCGCCGCCGAACGAGTGCCCGAACATGCCGAGGCGCTTCATGTCGAGGCGGCCCGTGAACTTGCCGGATGGGTCGGCGGCATTCAGACGTTGCAATTGGTCAACGACAAACTTTGTGTCGCTGGTCCACATGGGCAGAAGCTTGTTGATGAGACGATCTTGCTGCTCGGTGGGGAGATTTTCGGGATCGTACTCTGGCGGCCTTGTGATGATGCGACCGTCGGGGAGCACAACGAGGTAGGTTCTGTAAGGCGCGTCGAAACCGACGACGACGTAGCCGTGACTTGCGAGGTCTTCAGCTAGCGTGGTGAAATCCGTGGTCGGTGCGGCGCCGCCGGCGCGCATGATCACGACCGGATAGGAGCGCTCGTCCTGCGCGACGTCTGGATCCGAAGTGCTGTGGGCGTGCACGAGCGACGAGTCTCGCGTAAGGAGCCGCATCAAGCTGCCCGAATGCTGCGCGTCTGCCAATCGCCACGGCGCGGGCACGTAATCCACCGGTGCGGCAGATACCGGAGTTAGGGCCGGGTACCAAATCCAAACCAGTACGTCCCGCTTCGCTCCTGGAGACGGGGCCAATTCGTCCGTCTCGGCGTCGTTGACCCATCTATACGTCGTCCGGCCGACGGCAAAGTGGCCAGTGGGCTCGGGCAAAGTGATTTCTGAGTTGCGCTCGTGCCAAAGTAAGGCGAGAAGCATCGCCAGCGCGACAACTGCGAATAAGGCCAGCGCAGCGAGGGTCTTGATGAGACGCCCGGCAAAGTGGCGGAACTTCCCGCCCGGATTGGGGGAGTGGGGTAGAGGGGTTGGCTGGGACATAGGGGCATTCTATGAAAAGTACTTTGCATTGTAAAGTCAAATAAACGAGCCTTCTTCCCGGTGGTAGAAATGCCGAGCATTGGGATGTCTTGCGGATCGTCGAGTGATCGGAAGCTAACCCGCGACGGGCGGGTCTGCTAAGATAGCTAGTTTTCGCGTTGCCCACTCTCACGCAGAGGCCCCATGGCTGAGATCCAACCCTTTCGCGCCTTCCGATACAACACCGACCGCGTGGCACTGAAAGACGTGCTTACGCAACCCTACGACAAAATTTCGCCTGCCATGCAGGAGCGATACTACGCGGCGAGTCCCGCCAATCTGATCGCGACCGAAAAGGGGAACGTGTTCGAAGGTGATACGCCGCGGAATAACGTCTACACGCGCGCGGCGGCAAAGCTCGAGGAATGGATCGCGGGCAAAATACTTGTTCAGGATTCTGCGCCAAGCGTTTACATCTACTCTCAGGAATATCTTGTCCCCGGCACGCATTCGCGGCGCGAGCGAATCGGATTCATCGCGCTCGGGCGCCTGGAAGATTACGAGGCGAAGGTCGTTTTTCGTCACGAGCGAACCCTGTCCGCCCCGAAAGCCGACCGCATGGAACTGCTGCGCCACACCCGCGCGCAGACGGGCCAGCTTTTCATGCTCTACGATGATCCGACGAGACGCATCGAAGTGCTGCTGGAAGAAACAGCTCACAAGAACGCGCCTCTCGAACTGCAGGACGAATATGACGTGCTGCACCGGCTGTGGCCCGTTTCGGATCAGGCTTTCGCGCGACGGATTCAGAAGGAAATGTCCGATAAGAAGCTTGTGATCGCCGACGGCCATCACCGCTACGAAACCGCGCTGAGCTACCGCAACGAGCGCCGGGCCAAGCGGGGCAAGACCGATCCGTCCGCCGCCTACGAATTCGCCATGATGACGTGCATCAACTCGCATTCGAAGGGATTGACGATTCTTCCCACGCACCGGCTGGTGCGAAATCTCGCCGATTTCAATTTCGAGCGGTTTCGCAAGGCCGTGGGCCCCTTTTTTGACTGGTACTCATATCCCTTTCAGGACGCGGAAGAGCGCGCCGTGAGCTACGCAGAATTCCGGCGGGATTTCGAGGGACGCAGCCGCGAGCGCCGCTCAATCGGAATTTACCCGGGCGGAGTTTCCATCGGGGGAGGTCCTGCGAACAGCGGCGCGTTTTATTTGTTTTTGCTGCGACGCGACGCGGACCTGGAGACGTTGCTGCCCGATTTATCCGAAGCACAGCGCCAGCTCGACGTGGTTCTGCTGCATCGGCTGATTCTCGATAAGGGACTGGGAATTACGGCGGAAGCCGTCACCGCCGAAAAAAATGTGAGCTATGAGCGCGAAATGGATGCGGCCATAGCGGCGGTGGACAAAGGGGACGCCCAGCTTGCTTGTTTGCTCAATCCCGTGCGCGTCCAACAGGTGATGGATATCGCGCTGGGTGGCGACGTGCTGCCTCAGAAATCCACGGATTTCTATCCCAAGATGCTGAGCGGGGTTGCGATCTATCGCGTGGAAGATTGAGGAGTCAGGCCGCGGGAAAAAGGCGCGAAACACTACTGCAAAGCATTACCACAGAGTGCACAGAGAAAGACCTGAGGGCACGAAGAAGCGCCCGCACGAGCCGACTCTAGGAGTCGGCCAAGCGCGAGTTAGACACGAAGAGCGCGCGATTCGATTTGCCCCGTTCGATAGGATTGATCGAGGTTACTTGGGGAAGCTTTGGACGGCGGCGGCTTCGTTGGGGTAAGTATCGAAGACCGTCATCAGCTTCGTGACCTGCAAGACTTCCTGGAATTTCGCGCCGAGGTTCACGAGTTTCAAGGTGGCGCCCTGCGAACGTGCGCTGTGGAACGTCGCGACGAGAGTTCCAAGACCGGCGCTGTCGATGTAGCTCACCTGCGCCATGTTCAACACGATCTTCTTCTTGCCCGCCGCAAGCAGAGCCTTGACCCGTTCCCGAAAGGCGTTGCTTTCCTCGCCCAGCACGATGCGCCCTTCGATATCGACCACGGTGATTCCGTTCACATCCCGATCCGTCATTCTCAGTGCCACGTTCACGCCTCCTGGAAATCTCGTTGAGTTCTTGGACTTGTAAGCTACCGAAACGGCGGCCGTGCCGGCTGCTGCGTGACCAGCCTCAGTAAAAATCCGAGCAAGACATATAGTAGCCGCAGCCGCGGCAAATCATCTTGCAGCTCCGCTGCTCAAGACGAGCGGAGCAGCGCGGGCAATATCCTAAGGCGAACTCTGGCTCTCGATCTCGTGATGAACCGATCGCCGGCTCGGCATGCGTCGGAGTCGCGGATGCTCCCACGGTCGGGTTTGACAGTGTCATTTCCGGACGCCCCACGAACGGACTTTATAACACATACCTGTCTCTTGGGAAAAGCAAACGTGTAAAGACCAAGGATCTGTCCCAGGTGAAGTAATCCCGGGGGTTTAGACACCAGGAACGTTCCGGAAGTGCCCTTTGCGAGCCTGAAATGCGAAGGGCTGAAGAGGCATCAGCTGTATAATAAAAACAACCGGGCGCCCAGGGGCGGCGTCTGATTGTTCAGAAGCGAGGTCGCCATGAGCATGAACCGCCAGGCAGGGCTCGCCGCAGCAGTGATTGCCACTTGCTTGATGCTTGCGCCTTCCGTAGTGCGCGCTCAGAAGTTGGGAACGCGACCTTCCGGCGCACCGCCTCCAGTTTTGGCACCTGCAGCTTCTTCCGTTCCGGCACACCGGGCTTACTCGGGCAGCAGTCACCAGGCGCGAAACAATTCAACTTCTTCGGCATCCTCGGGTGGGTCAGCTCGCCTCACGAGCGGCGGCGGACCGAGCAGAACGAGCCCTAGGCGGGCGGATGCGGATTTCGGCGGCTCTGCCGCGCTTCAGAACCTGCTAAATATCACGCCGAACTCGGGGTTTGACTACGAATTCGTCAATTCGATTAACGGCGACCTTGCTGCCAAGGCCCTGATCGATCCTGTAACCCAACTCGAAATTGCGCAGGCAGCGCGTCTGCTGAGGGTAACGGGAGGGCGTTTCTCCGGCGCGTACATCTTGGGCGAGGGAGGCTATTACGTTCCGTCGGACTCAGGAGAACAGCCCGCGCCCGCAGCCGAAGATTCGGAGACACAACAGGCGCCGGGGCCTCAGCCCCAAATCATAATCCTGCAGCAAGCGCCGCAGCAAAGCGGGCAGCCAGTCAGCGGTGGGCCGGAAGAAGCGGTTACACCGGTTCAGGACGAAGGTAAGTTCACGCTGGTGCTTCACAGCGGGAAACAGATTCAGACTGTCGCGTTTACCCACACAAGCGACAAGATCGTTTACATCACACCTGACGGAGGTCGCGCGTCGATCGCCTCGGGCGACCTTGATGCCGATGCAACCATGCGAGTGAACGAGGAACGCGGTACGCTGCTGCAGTTGCCTCTGTAGGTTTCCTCTCGACTCATCAAATTGGGTCATCTATTGGACGGGGCGGTGGGCAGGTTCAGGCATGTACGGACCAGCCTCGGCGGGCAGGCCTGCGCGTTCGAACTGGATGGTGGTGTGGGTAATTCGAAAATTGCGTTCGAGAGCGGCGCAGATGTTGGTGAGAATTTTTTCGCTGTCTTCCATGTGCATGTCCGGGATGCGAGCGTGGCAGGAGAGCACGACCATGTCCGTGCCAAGGGTCCAGATATGAACGTCGTGAACTTCCTGGACGCCTGGGACGCGCAGGATCGCACCGGCAACCTCTTCGAGGCGAATTTCCCGCGGCAAACCTTCCAACAAAATGTGGCCGCTTTCTCTGAGGATTCCCGTCGCGGACCACAAAACCATCGCGCCGATTCCAATGCCGACGACGGGGTCCACCCATTTCGCGCTGGTCCAACGAATCACGAGGGCACCGGCGAAAATCGCGACGTTGGACAAGGCGTCGCCCAAATTGTGCAACCACACGGCGCGCACGTTGAGGTCGCGGCGTCCACGATGGACGGCGATCGTGATGCCGCCGTTGATCGCGAGCGCAAGCACCGAAACCCAGAGCATCAGGTTGGTCTGCACCTCCACGGGATTGCGAAGGCGCAACGCGGATTGATAGAGCAGAAAGACGGCGACGAGTTCAAGCAGCATCGCGTTAACGAATGCCGCGAGGATGCCGGCGCGATGATACCCGTAGGTTTTCTCCGATGTGGGAGGCCGCAACGCCATGCGCATCCCGATCCAGGAAATGATCAGCGTGGGAATATCGGTGAGATTGTGAACGGCATCGCTGACGAGGGCAATGGAATGGCCCAGGTAACCGGAGATGAGCTCGACGGCAACCAGCGCGAACGTGACAGCTACGGCGCCGCCTAGCAGTCCGGTCATGCCGCGACCCGGCGCGTGGGCGTCGCCGTGGGCATGCCCGTGAGCGTCGTGGCTATGGCTGCCGTGCGCGTGGAAATGCATCAGGCAAATTCTAGCCGCAGAATGCCGCGCCGGACAGCAATAACCTGTGTTCCTTGGCGTGGACGTACACGCCTCGTGTTGACGAAGGCGATAAGGAACGGACCGTACGAAACGCGATTGACTTACCTTGCCGCCACCGCCTACCATGACACGAATTCGCATCAGGGAGCTCTGGGGCGCTAGGGTCAGGCGTCACGATTAGCCCAGCGATGACGCACCATACTGCCAAGTTGGTCTTCTGGGGAGTGCGCGGCTCGACGCCGACGCTGGAGCGCGATACCTGGCGCTACGGGGGAAACACGCCCTGTCTGGAACTCACCGCGCCGGATGGCACGCGGTTCATCCTCGACTGCGGCACCGGCCTGCGAATGCTGGGCAATCGTTGGACGAATTTGCGCGGCAACAATGGCATCGACGCTCACGTGCTGGTGACGCACTATCATTGGGACCACATCCAGGGCATCCCTTTTTTTCATCCGTTTTTCGAGGCGCGCAATCATTTCCACTTCTACAGCTTCCAATCGAAACATCTTGGCCACGACAGTTTGCGTCAGGTGCTAGAAGCGCAGCTCGCGAAGCCCTATTTTCCGGTGGATCTGAGCATGATGACAGCAGAGCGAGAATTCCGCGAGATCTCGGGTGGCGAGAAATGGGAAGTCAACGGAACGAAGGTCACTGCGGCGTGGCTGAATCATCCGCAGGGCTGCCTGGGATATCGGCTGGACACGACGTGCGGTTCGGTTGTGTATGCCACCGACAATGAGCCGGGCGTCGCCCAATTCGATGCGAGCTTGCGGCAGTTGGCGACTGGAGCGGACGTACTGATCTACGACGCGCAATATTCACCCGAGCAGCTTGCGTCTGCACACAAAGGCTGGGGCCATTCGAGCTGGCTGGAAGGCGTGAAGATCGCCCGCGAAGCCAAGGTGCGAAACCTGGTTCTTTTCCACCACGATCCGGATTCCTCGGACAAGAATGTGGACGGATTTCTTTCGGCGGCGCGGCAGGAGTTTCCGGCAACGTGGGCGGCGACGGAAGGCATGACGATCACGCTGAGCGATCGCGGAGTGGATGTGGCGCTGCGGGGTTCGCGTGTGGGCCAACGGAGGCGATTGCGTTTCGCAGCCACGGTCAGCGGCCAGTCGGAGGATGGGAAGACTTTCGAGGAGAAGGCGACCGTACGCGACTTGAGCCTGCAAGGCGCCTACCTGTGCCTGAAGAACCGGCCGCGGTTGCAGTCGGAAGTGCGCGTCGTGATCGAGGCGTCGGGAGACAAGGATCGGGCGAGCGTGCTGTCATTGCGCGGCACCGTGATTCACTGCGACCCGGGACGCGAAAAAAGCGAAAACGGAGTTGGAGTTGTGTTCATCGAGGAAGGAGACCCGACCCTTCCGGGAGCCTGAAGCGGGGCACGTGGATGCAGTAATACGCGAGAGAGCTTCCGTTGCGATATTGCGGCTAGTCGGCGACCGAAAGGCTTGAGAGTTGAGCGTCAAGGTCTGCCAGCGCGCGAGTGAGCTGCTCTTTGTATCTCGGATTCTGGCTTGATTCGATTTCGCGTTGAACGCGGGTCCGCGAGAGGATCAACACTTCACGTCGGCGATTCAATTCCACGTCCGAAGGAGTCAATTGGGCTTTGTTGCTTCGGTTGTCCTTCGATTGCGCCTCCCGGACCTGATCTTCGACGGCTTTGCTCTCCCAACCTCTAGCCATACATCAATTCTACAGTGCCGAGCGGCGGACCTTACGTAAATTTCATTCCAGAGTTCCGATGGAAAACGTTACGCCTCGGACCGTCGCGTCGAAGATCGGACGACGTTACGGGAGAATGCGGGTGTAGAGAAAGATCAGAGCGAGCGACGCAGCGATGCCGAGAGAGAAGCCGCCGAGGTGCAGGCGCGGGTGGATGGCGCGAGCGTAACGGATACTGGCGACGAGAAAGACAGCGTTGGACACAACGGCGAAAGCAAGACCCGCGAGCACGAAGATTTCCGCATACAGGGCGTTCCAGCCCCAACCGGCAGGGCCCAGGGTCAAGACCGCGAGCGCGGCCGAGCCGAGCGTGACGATGGCGGCGGTGGCGACGGCGTAGCCGCTTGCAAAGCCAACATTTGCGTGCAGGAGAAGAAGCAGGAAGGCTATCGCATATTCCAGCAGCACGACGACGGCGACGAGAGCTCGGTAGCGGGGTTCCGTCGGGCCAAAGAGGTGTTTTTCGGAAAAGAAAACGATGGGCACGAGCGCATTCGCGAGCGCTGCGACCCACAGCGCGGTGCAGAGAAGATGCTTGCGCGGGCGGGGGATGGCGGCGTCCTGCGCGCGGCTGGGTGAGATGTTGGAGGCCACGGAAGTAATCGCGCGGATTATACAGCAGGAGGGAGAATCGTGAATGCTTCTCTTTTCGCGCCTTGGGACAGGCGAACTGTGACTGAGCCCGGCTAGCCAGGGATGGGCGGGCAGCCGGGGAATTCACCGACGAAGGTGTTGCCGATGTAGCCGAGATCGGCGATGCCGATTTTGCTGGTGTAGTAGCCGTCGCACGTGAGGTCGCGGAGAAAAGCAAAAAAGGCGACGCCCTGGCTGAGTAAAGCATCTTTCTCCGCGTTCTTGCGAAAGGCGATGAGGTCGAGGACTTCTGTTTTTTGTTCGAGAACGCAATCGAGAAAAGGCTTGCCGTAGCGATCCGTACAGAAACCGTCGAGCCAGAAGAGGCCGCCGCCGAGTTTCAATTGGTAGTCGGGATTTTCGCTGGTGAGGAGATCGATGAATTCCGGGGCGCCGGCTTCGAGGGCGCCGCCGGATTTTTCGTCTTTGGGGATGATCATGCCGCAGAGAACGAGGAGGGCGGCATACTGCGGGGCAGAGAAGTATTTGGGACTGTAGTTGCCTGCCGGACTGGAGGACTTTTCCTTGTGAACCATTTGGTGGATGTAGGCGGCGGCTTCGGCGGGGATGATCTGAAGGACAGAGCCGGAAACGGCACCGACGGCGAGGGTGCGGAGGATGTCGCGGCGGGAAATGGATTCGTCAGGCATGTTAGAGGTTGCCCTTCCGCGCTTCATCGAGGATATATTCGGAGGCTCGCCAGGAGAGAGCCATGATGGTGAGAGTAGGATTTTTGTCGGGGTTGGTTACGAAAGACGCGCCATCAGTGACGAAGAGATTTTTGACATCGTGGGACTGGCAGAAGCCGTTGAGGACGGAAGTTCTTGGATCGGCGCCCATGCGGGCGGTGCCGACTTCGTGAATGATTCGGCCGCCGGCTTCGATGCCGAAGGGGTAATCGCCATGGATGGAGGTGCGGGTTTTGTATTCGCCGCCCATGGATTCGACGATGGAGCGGAAAGTTTCCTGCATGTCCTTGGCCTGAAGCAATTCGTAATCGGACCATTTGAAATGAAAACGCAGAACGGGAATGCCCCATTGATCAACGACATCGGGATCGATTTCGCAATAGCTGTCGGGATTGGAAATCATTTCGCCGCGTCCGGCGAAGCCGATGTAACAGCCGTAGACTTTGCGTGCGCGCTGCTTTAGCTGGAGGCCGTAACCTTCCTCTGCGTCGTTCACGTCGCCGAACATGCCGATCCCGGGCATCTCGCGGCCGCCGCCAAATTCGATGTGATAGCCGCGGGGAAAATCATTCTTGCGATCAAATTTCCACCAGGGCATGTACAGGTGCATGCCGCCGGTGCCGTCGTGATTGTGCGGCGGAGTTTTCTCGAGCTGCGGGAAGTAGCCATAGCCGCTGCTGCCCACGGAGTCCATCAGATATTTGCCGACGGCGCCGGTAGAGTTGGCGAGGCCGTTGGGATACATGGTGGATTTGGAGTTGAGCAAAAGGCGAGAAGACTCACAGGCGCTGGCGGCAACGACGATGGCGCGGGCGTCGACGCGTTTTTCGGAGCGTGTGGCTTTGTCAATGTAGGAGACGCCGGTGGCTTTGCCGTCTTTATCGATGAGAATTTCGCGGGCCATAGCGCCGGTGATGAGCGTGAGCTTTCCCGTCTGCATCGCGGGAGGGAGCAAGACCTGGCTAGAACTGAAATTGGAAGCAGTGGTGCAGCCGCGGCCGCACTGGCCGCAATAATGGCAGGGCAAGCGGCCATTGAGTGCACGAGTGATGATGGCGAGACGCGATGGAATACAAGTGATATTTAGCTTGTCGCAAGCCTTCTTGACCATCAGCTCCGTGCAGCGGGGCTTGGGCGGCGGGAGGAAAAGGCCATCGGGAGCACTGGGAACATTTTCCTTGGTGCCGAAGACGCCGATGTAGGATTCGACCTTGTCGTAATAAGGCGCGAGATCGTCGTAGGTGATGGGCCAATCGTCGCCGAGGCCATCGCGCGTATTGGATTTGAAATCGATGGGAGCAAAACGCAGGGCGATACGGCCCCAGTGATTGGTGCGGCCGCCGACGATGCGGGAGCGGAACCACTGGAAATTCGAACCGGGAGCCGAGGTGTATGGCTCCCCCTCGATGTTCCAGGCGCCATTGGGGGCAAGAAATTCACCGTAATTTTCGCTCGCTTTGCCGCCGACGCCGGCGCCGCGGTGCGGCAGTTCGTACGGCCACATCAGCATCTTGAAATCTTTTTGTGGGTGGAGATCCGGACCGGCTTCGAGGAGAACGGAATTGAGGCCCCCTTCGGTGAGAATTTTGGCGGCCATGCCGCCCCCGGCACCGGAACCAATGATGCAGACGTCGAATTGTTTGGGCGAGCGCTGGACCAGGGCCATGGGGCGACTTTTCCAGGGGGATTCTACATTTTATTCGAAGTTAAGTTCTAAGCAAAAAAACACGTAAGGATACCAGAACGCTGGCCGTGGTAGGTTAGCGCATCATGCGTTGAAGTGTTCGGAGTCGAAGGATGAGCAATCGACTTAGCGGGAAAGTTGTTATCGTCACGGGTGCGGCACAGGGCATCGGTTTCGGATGTGCGAGCCTAATTGCGGCGGAAGGTGCAGCGGTAGTGCTGGGGGATCTGCAGGAGAAGAGAGGCGGGCTCGCGGCCGCGAGGATTCGATCTGCTGGGGGAAGGCCCATTTCTGTATGGTGGATGTGAAGAATGAAGAGCAGTGTTCGGGGATCGTCGAGGAGGCCATAAGATCTTTTGGAAGACTCGATGGGCTTGTCAACAATGCGGGTTGGTTTCCAAGAGCCACGCTGGAAGGGACGACGACCCAGCTTTGGGACGAGGTCATGCAAGTTAACCTTCGAGGAGCATTCTATTGCTGCAAACACGCCGCGCCTGTGATGCGAAAGTCGGGAGGAAGCATTGTGAATATGGGATCGATTTGCGGGATCCAGAGCTTGCCAAATCTCGTCGCATACGGGGCAGCCAAAGGTGGTCTGCTGTCGCTGACGCGAACTCTGGCCGGTTCACTTGCGGAGCATCGCATCAGAGTGAACTATGTTATCCCCGGCTGGGTGCTCACCGAGGGTGAGCTTGCACTGCACAAAGCGCACGGTCGGGAGGAGGAAACTCTAAGGAAGGAAGGAGAAAAGCTGCCGCTGGGCCGCCACCAGACCCCACTCGACACTGCTCACGCCGTTGTGTTCTTGTTGAGCGATGATGCTTCGCAGATTACCGGAACCGTTTTGCACATCGACGCCGGCGCCTCGACATTACCTATCGCACCCGGAGCATACCCGGGATAGGACAGCCCCTCGTTGAGATGCTTGTTTCCTGTCCCTCGTCAAAACCTTATCCGCGAACTAGTCAGCGACCGTTGACTCATTCAACGCGGCTTCAGCCAGGAGTAGTTTAGTGGCAGGCTCTCGCGTTTGCAGCAATCTCAAAAGGGTGGATTTAGCGGTGGAGCTGCTTCCCCACGGAATTGGCGCGTCGATTGCATTAAACCAGATATCGCCCGTTTGGGGGGCGGCAGATTTAGAGAAGGGAGCACTAGGATGACAGCCAAGATAGCGAAAACAACCCAGCGCCTTCGAAGCGCGAAGAAGGTCGAACCGACCAAGCCACCAGCGACTGACTATTTCTTGCGGTTGCCTGATAGCAGGTGAGCCACGGTGGATGCCCTCCGCCGAAACCACCCAGCGGCCCCTTTTGCCAGTGAGTGAGTCGCGTCTTTAACCGGCGTGGGATATCGGCAAGGTGGGAGCTTCAGCAGCTCAAAACCGGCCTATTTTTTAGTGTAGAGTCGTTGAAAGCCCACGGGGCAATCCGAGACTGGACTTTCCTGTCTTCCGACGATATCGAAACGCCAGTGTCGCGCATCCGAGTTGACACGATGGGACAGAGGTGGTAGCGTCCCGTCGCAACGAGACGTCCAAAAACGAAAATTGCGGAGGAGAGGCTATGGCCTTTGCCTTCGAATTTGACCCGATCCATCAAATCCTTCGATCCACATTTTCAGGTAAGGTGGGTGATGAAGATTTGCTGAATCACGCGCGCATGGGTTCGCTGTTGGTCACCTCGCTCGACCCACGTTTCGCCATCATTGATCTGTCAGCTGCCGATCCCTTCGAGGCTACTACCGGTGGGATGCGTGCGCTAGCAAAGTTGCCGCCGGCCATGCCACAAATGGACCGTCCTCGCGTTGTTATCGCGCCCTCTGATCACACGTTTGGGATGGCGCGAACTTTTCAAATAGAGGGAGAGACTACCCGTCCAAACTTTCACGTGGTGCGTTCTCTCAAGGAGGCATGGGCAATCCTTGGAGTGGAAATGGAGAAGGCCAAATTCGGGCCGATATCAGCTGCCTTCGTGAAATAGTTAGTAACATTGATGGCCTTAGAACCAAGACGTGCGATTTATACAACTTATCATGAGTTAGCCCCTGCGCGGTCGGTACAAAGTCCTCGGCGAATCTGAGCTACACCCCCATCCTGCAAAATATTCAACCTCACCCTTCGCGGGAATTGCTAAGTCCCGATAAACGCCGATAACCGGACCATTGAAATTCACGTCGAGATGGACAGAGAAAGTACTACGAATTTACTACAGTGAGCGTTTCTGACGGCTTCGGATATTCGCCGCAAGTCCCCCAAAACAATATAAAATCAGGGCACTCGCTGCGTGGGGCCCGTAGCTCAGCTGGTTAGAGCAGCGGACTCATAATCCGTTGGTCCAAGGTTCGAATCCTTGCGGGCCCACCAACTGTTCCCTTATCCAACCCGGACGCATGGGGAAGAATCCGGTGGCCGTCGTAGCTGCTGACCACAGGACAAAACCAATGGCCATCACCCAGCTCACACTTACTCGGTCAACGAGCCACCCCGATAGAATCAGGAAGAGCGAGTAGGTCCAGAAAAAAGACGAGAGGAGAAGTCCGAGTTGGGAGGCGGACATCCCCAGCTCGTCTTTCAAGATGGGTGCAGCGGTGGAAAGGTTGCCGCGATCGATATAGTTGATGAACACGGAGAATGCCAGCAGTCCGAGAACATATCGCGGTGTTTTTGGCACTTTCTCAACGTCGGTCATGGCGTCTGTAGTTATAAGCGACAGGGCACTGCACCAATCTATGGGTAGTTGATCAAATAGCCGTTCAATTGAAAGGTGCAGTCCGAGGACGCGGTCGTGTCCGAAGTAAAGGCAGCAAAAGAAAGCGTTGAACCGGCGTCTACGTAATAGCGGACCGGCTGATTGGTCGCGTACTGCACGGACCCTGATGCACCGGGGCCCTGGGATGTCAGCACCAGGGGATGTGAGGTTCCAAAGAACTGGCCTTTTCCCTGTAGACCAAGACTCGCAGAAGTGAAATTGTTCCCCGAAGGCGTCTGGCACGTTGCTTCCACCTGTTCGATTACCAATCGCTGGCCAGATGGGATGGTGTAATTCGTTAAGCACCCGACAAAGCTCGGATTGTCGCCGGCTGCGTTTTGCCCAAAGCAAGTCGCGAATACCGTCGGTAACCGGGCCGGGTTATCCACGTCGCGGACTAGCGCGGCCACCATCGCGTGGACCGCGTCTGGCTGGGCCAGCTGCAATGCGACCGCAAACACCGCAATTGCACCCAAACCCATCAAGAATCGCTGAAATGTTTTCATCGGCCGGGCTCCTCCTTAAGGGAACTATTGGTTTTCCTCAAACTTGTAAGCACAGCTCCACGCAGATTGCTCTCGCGTTCAAGCGTTCCGAATACGGTCGCGCCGTGCTCGGGCTGCTAGGGCAAGGGCACGGTGTAGCCGCTCAGCTCGCAATCCAGGGTTGAGCCGGGCTGATTGACCATGCCGTTTACACTGGTCCCGCAACTGACCTTTGTGCCCGCGTCAGCGTAGGCCGTAACCTGCTGCGTCCCGGCCGACACGTCGTAGACGCCATTGGGCGTTGCCGCAGCAAATGGCGTATTAATAAAGAGGACAAGAGAAACCGAGCCGTCGCCCGCAAA
>Ga0073928_10004416_pt1 | contig 20844 bp, 26 predicted proteins | sample PaiPotPPA55metaG_FD_76969 | JGI IMG/M metagenome (GOLD analysis project Ga0073928, IMG submission 76969) | Iron sulfur acid spring bacterial and archeal communities from Banff, Canada, to study Microbial Dark Matter (Phase II) - Paint Pots PPA... ...
CCATTGTCGAAGTTGCTGGTGGTCGGCTTCTTTGACAGTCAGTGCAGCAGTCGGTCGTGGCATGACCCCCAGCATAGTTGAACCTGTCCTACCTGTCCAGTTATTTGTTGGACACTACACTAGCGAACCAGCGAACCAGCGAACCAGCCAAGAACGCACGAAGGTTGTGCCACCAAAGCAAATAGATTCAGGGCCGTCCTCTTCGGTCTCGAAGAATCAATTACCGCAACCTGGGAAGATTATTGGTTCTTCAACAATCGTTCGACGGCATCCCTTGTACCGCCCACAGCACGCACGACCGGAACACTTGAATAGGCAGGATCTGGCGGCACCTGGTCCCAAAGTTTGCCTGATTGATACACGGCAACATAGTCCCAGACCACAGAGGAACGATCTCGTTCGCCGAGCGAGCGCGAGACAATATGATCCTTATCCCAATATTGAGAGACTCGGGGATCGGAGGCTCGTCTCAAAGTGGCGGTCGAAGGCGCCCCGAAATCGGTCGGTAGTACCGGTTCCCAAATCACAAAGATTCGCATGTTTGAGTCGTGCTGCTCGTCGAGCATTTTTTCAAGTGCAGAGGCCCCCTGCAGGCATACTGCTCAAGTAGGAGATACAAGCACGAGCAACCGCACCGAGCTGGCAGATGCGTTGAATGCTTCTTTCAGCGAGGCAACGTTTGAACGGTTCAAACGAACAAGCGGCTGCTGCCCTTTGGGGACCGTGCTGCCGCCATACAAGTAGTAGAAAAGTAGGAACCCAATCGCCGCTAAACCTAGGAAGATGATGCGCTTGTGTCCCATATCACCTCTATCACCTCGCCAGTGAATTTGCTAAAGAGTTTGCTATCTGCTGCGGAAATAATGTCAGCCCCAGTACCACAATCGCGGACGACCAAAAGACTGACGCGCTGATCTTCGAAACGGGAGATCCCGATCGCGTGGCCATCAATGACTGAAAACAACCAAGAAGCAGAAACAGGGCCGAGCCGCCCAATATGAACGGGGCGCAACCTTCCCACTGAATCCGGAACTCCACGAACGATTAGAAACGGGATGGAGTAATAGAAGACGATGAGTGCGACTGCCCCCAAGCCAGCGCCAGCAATGCATGCATTTTTCATGTCATCTGGCCAACATGTTAGCTACGAGGTTTGCAATTGCTTGAGGAAATAGCGTGAAAACAACCACGACAACGGCTGAGAACCAAAGAAGAATCGTGCTCACGGTGCTGGGTCGACAGGCGCATTGTCTAGCTCTCCACGATTGGTAAAAACCAAACGCAATGAACAGCACCGATGCTATCAACAAGAATGGGCGCAGTTTTACAAAGAACGCTGAAGTTCCTGCCGCTCCTGCTGCGAACAAGAATGGCAAAAGAGGCAAACAGCAACTAGACGCCAAGACCACACTACCTAACGCAGCGAGACTGGCGACCATCGTCCGCTTTGACCGCGCGCCGTTCTCAGTTAGTTCTTTCGTGCTCAGAAGCACTCGTCCTCCTCTCTCGGGGTTTCTTGTGCTCCATCCCAATGTTACGACGCAACTTGAGTAGTCACTAGTTCGAAAGTAGACGCGAGCCGAATCGCTTTGTGAAGGTACGGTATCAGCGTCCTCCGTGTGAGGTTCACCGCAAGACGTCCCGGTATTGCGCCTGATTCTTTTGTCGAGCTAAATCGTGCGCATCGTCAATTGACAGCAAGAACGTTCCCGAATGTCGCGCGGCCCAACTCTGGCCGGCCTCGTGCGATGGAAAGAAATGGACGAAATGACAAAGTGCGCTCATAACATCCTTCCTGACCTCTGCCATGTCGGGCAGGAGAAAAGACATGTGGATGCCAACAGGATCTATGTGCTCCACGTGCTCAGGCGTCACCGTTAGGTACACCTTGAAGCCCCCCGGATTGGCGGATTCAATCTCTGCGGTTTGCCCGAGTAATTGGGGCAAGAAGAGCGTGTCCCAAGCGCACCAGGCGGAGAGGCTCTGGCCGCCAATCGTCATCCGGTGTGGACTTGCGTATGTCGCGGGGATTGCTAGACCCCAATAGCCTACTACCCGCCGTTGCTCGTCCGAGAAGACACCTGGCCAGCCGTCGAGTGTTAGGCTGACGGTTTCGACTGCGCTACCAAGCCGCTGCGCTAGCTTATAGCGCGGCACAGGTTGACCCTCGGCCAACAGGCGGTACAGCTCAAGTGATAGACGTTGCTCGAACGAGTTGAGTGTGGGGAACAGCCCCACAATATAAGCGACAACATCCTCGATAACGACTTTGTCCCGCGTGGTCATAGATCCTCCATCAACCAAACTCTTGGGCTCACCATGCGAATCGGTTGAAAAACGACAAATGATAGGAAAGCTCCTGGAACACGTCAAAGAAAACAAGCACCCCCACAGTGATCAACAGTAGGCCCGCGAACCGTTCCACCCAAACAAGGCGGGTGCGCCAGCGTTGATAAAGTGAGACGAACTGACTGGTTCCGAGTGCCACGAGCAGGAATGGGACCGCCAAACCGGCTGAATAAACGCTCAACAGAGCAGTGCCTCGTGTCACCGTCGCCTGAGTGGATGCCAGCATGAGCATGGCGACCAAGGCTGGCCCGGCGCATGGTGTCCAGCCGAATGCGAAGGCTAGTCCCAGCAAAAGCGAACGCAATTTGCTCTGTCGGACCGTGCCATGAAAGCGCTTGTCGCCATCGAGAGCGGGAATGCGAATCCAGCCCAATAGTACAGCGCCAAAGAATACGATTACGGCTCCGGCGATGCGGTTCATGATCTCGCGATGGTCGGAGAGAAACCGTCCTACCGCTCCCGCCGAAGCGCCCAAGGCTACGAAGAGGATTGAGAAGCCCAGCACAAAGAGAAGCGCATTGAACAGGACTTGCCAGTGCACGCCACGTTTACGCTGCTGTAACTCTTCCACGCTGACGCCCGAGATCATTGCCACATAGCCTGGCGCAAGAGGCAAAACGCACGGGGAAATGAACGACAGCATGCCGGCGATAAAGGCCGTGGTAAACGTTAGCCCCATTCTTTTAGGTGCCTTTTCTCTTCCGTGATCGCGCGTCGCGGCTCATTGGCCGATCTTTGCCAAGAGCTTGCGGACTTCTTCGGCAAAGCGCGGTCCGTCGAGGAACTTATCGGAAGACAAGCCTCCCAACTGATGTTCAAAGTAATTTGGCGTCGGAGGAGTATCGCCCCAGCGCGCATTCGCGTCGAATGCGAAGTAAACATCCCAGGCGGGAGAGCCGTAGGGTACGCCGATAATCGCGCCGTATTTCTTACCTACATATGCTTCTGCGTCGCTGTAGTGAGTGACACGCGGCCCCGGCGGGATCAGGCGGGCGTACTGGTGGGCGTGTCTCTGCAATGTTGCAGGATCTTGAAGGTTGAGCAGTGGCACCCATACGACGTAAACCGCCAATTTGTCAGTGGCAAACTTACGTACTACGTTCTCTTGAATGACCGAGGCTCCGTGCCGGCAAGGAGGGCATGTCGGGTCGCCTATGAGAAGCACCCGGATCTTGCCTACGTCGGCGTTAAACTGATTCTTAAGAGGCTGTAATTGTTGGTCGGGTTCAGGAAATGGCTTTTCCTGATCCTGAGCCGCAACGGGAACTGCGCCCGCGAACAACACAGCTGTGAGCGCAACGAATGCCGCGATCTTCTGTTTCCATCCAATTTGCATGTTTTGGTCCTCTTCTGATTTATCCGTCTCGATCTGGTTTTCTTCCTACTGTCGCGAAGTCGGAGGCACTAGACCGTTGTCGCGGTAGTAACTCACCAGATTGCCGAAGTGCTCGCTGCTGTGTGCAATCACCCATAGCCAGCCAGCGAGGTTTTCCGGATCGGGATTGTCCTGTATCGCTTTTCGCACTCCCGCGAATGATTCCTTTACCTTCGTTACTGTGTCTTGCTTGGATACGTACGGGAAGTTCAGGGGGAAAGAGGGGACCTTCCCTGCGGCGAACAAATCGTCCTTCTCTTTCTTAGTGTTGAGATTGAATGCTTGTCGTGTGTTCAGAGCGGCGACGTGCAGAAGGATTTCAGCCGCGGTGCGCACGTCCTGATTTCCTTTCGGACGATAGGTGTTGTACAGGTCTTCGGGGAAATCTTCTGCGGCTGCTACGATCTTCGTCTCGACATTCTGAATTCGTTCCAAGACCGGTTCCGTCAACTGTGACGTGCGCGAAGTTGCGGTCGTAGGCTTCAGGTCCCATGCTGTTTGCGGCGATTTCTGGGCCCAAGCGAGTTCCCCCACAATAACGACCGCAAGTAAGCCAAACAGACTGCTCTTAATCATATCGTTAGGTCCCTTGTCTCAAATTAGAATGAAATTGCAAATGCAACTCCACTGCAAAGAGCCTACCGATAGGCTTGGCGCCCTGTCTTGCACGAATGAAGCTGTTGGCTGCTATTAGCCTTAGCGGGAGTTGGACCGGGATCGTTCGCGGATCTTGAGCGCGATCATTCATTGCTATTGCCGCGAAGTGGGGGGCTCGAGTCCGTTTACGCGGTAATAAGTCGCGAGATTGCCGAAGTGCCCGTTGCTGTGGGCAATGACATAAAGCCACCACTCGGCCTTCTTCGGATCGGGGTTCTCTTCGATCGCATTCCGTACCGCGGCAAACGATCCCTTAACCTTCTCTACGGTGTCCTGCTTAGAAACGAAGGTGAGGACGTCGTTGGCATGGGGAACCTTTCCTGCGGCGATCAATGCCTCCTGCTGTTCCTTGGTGCGTATGAGGGAGGCAGCGGAATAGTTCTGTTCAGCAATATGAAGGAGGATTTGAGCAGCGGTACGTACATCTGGGTCTCCCTTTGGGCGATAAGTGTTGTACAAGTCGTCTGGAAAGTCCCCGGCTATCGCCACCGTCCTTTCCTCGATGTCCTGAATTTCTTTCAGGACAGGCTTTGTTAGATCGAATGTATTGATGACCAGTGTTTTCTGTTCCGATCTCGCCAGTGGCGATTTCTGGGGTCGCGCGAATTCGCTTCCCAAGGCAACCACGATCACCAGAAGCCCGCTCAGCAAACTTCTCTTGCTCATGTCATTCCTCTCAAAGTAAAAGACGACTTTCCAAGAATCCTTACTGAATTGAGCTTATCGAGAAGCCCCGAATATCGTCTTGCTCGAACGAAGCTCTTGGCTGGAATTAGCCTTGACGGGAGGAACGGTACTCGGAGGGAGTTAGGCCGGTAAGACGCTTGAATGTTCTGGAAAAGTGGCTCTGCTCGGAAAAGCCGGCGGAGAGAGCAATTTCCACCAGCGATGCATCCGAACCAGTGAGCTTCTGGCAGGCCAATTCGATCCGAAGCCGGCGAACATAGTCCCCGACGGTGCAATGGTAAGTTCGCCGGAACGCACGTGCAAGGGAGACGGGATGCACGTCGGCGAACTCAGCCACTGCGGCAAGACTGATTGACTCTTGGAACCGGTCGTGCGCAAAGTCTCTTGCTCTGCTCAGCCACTTGGCGTTTCCGTTTTCAGAATGGGAACTTTGTCGCACCACGCCTGCCATTATTTCCAGTGCCAGCCCTTCTATTGCCAGTGGCGCCACATCATCCTCGGACCGAAATTCGCGATACAGCCGCATTGCCAGCCATGGTAGCGGACCGTTGTCAAATTGGGTCAATCCTCTGATGAATGCCAAATGCTCGTTCGCTCGCTTGAGCCAAGGGCGAGTCATCTCAATGGAAAAGAACCGTATACCCGTGCTGTGGATGCGATTGGAATGAATCGCGCCACTGGCCATAAGCGCCAACGTGCTCGGCTTGCGAACGATAATGTGTTTACCGCAGCTTTCTTCATAGTGTCCCTGCAATAGAAGGCAAAAATGGACTTCCTCATGCGAATGCGGCGGCACCTGCAGGCCGGGCGGATGGGTCGCTTCTGTCAAGCTCAGGCCTGCTACCTCGCGCAGCCGAAGGAGATTGGCGCGGGAACAGCTTGAATCGACTTTGCCATCTGTGCGCGGTTTCGACATGCTATCCAAAAAAACGATCTAGCCAATGTTTAGACGGCAATTTCGCTTGCTTGTGAGCCGTCAAACTCCCTCATTCAAAAACCGGGCAGGTTACAACATGTAGCTGACGTCGGAGGCGTGTGTTGGGTAAGCAAAGATGGTGTGCCGGAGAGTTTCTACCGATACGTTAGCTCGCATGGCCAGCGTGAAGACATTTATCAATTCGTCGGCTTCTGGTCCCAGGAGATGTGCACCCAATATGCGATCAGTATTTTCGTCGATCAGCACTTTGAAGCCTGAGCAATCCTCAGCGACTCTCTTGGATGAATACCAGCTAGCAGTGTCTTCCTGGTGGACACGAAATCGCAATCCTTGCTTCTTTGCGGAGTCTTCATTCATGCCTACCGCTGCCAAGGGCGGTACAGTGAATGCGACTGTGGGAACCAGCACGTTCTCAACCTTCCGGTGATTTCCCTTCAATAGATTGGCGGCAACTATCCCACCACCGTAACCTGCCGCAGGCGTGAGTTTTGGTAATCCAGTATCCGCCGCATCACCTGCTCCATAAACAGCAGGATTCGAAACGCTCTGCAGAAATTCATTGACCTTCACTCCTCGCTTGTCCGACTTGACACCGGCAGCCGCAAGATTGAGGTCGTCGAGATCTGCAACACGGCCTGCGCCATGCACCACCAAGTTGGCCTCGAACTCGCGCTGGCCCCGAGCTGTCGAAGCGCAAACTACAAAGGCTCCATCCTTGCGTTCGATCCGGGTCGCCGCGCTTTGAAGTTCAACCTTGATCCCAAGCTGACGTGTCTTACGCAGCAGGCGATCAACTAGGTCGGGATCAAACTTCTCCAGTGGACGCTCTGAGCGGTGCAGAATCGTGACTTCGGCTCCAGCATGAGCGGCGAGGTGGGCAAACTCAAACGATATGTAACCGCCGCCAATGAATAAGATTCGGCGCGGCAAGGATTCAAGTTCCAGAAATTGGTCGCTGGTATTCAGGTAGTTTTCGCCGGGAATGTCCAGCCGCTGCGGTTTGGCGCCTGTGGCGATCAAAACGTACCGGGCTTCCAGTACGTCTGATCCCACTTCGATCCTGCCCGGTTTCGTGAAGCGAGCTACTCCATGGAAAGTGGCAATCCCAGATTTCTGGAATGCCTCTTCCTGTCTCTGTGGTGCGGGATCGGTGAAAGTCCGCTTGAAGAGCATTGACTCGGCCCAGTCAATGTGCGCTGCCTCACTCTTCAGACCTTTCCGATTCATCCGCCTCACTGCATCGATGAGGGCGCCGACTCCGACGAGTACGTTCTTTGGGTCGCATCCCCGCAGCTGGCAGGTTCCGCCGAACGGTCGTGAGTCAATGATTGCGACCGACCAACCGGCTTTGCGGCACTTGAAAGCAGCAGCGGATGCGGCGGCTCCCGTCCCGATCACGATGAGGTCGAATGTGTGCATACTCAACTCCCTTATTTCTGCTGTGATTCTGTCTTTGATGGGAAGCCTGCGTCGGCTGTGGCCTTTACGAGCGCTTCGGTGTCGGTCTTCGCATCGTCGAAGGTGACTCGGGCTTGTTTCTTCTCGTACGACACCTCGACCTTGGATACCCCATTAACTTTGTTTAACGCCTTCTTAACCGTGATTGGACATACCGGGCAGGTCATACTGGGTACGTCCAGAGTCACGGTTTTCGATGCTGCCCAAGCGGGAGCAGAAAGAGCGGTAAGGCAAATCACTGCAATGGCGGACTTCAGTATGGTCACAGGAAATTCCCTTCGTTCCTAAATTTAGTAAAAGAATCGAGCGACGTATGGATAAACAAGAGCTACGAACAGCAGTGTCGCGCAACTCCAGAAGAGAAATGTGTAAATCCGCCGAGCTTGCGGGAGTGCACAGACCTCTCCTGGATTGCAAAGGCGCGCAGGACGGAATATCTGTCTCCCTGCGAAGAACAATGCCACAACCGCAGCGACGATGAAAAACGGGCGATATGGTTCGAGAACGGTCAGGTTTCCAATCCACGCGCCGCTAAATCCCAAAGAAATGAGGATCAAAGGCCCAAGGCAACATGTTGAGGCCAATATGGCCGCTAATCCTCCGGCAAACAATGCCGTTGAGCCACTTCCGCCAAATGAGTTTCCGCTACTGCCGGAGATCCACGAATTCTGATTATTCGAGACGGCTCCTGCAGTTGAAACGTTCGGTTCGGTCGCGAGGCTTACTGCGCCGTCCGTCATGCCTTCACTGATCGCCCGACGGAGCAGCTCGCGCGAGGGAACGCCGCTGCGTTGCGAGCCGTCGAGATATGTTCGACAGCTCAGTCCGAAAGCTTTAGCAGTACGCGCCCACGGCTCGATGTCAGCACCATTGACGCGTATGCTGGGAGAACCGACAAATGCTATTGCCTCGGCATCTGCTTGCGTACGGACTTCAACCTGGTGAATCTCGTCCTGGCGCCCCAACGACTTCAGGATTTCACGAACCATTTCAATCGCTGTCAGATGGTTTGGACAACCCTCGAAATACAGCACTTCGATATTCATGCGTTACTGGCCCGTTCCTCTCCTTCGAGCACGGGGCAGGTGCACGTTTTCCCGCGCTGTTGTTTCAATGCTCGATTGCACTTTAGTAGATCGGTCTTGAGCTCGCTTTCAAGTTGCTGGAGCTCGCGGATTCTCACAGCAACATCGGCCAATTTCGTTTTCAGGAACTGGCGAACCGCTGAGCATGCGTGTGTTCTGTCCGCGCGAACACCCAGCAACTCCTTGATCTCTTGCAGCGAAAAACCCAAACCCTGCATTCGCCGCACAAAGCGTAGGCGTTCGATGGCATCGGGGGTGTAAAGGCGAAAGCGGCCAGCACTGCGGGAGGCTGGTGGCAGGAGCTTGCGCCTCTCATAAAACCGAATGGCATCGATACTAAGAGCAGTGCGTTTTGCGAGTTCGCCAATCTGAAAAGTTGCTTGCAGGCCGTTCTGAATGCTCGACATGAGTATAAGGATACACTCTGGAGTGGAGTCCAGAGTCAAGAGGATAAGAGAGGCGCTGCCGAATCAGGGTAATTCTCCTTCTTCAGTGCCTCACCACCAATTTCCCTCCAGCCTGATTCGACTCCATCATTCGATGAGCCTCGCAAATCTCATCAAAGCGAAACACCCGTGCCGGTTTAGCCTTGTAGCTCCCGGCCGCCGCCCGCTCGACGATGGTCTGGAGCGGGATATCTGATAGAGGAAACTCTGGCGTACCAAACATGAAGCTGCCAAAGAAGCTCCACTGGACTCCGCTCGCCATCTGCAGCAATGGGTTGAACGAGGCGATGGGTGCGAGACCGCCCAAAAATCCGGCTAGACAAACACGTCCGCCGCGCCGAACCATACCCAGCGAATCCAGGATCGTGCTGTTGCCGATGAGATCTAACACTGCATCGCTGGGCTTGGGAATGCGGCGCGAGAGATCGGAACCCTCAAATTCAACGCGTTGTGCCCCCAGAGCCTCCAACTTCGAGATGCGTTCCCGGTTGCGGGTTGTAGCAGTGACCTGGGCACCGGCTTGCGCCGCGATGTTCAGAGCCGCTTGGCCGAGCGCCGACGTAGCTCCCCGTATGACCAGCGCCTGACCGGCGCGTAGATCCAGGTTGCGATGCAGACAAGTCCACGCGGTCGCATACGACTCCGGGATCGCTGCCAGCTCTTCCCACGAAAGCCCGGACTCAATCGGCACGACGTTGCTCGTTGGTACGCGCGTGTATTCGGCGTAGCTGCCGTTGATGGTCCGTCCCATGCCGCCCATCAAAGCTGCTACTTTTTGCCCGACGTTGAACTCACCACCCGGGCAGGCCGCGACGAGTCCGACACATTCGATGCCGCTCACCTTCGCAGCCTCCGCCCACTCGCCTTTCCGCATGTGAGTCTCCGCATGATTTATTCCGAACGCTTTGACCTCGATAACTACATGGCCGGACATCGGTTCAGGGTCAGGAAGGTCTTGCACCACCAACTGTTCCGGGCCGCCGTACTGCTGTATGACGATCGCTCTCATAAAAACAATTCTCCAGAGTTGATTTGTCTAGATGAACATTGGGGTTGGGCGTGACCCAATTCTCCTTACGCCGCCCCCAATCGCTGGTTGAGCTTCCGGTCTAGGAAGTCACGAATGGCGGCTGCAATTTCCTGGTAATGGGTTTCGAGTGCGAAGTGGCCAGTGTCATAGAAATGCACTTCCGCGTTCGGGTTGTCACGCTGGAACGCCTCGGCGCCGGGAGGCAGAAAGAACGGGTCGTTCTTGCCCCAGACCGCGAGCAGCGGTGGCCGTTTTGTGCGGAAAAATTCCTGGAACTTCGGATAGAGCGCAACATTGTTGGCATAGTCCAGAAACAGGTCGAGCTGTATCTCATCGTTGCCTGGCCGGGCCAGCAATGCCGAGTCGAGGGAGTAGGCTTCGGGCGCCACTAGTGTTTCGTCTTGGACGCCATGAACGTATTGGGACTTCGTCGCCTCTGGTGTAAGGAATTCGCGCAACGCAGCGCGATTCTCTGCTGTTGGTTCCTTCCAGTATTTCTGGATCGGGTTCCAGCCCTGGCTAAGTCCCTCCTCGTAGGCATTGCCGTTCTGCGAAATGATGGCGGTGATTCGCTCTGGATGCGCTAGGGCGAGACGGAGCCCCACCGGTGCGCCATAATCGAAGACGTAAATTGTGTAGCGATCAAGACCAATTGTCCGAGTGAAGTTGTCGATGGTCTCGGCGAGGCGCTCGAAAGTGTAGCGAAACTGCTTACGGTCGGGCGCATCCGAGAAACCGAAGCCCGGCAGGTCGGGTGCAACCACATGGTAACTGTCGGCGAGTGCCGGAATGAGGTTGCGAAACATGTGCGACGAAGTGGGGAAGCCGTGCAGTAAAAGGATCGCCGGAGCAGTCTTCGGACCGGCTTCGCGGTAGAAAATCTTGTTGCCATTGACAGTACTGTACTGATAGTTGGTCATTTCGAATCTCCTCAAAGGATCGGCGCCGATCTGCAAACGCTCAAATGAATCGCAGCCGCCCTTCACCACATCAGATGTGCTAACCTATAAAATGATTAATTATCGGTGTTATAAAAGAATCGACTCACAACATGACTGCGAGGACAACGAAATCGCACCCTGATTGGAAGCAAGGGTTCCTCTTTGTTGGAAATCATCTCGTGCTGGATTTCCTCAATACCCGTCCGGTCCAAGACGGCAAATCCTTGGAACTGCTTCCCGACTTTAGAGCGCTCTTACGGTGGTTTGAGGCAGCGGGGCTGCTCCCGGCTCACGAGGCGGCGAATCTCCAGAACCGGTGGGGAGAATCGGATCGGGCCCTACAGACCTTGAAAACTGTCTGGGAGCTGCGAGAGAAACTGAGGAAGGCGGTTCTCTCCTGGGAACTGGGTGTTGCAGTTCACCGCTCCACGGTAGAGGAATTGAATCGATTGATGGTTGACCATCCCATGCGCACCAGACTGAAGGCGACGCGAAACGCCCTGTCAAAGGAACTGTGGTTCGATCCGCAAGAGCCAGATGACCTGTTTGCCCCTCTAGCGCACGGCGCAGCAACATTGTTCGCCGAAGCCCGTCGTGACCGCGTCCGCAAGTGTGGACAGTGTGTGTTGCACTTCCACGACACCAGCAAGAAGGGAACTCGCCGCTGGTGCAGCATGCGACTTTGTGGAAACCGCTTGAAGGTCGCGGCCTATGCTGCTCGCCGGCGGAGTCTTTGATTGCGTGGGGATCACGGGCAACCCTGAAATCAATCGGTCTAACGGTTGGCGACGATTCACCCGGAAGCCCATGTGGCGACTTTTGGTTTGACCGCAAGATGCGGATAAAACCGTATGCGCGATATTCGATTCGTCTGCGCGTGCACAAGACAATCGAGCCGACTATCCCCTACTTCGGAACACCCGTAGCTCTTCTCAGCACCTTGAACCCAGACGGCTCGCCGAACCTGGCGCCAATGTCGTCGGCATGGTGGCTGGGCTGGAGCTGCATGCTCGGCCTGGGCCAGATGGGCCAGACCTCCGACAACCTCATCCGCACCCGAGAGTGTGTGATTAACCTGCCCTCGGAAGATCTGGTCAAGCGGGTCGATCGGCTCGCACTCACCACCGGCAAGAATCCCGTGCCGGAGAGGAAACGTCAGTGGGGTTATCGCTACGAATCAGACAAATTGTTCGTCTCTTTACCTGGGTTCGCATCAACTGCGCATCCCAGGAGGCGATTGGTGCCTCGAACCTTTCGTGTTCTGCGGGAAGCTGTTAGGATAAGTTCTGTGTTAAACGTCTGCTCAAGTTTTGTTCGCGGTTGTGTCCAGATTCTCGCTAATCTGGATCGCCCGGAGCAGAAGAGCACGAAATCGCCGAATTTTACAGGCGGTTTACAGGCGGTTTTGCCAGGAACAGGGGCTTGCTAGAGCATTCTGTGCGAACAGTGCGCTCTATGCAAAACCTGCAAATGCCTTTCCCAGCAAGGTTTTCAGCGAAGTCGTTGATTTGGCGAGTGGGGACGTAGTTCAGTTGGTTAGAACGCTGCCCTGTCACCGACTCCCCAGGACAGAATCAATCGGGCCTCCGCTGTTTCCGTATGGCACGGCCTTTAGCCACCGGTAATTCTCTCCTGCACTCGCACAGGGCTGCTGCACTCCGTCGAAAGTCGCGGCGTAACCTATTTGGAATCAATGAACCTTAGGAACGCGCTTTCATCCCTATGGGTGGGCCACTGGCCCATGAGAACTCAAAAGGCAGGCCTGATGATGTCTTTCTCAGGTCACAATGAGTCATCACGCGGGGTATAGTTCAGTTGGTTAGAACCTGTCACGCAGGAGGCCGCGGGTTCGAGTCCCGTCGCTCCCGCCAAATTCTTCCGTATTACCGGTCAGCCTATTTCAATAGATTTCTTTCATTTTCAACCCGCCGAAATCCGTCGCCATGTAGAGGCAGCGGGATTTGCAATTGAAGAGATTATCAGGCCAGAACCTTACGCACCGGAAGTCGAGTATCAGAGCTGAAGAGCGTACATTTGTGCGCGGAAGCCGAGTTCGTAAAACTCACGCCTTCGTCACGGGTGTTCGCGAAATGATTTCCCGATCGTCAGCGACTGAAAGGAAAACGCGACCGAGCCTTGCTCGCTTTGCTACTCGCGGGTGGGTTAAGGAGGCATAAAGCCGTGGCCTTGACATTGGATCACCTCCAGCAGCGCGAAGAGCATTGGGCCATTGTTGATCTAGTTGGCAAGGGAGGCCACGTTCGAACCGTTCCCGTTCCGGATTGGGTGAGAAGCGAGCTAGACGATTGGCTCGACTGAGCCGTTATTGATCGAGGAAGGCTGTTCCGCAGAGTCAACAAGGTTGGGAAGGCAGGGGGATGAGCATCAACAACAACGTTTTCGCCGAATCCCGCTTCTGGCAATGAGTTCCAGGCGAAAATCGATTGAATTCGCATAGATCCGCGTCCGCCGCAACCACGAGCGGCTTCCTTCTGACGGCAACTCGAAAGATCCGGCGCTGGTTCACAACACCGATGCATGCCAGCCGTCGGTTCAAGTCAAAAATCCGGGTACAAATCTGGGTACACTAAGCCGTGCTCAGCGGTACTTTAACGTTCGCAAAGGGACTAGTGGATGCCGTTAAATACCTGTAAGTTAGGGTTGAACGCTTTTTTGACACGGTAGAGGTCTGGGGTTCGAGTCCCCACGTGCCTACCATTTAATTCAGTGACTTACGATTCACCCGCAGAATCAGACTCCCGATTCGGCTCCCGAACGAGCTTCTCCAGCACAGCGCCCTGAGCCTCAAGCTTGTCTGGCTTGAAGCCGTGCGTGTAGTGGCTGAGCATATTTAGGTTTTTCCACCGGAGCATTGCACGAACGATGTGGGGATTCTCGCCGTTAGCCATGAGCCACGACGTGAGGGAATGCCTGAACGTGTGGAATCCGAACCGCCTGACGAGTTCGCCGTCAAGGCACGTCTTGCCCTCCTTGACCTGAATCACTCCGGCTCTGACCGCCGCGGGCTTGACATGATCCGCCACAACCATAGAACCGCGACGCGGTTTCCGTCCCATGAGCCTCCGAGACGCGAACACGAAGTCGTGGTCCGAGGCGTAGGCGGACTCGGTACGCCATTCCTTTAATATCTGCCCAAGCACATGGTGCATGGCCAACGTTGACTTTGACAGCTTTGTTTTCGCGCCCGTCTCCAGTTCGCCATACACGTACGTCCTGCGGATGCGAATTTCCCCGCGATCCCCGGATATGTCCGACCATCTCAAGCCGAGCATCTCGCTCATGCGCATTCCGGTCGCAGCGACCAGCACGAGCATTGTGTACTCGGGCTGTTGAAGCTGTTCCAGAACCTTGAGCGTCTGCTCCGGCGTGAGAACCGCAGCCTCGTAGTCAGACGTGGATTCGATACCTTTGACGTAGCGCACCGGATTGTACTGCTCGCCGAGTGGAAGAAGCCCTTCGGACTGCGCGAACGTGTAGAGGGTACCCATCACAGTTTTGAGCTTGTAGCGGGTGCCGTTCTCTGCGACCAGCGACTTGAGCCACGCCTTGATCTTGGGCGGTTCGATCTTTACCGCGACCTTGTCGCCCCAGCGCGGAACCAAGAAGTCGTCCACGATGTGCTCGTGCAGCGTTTTCGTCGAAAACTTCTTCCACTCTTTGTGTGACAGATAGTAAGAAGCGACCTCTGAAAAGAGCAGATTCTCGGATGGACTCCCAGCTTCGGACTTGATCCTGCCCTCCGCTTTCATCGCCCCCACCAATTGCCATCCTTCCTCGTCCGACAGCGTTGCATCGCCGACCACCTTAGCGCGTTCCAGCTTGCGCCCAGTCCCCGGGTCTTCAATCTGCCAAACATAAACTAGCCTTCCTTTTGGTCTTCGAAACCATCCCTGAGCCATCTATGTCCTCCTTTTTGCGGCTCGGGGACTGCCGAAGATATTATCCGGCCGGGTGGCATTTTGGGCCAAGGCCCATTGCGCGAGTTCGGAAATTCGATAACGCCATTGTTTGCGTGACCCGATGCCGAGCGGGTGAGCGGGAACGATGCCGAGACGAGAAAGCTTCAGCAGGTACTTGCGCGTGATGGAGAGAAATGCGGCCGCGACTGCCGAATCGACGAAATGCTCTTCCACATTCTGGACTGCTGTGTTGGCTGCGCCGGAATCCGATGGTGAGTTGTGCTGCAAGGGAAATACTCTCTGGGGCCCACGCCAACTTGTCTGGAGTGAAGCCAAGTTCTCAAGATGCCCGGATCATCGCATTCGACAGGATGGACTGAAAAGGTAATGTTCCCGATGGAATCTGGATGAGACTCTGTTTTGCGGATTTTGAGCAATGACCTGCTTCGTACATGTTTGGGGAAAGCACGATTCTTGCCAAGAATGAATCGGATAGGTCGCCCGGGCTCTTCTGAGGCGTGATGGCGAGGACTGGTAACCTCGCGTCTACAAGAACTTCCGATAGTTGAATGCGCCGTATTCATTCGGAGGAGCGAATACCGCACTCCAATCGGGCGGAAGTTCTCCTAGGAAGGAATGCGGAACCGTAACCGGGAATTTGAAGTCGCGAGGGAATTCCTTCTTGAGATCGCTGGGTGCGAAAGAAAGCCACACATTGGCGACGAATTCGAAATACTTTTGCAGTTGCTCGTTCATGTCGATGGATTCTTTTGGCTCAAGTCCACGGATCGACGGCAGAAAGTGATGAAGAAATTTGCCGCCCTTCTTGTCCCACGCACAACCTATGATCGCTGGGATTTCGTGCCCTTTGTTGCGATAAACGTTAATCTCTTTGCGAATGGCTGTGGTCTCAGCTTCGCCCAATCTCTTTTCGTAATCCCAAAAGTATTTCTCGGCTGGCAGCTCTTTTTGGCCACGTGTAATCCCTGCCCGCAACGCTTCAAAGAAGTGGTCGAGTTGCCAGAAGAAAGCCGCTAAATGTGCACGGCATATTGTCACGTCCACCTGCGTCATATCCCGGAACGACTGTTCTTGTTTCCTTATCTGATCCACATCGGTTTGCAGCGCAGCTGTCTGCAAATAGACACGAACATAGGCTAGATGATAGGCGGCATAGCTCACTCCGAACCACATCTCACAAAGTGCACCGACAAAATCTAATTTCGGGAGTTCTGGCATATCATTCTGACTTCGTTGCTGCTCATTCATTTGTTGACCTCCAAATGTAGCGATCTAACCGCGCATAGAAAGTGCCAGCACGTAGTTTTGGACCCGAATTACCGCGAGTTTTCCAATTGTAGGTGATTGGCTAGATTGGCGAGGAAACCGGCGCGATTCACGAATCGGCTGCTCTAAGAACGTTGGGGCGACATCTCAACCAGTTGCGCCAGTGCCTTCCAGTGCCTCGGATGTGGGCGATAGCCTTGGCGAATCTTGCTCGCATACCACTTGGAAACTCCGATTGATGATCGAATGGCAGAGATCGAAACGCTTGCGAGTAATGGCCGAATTTTCTCGGTGAATAATTCGGGAGTGAGCCATTTCGGTTGGTCTGACTGGTCCCACGAAAGCTGCGCTAGCGCATTCTTATGTGCTTTTATCGAGCGTTTTGCCTGCGCTCTTGAACTCGGCTGTTGGCGGGTCTAAGCTTTCCCTCAGTCTCGGGGTGAGGGACGGCACAGGTTTTTACCGTTTCACTGTCCTGGGTTCGACCGAAGGCGAACGGTTGGCAGGCCGGGCCACGTTTCTCACCCCCCGACACGATGTCTTTCCATAGCGCTCGCAACCTTGCGGAAACAGAACCAGTCGATGACTCAACACGATAACACGGTGAAGATCAGGGAACTCGTAGACCGGCAGGTACAAGCGTGGGAGAAGCATGATTTTGGAATTGCCGCCCCTGACTGGCTTCCAAGCGGGGAATTGATTTCGCCGGGGGGGCATGTGCCCGCTGAGGAAATGCAAACAGCGATGGGTGGTTATTTCAAGCAGTTCCGCGATTTGCGAGTCACGGTAAAGAATGTCTTCATTTCAACTGACGGAGCTAAGGCGGCCATCGAGTGGGACTGGGATGTGACTCGGCGAAGAGATGGAGCGCGGGCTGTCACGCACGATGCAATCATCGTGGACTTGGTCGGCGGCAGGATTGCCTCTTGGCGCGAGTATTTTGATTTCGGCAATTCGATCGATGCAAAGCCATAGTTGCCGCAGTGTTACCGGATCAATGAGTGTAATGGCGATGGTATGCCAATTGACCAGCCGCTCTGTTAGTTTCCGGATCGCCAACCACCCATGAGACGAGCTTGAATCACGGATCAAAAGCGCGCTTCTCGGTGCGAACCGTTCGGCTAGGGCCCAACGCAAGAGAAATCATACGCACTGCATTGGTAAGAAGTTGCTTGACGATTACCAACCCATCCGGCTCATCCGCTCAAGGATGACCGCGCTGTAGTTATTCATGTGCTCGGGTCTTCGCTTCAGGGGAGCCGGAAGAATCGCGGCCAGCCGCGCCGCTTGTTCCCGGTCGATATTCCGGGCCGCGGTTCCGTCGTAGTAATGACAGGCCGAGTCTGCGCCATAAATACCAGGGCCCCATTCGACCACGTTGAGATAGATCTCCAGAATGCGCCGCTTGCCGAGGACAAACTCGGCCATCGGTACCAGGGTGAACTCCGCACCCTTGCGGAGGACAGAGCGGCCCGTTCCGAAGAACAGGTTTTTTACAAGTTGTTGCGTAAGGGTGGAAGCTCCGCGGGTGCGGCCGCCTTCCAAATCGTCTTCGGCGGCGATTTGGACTTCGTGCCAATCGAACCCATGGTGTTGGTAGAAGCGCGCGTCCTCTGCCGCGATTACAGCGTGCTGGAGATGGGGCGAGATTTGGCTGAGCGGAATGAATTTGTAGCGTTCGCGATACGGTTTGTGGTGAGTCCAGGCCTGCAAGCGGCGCTGGATGTGCACCGCGGTTGTCGGTGGGTCGATCCACCGGGCGGCCAGAAGAATCAGCGCGGCAAGCGACCAAACCAGTACCGCACCGATGACAAGCCATCGGACAAAGGATCGGAGAACATGCTGGCGAAATGGGTCCTTGGGGTGGGTCTCTGGCGTTTCAGTCACTCTTCAGAATAATAGCCTGGGCCGGGCGCCGCTAATTTCTACCTTACGGTCGATATGCTCACGTGCATCGCTTCGGTCAATGAGTGCTATGGGGATTTATCGTCAGTTGGGGAACTGTGGTGAGAACGGCTTTTGACCCGCGCTATACTTCGGCAGCAATGAAACCTCTTTGGTGTTGGCGATGCAAAATCGAAGTTCCGATGCTCGATGAGGAGGAATACAAGCTTGTCACCTCAAAGCACGGGGCAAAAGGAACCGGAAGTAAGGCCGAAATAAGGGAGGCGTTCTTCGGGCCTGTCCTGCGTGAATATGAGCGCATTACTGGATTTCGAGAAACGAACCCGAATGCCGTTTATCACCACCGCCTGTCGCTATACGGCCCACCGTGCGCGAACTGCCAGAAGCCACTGAGAACTCCAAAAGCTAAGTTCTGCGTTGCCTGCGGGCACACATGTGCGAAAGGTACTCGCTGAAATCCACCTCAATGAGTGCTATCGCGATTTTGCAACAGTCACATCGTGCCGACGCTCGCCTTTTGCCTGAGCTGGTGGGACAATGGGCCGATGATGAAGGATCATGACGCCAATCGGCATCCGGGGCCATGGCGATTTATGCGGGCGGACTCGGAGTTCATCGGCCTCATTATCGCTGTGGGCTTTCTGGTAATGGGCCTTGTCAGTATGCCGTTCGCGACATGGTTCATACTCGGATGTCTCGCGCTCGGCGGGGTGGTCGCACTACTGCTCCGTTTCACTCCGAAAGGCCTCATCGGCGTGGTTCTGGGAATAGTGATCGTTCTCGTCGGGGTCGTGTTCTGGTGGGCAGGACGCCCAGTACAACGACCGCATGGTGTCTCGTCCCACGCGCTGTATGTCCAACCGAACAACGTCGGGTTTACGCTGCACGAGGCAGGTTATTGGCTGGACTGTTGGTTCGATAAAGATGCAAATCTTGATCGTTGCAGACTTACCGATGCAAAGGGAACCGCGTTGTTTGAAGATGTGTTTCTTACATGCGTAGGCCAGACTGCGCTCCCTCAAAGCGAATTGGTCTTGGACGCACGAAGGACGGGTGACACCTGGATCCAATCGCAGGATAAGAAGATCAACGTCCCGCTCGCCTACTTGGAGAATCGCCATATCTTGCTTCCCCGAAGTCGCTACGCAGAAGCGAGGCAAGAAGTCTATTGTCCCGGCGAGTGAGACGCGATTTTGACGTTAACAGGCGTTTGCGCTCAGAACCCTCAGTGAGCGTAACCGCGATTTAACGCCAACTACCCCTTGCGCAGAGAAAACTAGCGCTAGAATAACCGCGTGCACGTATCGCGGACGTTTGGATTTGCTGCTTCGGGAGCCTGCATCGTCATCGCAGGTTGCTTGGTCCTTTCGCAGGCCCAAGTTGCTTCCCGTCCTTCGGCTTCAACTGATTCGCTGATTATTCCGGGACAAACGGTGGGGGCATTGAAATTGGGCGACACCCGGGATAGGGCTCTCAACCTGTTTCCGTTTAAGCCCAACATGGATCAGGAGTTCTCACAGGAACCTGATTGCGGCACGGAGCTACTTTGGGTGGACATAAAGAATTCCAAGGTCGGCAATGTGTTCGTCCGCATGAGGAACAACGTTGTCTTTCAAATCGACTCCGCAACTACCCGCTATCGCACAGCGGAAGGGATAACTATTCGAAGCCATCCAGAAGAAGTGCGAAAGCGTTATCCGCACCTCCGTTCTTACATCCTCTCAAACATCACGTCCCAAGCCCTTGGCATGCGTCCGCTCGTCTACTGGATTGACCGAGAAAGAGGCATCGCTTTTGCGTTTGCCTATTCCCTCACGACCCGTAAGCGCTATCTTTACGAAATCACAGTATTCAAGCCGAACTCGGAAGTATGTCCCATGGATGATTCACACAACTCCCCTGACAAACGAGAACTGGCTCCCTATTCGCTAGAACCGTCGGACGCGAAAGTAGATTGACGGCAAAGAAACAAAGTCCGATTCATTTCGCATTGTTGGCGTTATCAGGCGATAGCACTCATCAACCACGTGCAGCCGTGGGCGCTTCATTGAGAACTACAGTCCCTAACGACTAGGGTGGAATGGTTTCTCGCCACTGCTCTCACTAACAGGCTCAGGACTCTCGATTTCCAAGTTCACGACAATCGGATCCTGCCCGCTTCTCACTACCACGGCCTCACACGGTATATCCATGCGGGCGTTGATTTCCTGATGTGGGACGTAGGGAGGTACATAAATAAAGTCTCCGGGGTCGGCCTCATCGCAGAACTCTAACCGATCACCCCAGCGCATCCGCGCACGACCGCGAACAATGTAAATCACGGTCTCCAACTCACCGTGATGGTGGGGACCAGTCTTGGCATGTGGCTGAACCACGACGGTGCCGGCCCACAGCTGGCTTGCACCGGTGCGCGCGTGAGTAATGGCTGCGGCGCGCGTCATTCCGGGAGTCTGGGGCGTGTTTGTGTCCAGTTCTCCCGCATGCACGATCTTCACTCCATGTTGCTTCCAGTCCAATGCTTATCCTCCAAGCTGCGGCGCTATGAACGGAGTATCCCAGCAAGGTATTTCAGATGCAAGTGACGGTTTCATTCGGAACATCGGTCGTTCACAAGTCACTTCTGGATAAGCATTGTTGACGCTATCAGGCGTTATCAGTGCGCCGGGATAAACCGGCATGAAGCAGAGGATGAAAGTTCCTTACGAGAAAGGAGTAGCGATCCGCTCGGCCTCGAGTCTTGCGCTGGGTATCGCGAGGTACACAACGA
>Ga0073928_10004417_pt1 | contig 20841 bp, 16 predicted proteins | sample PaiPotPPA55metaG_FD_76969 | JGI IMG/M metagenome (GOLD analysis project Ga0073928, IMG submission 76969) | Iron sulfur acid spring bacterial and archeal communities from Banff, Canada, to study Microbial Dark Matter (Phase II) - Paint Pots PPA... ...
GCAAACTGCACCGCGCCCGGACGCTGGGCGCCGCTCACGATGAGATTCGCGGCATCGATCAGATCGACAAGGTCATTAGCGTCGATCAGGACCCGATCGGCAACTCGCCAAGCTCCAACCCCGCTACCTATACCGGCGTCTTTGACCTGGTGCGGCAGCTCTTTGCCCAGCTCCCCGATTCCAAGATTCGCGGCTACCAGGCCCGCCGCTTCAGCTTCAACAAGCCGGGCGGACGCTGCGAGGCATGTGAGGGGAACGGCCAGAAGAAGATCGAAATGCACTTCCTGCCCGATGTCTGGGTCCAGTGCGATGTCTGTCACGGCCAGCGCTATAACCCCGAAACTCTGGCCGTTCGCTATAAGGGGCGATCGATTGCCGATGTCCTCAACATGCGGGTGAGCGAGGCGCTCGAAGTCTTCGCCAATATTCCCAAGATTCGTCGCGTGCTTCAGACGCTGGCCGATGTGGGCCTCGATTACCTATCGTTAGGCCAGCCGGCGCCAACGCTGTCGGGCGGTGAGGCCCAGCGCGTCAAGCTGGCCGCGGAGCTCGGCCGGCCCAATACCGGCCGCACGCTGTATGTGCTGGACGAGCCCACGACAGGCTTGCATTTCGATGACATTCAGAAGCTGCTCGATGTCCTCAACCGGCTGGTCGATCTTGGCAACACGGTGATCATCGTCGAGCACAACATGGACGTGATCAAGACGGCCGACTGGGTCATCGATCTGGGCCCGGAGGCAGGCGATGCCGGCGGAGAGCTGGTGGTGGCCGGATCGCCTGAGGACGTGGCCGCTTATGCCAAGAGCGGTAAAAAGCCCATCTCCCATACCGGCGAGATACTGATCGATACCTTGAAGGCCGGGCCCCGCGCCGAACGAAAGAAGTACGATCCTCATCAAGCGGAAACCGGCCGCGACGGCGACGTTGACCTCGAGGCGGTGGGCCGCGATGCCCGGATGCCCTGGGAAGCCGATGGCCGTCGCTGGCACACTCAGGACCGGCTGACGACCGAAGGCAAACCGTGCCGTTGGGAAGGCGCGATTCTTGACTGGCTCGACCAGCGCGTTCATGCGCTGGGCTCATTCTCCGATACGGAATGGAGCGATCGCAGCGTGGTGGAGATCGCAGCTCCCCGCCGCAGCCAGGGCTGGTTTGTGCACGCCATGACCGGTCATGAATGGCTCCTGCGTCTGGTCTTTCGTGTCGGCCGGAACACGTTCAAGGAGGCGGATCTGGTGGAGCGCCTGGGGATACGTCCCCTCAACGAAACGCCCGGCCTTGAGGTCTACGGCAACGATGAGCGGGTGCGCGTCGGTAATCTGAAAGGTCCGTGGCAGGCCGTGACCATTCTGACCTGCAAGAAGGAGGAAATCGATACGCTGGCGTTCGCCGACTTTCTGAAAAAGGCGGTGGCGTCATTTCAGGCCAACATCGCCCGCATGCAGCTGAAACCGGAAGATGTCATGCCCTGGAAAATCAACGGCGAGCGCTGGCACCTGGGCGAAAAAGGCTTCCCGGTCGGTAAGCGGGTTCAGTGGGATCACACGCTCCTGTCTCGCGTACTCGGTCTTATCCGCGAGGCGGCGCCCGATATCGAGATCCACTGGGACTCGCGGGACGCCATTCTGCTCAAGGTGCCCGGAATCGGTCAGTCGTGGGGCCGCCTCAAGACCAAGGTCGCCTACGGCTTCGACTGCCAGTTCCTCGGCAAGCGCGGCCAGTTCAACCTGAGCCAGATCGAGCGCTTCGGCGCCTCTCCGACCGTACACGACTGGCACGGCAAAGGCGACCTGATGCGCCTCGTCTTCCAGCACGCCGAGCACCTGCACGCGGCGCAGCTCAAGGAACTGCTCGCCGCCCACCTCGAAGGCTTTCGCGAAGTTTGGAGCAAACAAAGTGTATCAGCCTAAAACCGGCCTGAGTGGACCGGCGAAAAGTGAGTAAACTGCTGTCGGGTGCCATGCTTTCGGGGTACTCCCCGAAAGCATGTTGAGCGTCGATGGCCGCCATGCTCTCAGCGAAGCGCTTGAAAGCATGGCACTCAACGCAATTGTCAGCGGTGCCACTAAATAGGTCCACACCAAAACCGGAGCGCCGCGATTAACATCATGTAGTCGCGAACCGCAGTTTTGGGCGTCGACTCTTGAGCTGGTGCTCCATGAAGACGCGTGAAGTATTCCAAGTTCTTTGCAAACAGCTTGAGCCCATACTGCTGCCTATGGGCTTTTCCCGCCGTAAAGACCACACCGGCCACAACCTGCCGTGGACTCGCCTTCTCAGTGAGCAAACGTACGAAACCGTTTGGTGCCAGATGGACAAGTGGCCCTGGGATCCCTGGATCGGCTCACAGTTGGTTGTGGAGTTTCAGCATGCCCCGTCGACTGATGTTGGTGCAATAAACTCGGCCAAACGCGCCCGCTGGGCCTACTTGCTCACCGAGGACGAAAGGCGCGAAGTCCAAGTCCGGCAGAATCGCGTTATCGCCAAAATCCGGGTGCCTTCCGCGGCCGAGTACAGCGAATTCATGGGCTTCCCGGTACCGAACGGCGATCTGTTCTTGGAAAAGTACGAGCAGGCATGCCGCCCGGCCGACTACAGCGGCGGTCGGGCCCAGGACATTTGGCTACGGGTGTTAGGGCCAGAGGACGTGCAGATGTGGGCCGAGTTTATGGCAGGCTGGCTCCCGAAGGGATTTGAGCGGTTCGCTGCGGCTCTACCGCCGTCCGGCGCGACAGGAAAGTAGGCCCAAGGCAACGGCACTCGTAATTTGCGGCGCTCCGGTCCTGGTGTGGAGCTATTTAGTATGGGTGTATTTATTGGTCTATCAGTCCGAAAGAGTGATCCGCGCTTGGCGGATTGGCCCCGGGCATCGCCTGGGGTAATAGCAGCAATAGAACATGTGCAGGTTGCAACGCCTGCGACCATGCGATATTGACCATCTTGATCCACCGCCACCCCAATGGGCCATGACCCCCAGATCCAGCGAAGCTACACAACGCAAGGGCAATCGCCCCTTGTCACCACGACCCTTTGCCTCATCACCGCCGCGGCGTCCTGGTACTTGCTCCAGCAACTGGCAGGCGTCCTCAAGCCACTGCTCTTGGCCGCGTTTCTGGTCTATGTGGTCCTGCCGATGCAGAAGCTGGTCCAATCGCCAATTCGCGGGATCGGTTCATTCGTTGTCGCGGCGATTGCTGTCGTCGCGCTGGGTTCCATGTGCCTCTCTCTCTACACCGGCGCGATCGAGATGAGCCACGAGCTTCCCCGGCTCAGCAAGCAGGCGGTGGATGCCCTGGATCGATGGCGCCTGATCCTGGTCCAGCAGTTCCCATGGCTTGCCGGTTTCCTGCCGGACCCTGACCTCGTCGAGTCGCGCCTGAAGGAGGGGATCGAGGCTCTCGGCAAGTCCTTCCTGAGCTTTGTGGCCGATTCCTTGAGTGCGGCCGCGGTCGTCGCCGTGTACCTATTGTTTCTGCTTCTCGAAGTGCGTGGCCTCTCCGGACGGCTTCGCGAGGCCTTTGCCGGTCGCAATGCGGAGTCTGTGGTGGCGATCGCCACGCGCATACACCTGGCGACGGCCGAATTTCTCCGGGCCAAGGTGAAGGCCAGTCTGGTGCTGGCGGTGCCCGCGACCCTGGTCCTGTGGATCTTTGGGGTGAAGTTCGCCTTGTTCTGGGGTGTGCTCACCTTCGCGCTCAATTTCATTCCGTACGTGGGGAGCTTGATCGCCTGCTCCCTGCCGATTCTGCTCGCCTTTCTCGATCTGGATCCGGTTTGGAAGCCGATCGCCGTCACCGTTCTCCTGATCACGATTCACGTGACGACGGCGAACTGGATCGAGCCCGCCATGATGGGCAAGGCGGTGGGACTGAGGCCCGTCGTCGTCCTTCTGGCCCTCGCCTTCTGGGGCGAATGCTGGGGCCTCACCGGCATGCTCCTCGCTGTCCCCTTGACCGCCATTCTCAAGATCGTATTCGAGACGATTGACGGCACCCGGCCGATCGCGCGGCTGATGAGCGAATAATCGCGGCAATTGGCAGGCGGGGGCTTTGGAGACCGATCCATGATGAGGTTCCTCCGCTTTCCGCTGGTGCGCATCATCATTGGAATGGTCATGGTCTATGCCAGCGCGGTCGGCGCCGCGGTCATTTTTGATGTTGCGACCGCAGGCCTCAAGCTATCGAAAGAGTCCCGTGTCATCCCCATCAGCCTTTGTATGCTTGTCGCGGCTCTTTGCGCCTACGTTGCATTTGTGCGGCTTCTGGAGCGACGGCCGCTAACGGAGCTGGCTTCCGCACAGGCACCGGCGGAGTTGGCGATGGGTTGCGCCGTTGGCGCGATCCTGTTTCTGGCGGTAATCGGCACGCTCTGGACCATGGGCGACTTTGAGTTCATCGGCACGAATGACTGGCACGTGCTGGTGATCCCGTTGGGGCTGAGTTTGCAAGCCGCCTTCTTGGAGGAGCTCGCCTTCCGAGGTGTGCTGTTCCGGATCCTCGAGGAATGGCTCGGCACCTGGATTTCGCTGGTGCTCACGGCGATCTTCTTCGGCGGCCTTCATCTCTTGAACCCGAACCCCACGGCCATGGGCGCCATCGCCATCGCCTGCTCGGCGGGCGTTATCCTCGCCGGGGCCTATGCCCTGACGCGCCGGCTGTGGCTGCCGATCGGTTTGCACTTCGGCTGGAACTTTGTGGAGAGCGGCGTTTTCGATCTCCCCGTGTCCGGACACCAGCTTACGGGCTGGGTGCGATGCCGGCTCGAGGGTCCGGACTGGCTGACCGGGGGTCCGTTTGGCCCCGAGGCATCCGTGGTGGTCATTGTGCTCGGTCTAGCCGTGGGCGCGGCCTTTTTTGTCGCCGCCGCCCGGTCCGGCCACATCGTTCCGCCTCCGTGGAAACGGCGAACGCCTGTGGTGGAGCCCCCGCCGTTACCAAGCTGAAGCTCCTCTGCCCGGAAACAATCATGAAACCGACTCGCCTGATTGCCACCACATCCTGGCTTTTGCTGACGCTCTGTTGCCATCTGTCTGCCGCCGAGAAGAGCTTCGAAGAGACCGTAAAGGGACTGGACAAGAAACCGGTTTCTTTCCACTCTATTGGGACGCCAAGAAGGGGAGACTGCTCCTGGAGATCAGCCGTTTCGATCGCGAATTCCTTTATCTTGACTGGCTGGCCACCGGAATCGGATCGAACGACATCGGGCTGGATCGCGGGCAGCTCGGCCATACACGCGTGGTGAGCTTCAAGCGGATCGGGCCCAAGGTCTTGCTCTCGCAAACGAACTACGCTTTTCGCGCCACGAGCGATAATCCGGCCGAGCGGCAGGCGGTGCGAGAGGCGTTCGCCTCTTCCGTCTTGGGAGGCTTCGAAATCGAGGCCGAAGATCCCGGCGGGCGCGTCTTGGTGGATGCCACCAAGTTCTTCATTCGCGATGCCCGAGACCTTGCGGCCGAGCTAAAAAAGCAAAAACAGGGCACCATGACCCTGGATCCCGCTCGCTCTGCCATCTATCTGCCCGGGACCAAGAACTTTCCCAAGAACACGGAAGTCGAGGCGGTCCTTACTTTTGCAGTTGAGACCCCCGGCCCCTGGCTGACGTCCGTAGCCGCCACGCCAGAGGCCGTGACCGTCCGCCAGCATCATTCCCTTATCGAGCTTCCCGATGCCGCGTACCGGCCCAGGCGCTTCGATCCCCGTGCCGGGTACATTTATATCCAGTACATGGATTTTGGCGTGCCGATCGATCAGCCGCTGACGCAGCGGCTCATCATCCGCCACCGCCTGCAAAAGAAGGATCCGAAAGCTGAGCATAGTGAGCCGGTGAAACCGCTGGTGTATTACGTGGATCGCGGTGCACCGGAGCCGATTCGAAGTGCGCTCGTGGAAGGGACGCGCTGGTGGAACCAGGCGTTCGAGGCGGCCGGGTACACGAATGCCTTCAAGGTCGAGCTATTACCCGAGGATGCGGACCCGCTCGATGTACGCTACAACGTCATTCAATGGGTCCACCGGCTCACCCGGGGCTGGGCGTATGGCAACGCCGTGAACGATCCGCGAACGGGCGAGATCATCAAGGGCCACGTCACCATGGACTCACAGCGAGCCCGGCAGGTCTACCGGCTCATGGAGTCGCTGCTGGCCTCTTACGAAGAGGGCAAGCCGGCCGATCCACGCATCGAGCAGACGGTGCTGGCAAGGATGCGGCAGCTCGCGGCACATGAGGTCGGCCACACCCTGGGGCTAGCGCATAACTTCGCCGCCAGCTACAACGACCGGGCCTCGGTAATGGATTATCCATTCCCGCTGGTCGAGCTCACGGACGGCGGCTTTGATGTTTCCCGCGCCTATGCGACTGGCATCGGCGACTGGGACAAGACAGCGATTCGCTACGGGTACACGGAATTTGCAAGCCCAGGCGAAGAAGAGGAGGAGCTCAAGAAGATCCTGGCGGACTCGCAAGCCCGCGATGTGGTCTTCATGACCGATCAGGACGCCCGCACGGAAACTGTCTCCGGCGCCCATCCGCGAGCGCACCTGTGGGACAACGGACGCAGTCCGGTTGATGAGCTGGAACGCATTCTGCATGTGCGCGAAGCGGCCCTGGCTCACATGTCGGAGAAGACGATACATATCGGCGAGCCGCTATCCACGCTCGAGGATCGCCTGGTGCTTGTGTACCTTCTGCACCGCTATCAGGTCGAGGCGGCCGTGAAGCTGGTGGGCGGACTCGATTACACCTACGCGCTCCGAGGCGATGGCCAGAAGATTATCGAACCGATTCCCACCAAAGAACAGAGCAGGGCACTGAGCGCCCTGCTCATGACCATCAAGCCCAGCGCGCTGGTGATCCCCGAGCGCCTGCAAAAGCTCCTGCCGCCGCCTGCCTACGGCTACGAGCCCACGCGAGAGTCTTTCGGCAGCCGGACCAAGCCGGTCTTTGATCTGCTCACTGGTCCCGAAGCGGCCGCTGGATTGACCATCGGCCTCTTGCTGGAACCGGCCCGCGCCAGCCGGCTGGTGCAGCAACATGCACGGGACGCAAGCTTGCCGGGCCTGGACGATGTGATCTTGGCTCTCATGAACGCGACCTGGCGCTCAAAACCGTTGAAGGGTTACGAGGCTGAGGTCCATCGAGCCGTCAACGATGTCGTTCTTTACCACCTGATGGCGCTGGCCGCGGACGAGCACGCCGGCGGGCAAGCCCGCGCGGTCGCATTTGCAGCGCTGAAAAACCTGTTGCTGCAACTCACTGACGCGCGCCCGGCGGAAGAATATGCCGCGCAAGGCATGCTTGCCCGCGCCAAGTTGGAGCGATTTCTCAAGAACCCTACCAAGCCGACCGTAGACAAGCCCGTGGAACCGCCACCCGGCCAGCCCATCGGCGGCTGCGACAATTATTGATGAACGCGAGCGATCGAGACCGGGCCTCGACCAGCGCAGGCTCTGATCTCTTAGCCGCTACAAGTGCCTACTGGCTGTTGGCGTATGCGCTTAATCGGGAAGAAGCATCCAAGCTGCTGACCCTGCTGATCACGATTACCGCCGGGGCCATTTCACTGACAGCCTGTTGTAGGCCTCCCGCCCGAGGCGGCCCGGGCGAGGCTCTCAGTCCTGACCAGCGTGAGCGGCGCTGGCCAAGCCGCATCGGCATCATACTCCTCTTACTGATCGTGCTCTGGGAAGTCTTTGTCGACAGCGAGATGATCTGGAATGCCAACCCGGGCGCCGATTTGTGGCGCGGGGCCGGCCGAGGATTAACCGGCCTGGTGGCAGCACCCATCGGTCAGGTGACCTCACTGGTCCTTATGGGGTTCGTGGCGTTGTCGTTTCTGTGGCAGGGCAGGGGACCGAACCGCTGGCGCTGGCGGGCCGCCGTGCTCCTGAGCCTGTACCAGGGCGCCTGGATCATCCTCGTGCCGCCCAGGCCGGTCATCGATGTCTTGACCGTTCAAGAAGGAGCGTCGGCCCGCTTGCTATCGGGCGCAAATCCCTACGAAGGCCATTACCGCAATCCGTATGGCGATGCTGCTTTCCTGCCCCCGCAAGTGCTCAGCGGACCGTTTATCAATACATTTCCTTACCCGCCGCTGAGTCTGCTATTATCGATCCCCGGGCACCTGATGGGAGATGTGCGCTGGAGCAGTTTGGCGGCGCTTGTGCTTGCGGCTTCTTTCATGATTGCAATGGGTCGGCAGCTGGGTCTGCCGCCTGGCCACCGCGCCGAACTGGGTGCCATCGCACTACTGTGCCATCCGCGCTGGTTCATGGTGCTGCAAAACGGATGGACCGAGCCCTTCCTGGTTCTGTTCGCGGCAATGGCCGCCTGGGGGATCGCCAATCATCGCGAATGGCTTATAGGTTTGTCGCTCGGTGGCCTGGCGGGCGTCAAGCAATATGGGCTCTTGATGCTGCCGATCTGGATTCACGCCGCCCGTATCCGCCTCCGATGTCTCTTGGGCGGGCTGGGGGTGATTGCCGGCCTAACGTTGATATTCGTGGTCTGGCAGTCCGCCGCGTTTTGGAGAGGTGTAGTGAGCTGGCATATTCACAGCCCGTTTCGCCGCGATTCCTTGACCCTATCAGCGTGGCTGGCCTGGAAGACGGATTACGAATTGCCCACCTGGATCGCACTGGCGGTTGCCCTGGTTGTCGTCGGTATCGTGTGGCGCTGGGGAAAGCGACAGTTGTCGAGCGCGGCCTTGGGCAACACCGCCATCGCACTGGCCTTCATGCTTCTCAACAAGGCCGGTCATATCAACTATTTTTGGTGGACTTCCACGATGCTGCCGATCGCGATTATCGCCTCGGCCGCCTCGGTTGAGTCCGCCAGGAACGCAACCAGAACCAAATAGGACCTCTCAGGGTCGGGTACCGTTGTGGTAGCCGACCAGGGCGCGGTGCATCGCAACATAAGCAGGTTCATCACCGGTCATGGCCGGCGCGAACCGAAGCGCATTGTCGCGCATGTGTTGCACGACCTGACCGATACTCATGTCCTTGTCGCCCAGGTTGGCTGCCAGCTGCTCGCCGGCTTTCGGCTGGCTCAGGAGCCGGAGGCCTTCTTCCAGATAATTGAGGAAGCGGCCGGCTTCGACAAACGATGCCGGAGCGATCTCGGCAATGCGGGCCTTGAGCTTCTGACGCAACGCCTGCGTCAACCGGTTCAAGTCTTCGAACATGCGAGGTCCGACAGTGCCGTTAACGACCTGGCGCAGCGCGACGGGGAGATTGGCATCGAGCAGTTTGCGCTCGTCCTGATAACTGGAAGCCAGCAATTCCTGCGGCCAGTCGAGGCGGCCCTGATTCCGAAAGATGCCGGCGTGTCCCTTGCCGCTGGTCAGGTTGAGATGCCCCAGTACGCCTCGATCGATCGATGCCGGCGCAGTGCCGACCGTGGCATCGAGCTTCGATACGGCATCGAGCAAGACATTGAGGGCCTGTCCGGAGTAGATGTCTCCGCGGGGCGGGTCGTTCAGACTTCGGCCAAGCTGCTGTTGTAAGGCGCGATGGCGATCGTCTTCCGCGCTAGGCGTGTTGTCCTTTTCCCATCGAACCTCCTCGCCTTGCTTCCTGACCGTCTCCATGCGCACCTGCCGGTATTTGTCTTGAAGCAAGTTGGCTCGCTGCACATCCAGGAACCATTTGCCCTGTGCAGTCATGAGGTCTCCCGTTCCCTGCAGAGTCGCGGCGATGCCGGGCTCGGTGGTGAGGTACGGATTGGAGTAGATGCCATACGGATTCGCCAGGCTGGAAAAGTTGGCGGTCCCGGGCGTCTGGAAGCTCGCAATGTTCGGCCCATTCAAGCGGGAAATGTCCGTCACGCGGACCATAAACGGCGCGCCTCACTGGGCGCGGAGCGAAGCCTGGCCTAAGGCAAAAATTCCAAGGCCGACGCAAAGAGGCAAATGCCTGCGCGGGCAAAACATAGTCATTCCCCCCAATATGACCACTCGTCCCCCCGGACCTGGTCGAAGTCCAGGACTATATTACGTCGTTTTTGTTAACGAATCGAAAGAATTCTGGATCGGGATTCCGACAGCGCGGGCGGCCACATGATCACATGTAGCTGTTGGCAACGCAAACTGGCACAATGGCCTTCGATATTGGGATTCTGGCCGAGGTTGCATAGGGCCATGGCCAAGGCGGGGACCGCAGGAATCATCGTGCTCCTTTTGGTAGCGTGCTCGCCTGCTCTGGCGTGCATGTGGGATGTCGACACACTGTCGCAGGAGCGGACTCGATTCCCGTCGGCTTTGGAACTGATCACAGGCAAATTCCTGAGGCATTCTCGCGAATTCTACGCGTGGCGTATCAAAGATCGTCTGAACAAACTCAAGACCGAGCCCGACAACCTGGCTTACTTCGATGATTTGGCCGTCGCCTATGAGAAGACTGGCGATCACCAAAAGGCAATCGAAACGATGCTGGCGAAGGATAAACGAAGACCGGGCCTTTATGAGACCGAGGCCAATCTTGGGACCTTCTACATCCATGCAGGACAATACCAAAAAGGCCTGGAACACATCGATCGAGCTCTGAGGATTAACCCCAATGCTCACTTTGGTCGGGAAAAGTACCAGGCGCTTGTGGTGAAATTCCTCCTCGAGCATCAGACGAACGGTCACATCGAACTTCCGCTCAACGGTCTAGGCCAGTACCTCAGTGCGGACGGGGGGCGGCAGGACGCCGTCAAGGGAGTTCTGGGCATGATGCGCTTTGGCGACTTCGAGTCGCCCGTCTTGCTTGAAGCACTGGCCGGTCTCCTCACGTTGCCTGGCAACACGCTGGACGAACCGGCGTACACACTGGCGGCTCGCGCGTATTTGCAGGCGTCGTATCACGCCAGCGACAAGCCGGCCAGTGACGCATATCACCGAAAAGCGGTTCAAATTCTTGAAGGTGCCAACAAAGAGCATGCGGAATACGAGAATCCGATCATTATCACAGCTGCGGAATTCGAATCGACATTCCGGCGTGAACTCGACGAGGGGCACAGCTGGTTTGCCGGATTAAGATCCCAGGAAGTGTCATGGATCAAGAAGGGCCTTGACGCCGATTTGGAATTCGCACGAGTGTACGCGTTCAATCCCCGGATCACAACGCAGACCAATCAGTCGGGCCCGGACCCATCTTGGTCGCCAAGCCCGGAACTGCTGGTGACATCCATGTGGACGATGTTAGGCTTGGCGGCACTGGGCATGCTGTTGCTGATCCTCGGGTCTGATCGCCTAATCAAGCGTTACCGTCGCAAGGTGGCGACTGCGGGCGGTGCTTCAGAGGTAGCCAGCGGGTAGACATGAGGTCGATCGTGCCGTACTAAGAAAGCACGCGTGCGGCGCTCGATCAACACAAGCGTCGCATCAACGGTTCGCAGTCGGGGAGAGAGGTCTGGCAGAAAATTCCTCGATGAATGATCACCCGAATAAACACATACGGGACGCTGTAGAATATGCTGTTAGGAGCGGCTGGCGGCTGGTGAAGGCAGGGCCACGAGCACATGCCTGGGGTCGGCTGTATTGTCCGGTCCAAACTCGCGGCGGATGCATTGTCACGGTGTACAGCACGCCTCGAGTGCCTGAGAATCATGCTCGTTATATCTGCCGGCGGGTCGATGCCTGCCCCCACGTCTAGAGAAGATGCGAGGCGAAATAGGTATGAAAACGTATGCGTTTGACGTGGTGCTAAAGGACGTCACCGCTGTAAGCGATGAGCAGGCCGATGCGTTGTACGCGAGCGGATGCGACGATGGCACGCCAGTCGCATGCGCCGGCGTGGCCTGGATCCATTTTGATCGAGAAGCGGCCTCGCTGGAGGAAGCGATCCGATCGGCAGTGACCCAAGTGCAGGCGGCCGGGCTGGCAGTGGCCAAAGTTGAGCTGGAAATTGACGGAGTCGCATTGCGAGGAGCATGAGACCAGTATTGCAACAGAGCGGCATGTTACGGCGCAGTGCCATGGCGAAGCATATCAGCGCTGACATCTCGCGCAGAACATTCCTGCGCGTTGGGACAGCTGCGGCGACGAGTGGAATGTTGACCGGGTGCTTCGGCAGGGCAGGGGAGGACCAGCCGGACTTCGCGGGCTTCCGCGTTGGCATTCAGAGCTACTGCTTTCGCGACAAGAACTTCGGTCTCGACAGAGCAATCCAGCTAACACATGACCTGGGTCTTGGGTGGATCGAATTCTTCAACGGCGATCCGACTCAGGCGGGCGTGCCGGTCAGAAGCACTCCGTCCGAAGTCGCCGCGGTGGTGCGATTCTGCAAGAAGACAGGTGTTACGCCTGACGCCTGCGGAGTGCACGGATTCACAAAGGATCATGCCAAGAATCGCCGAGTCTTTGAACTGGCGAAGAATCTTGGAGTCAAGGTCATCACCGCGGATCCCAAACCGGAAAGCTTCGATAGCCTGGACAAACTCGTCGCCGAGTACCAGATCGCCGTCGGCATCCATCCCCACGGCCCTCAGAAGAATGGCCAACTCCATCAGTGGTACAGCGCCGAAGTAATCATGATGGCGATCAAGAACCACAATCCCCTGATCGGCTCGTGCCTGGATACCGGGCACCTGATCCGGGCGGCCAAGATGGGCCACAAGCTCGATCCGGTAAAAGAGATCAAGATCATGGGAAACCGGAACTACGCCATTCATTTGAAGGACAACGACAACGCTCACGACGTCAACGTTGTCCTCGGTCAAGCCGCGCTCGATGTCAAAGGCGTGCTCCAGGCTCTTCGCGATATTCATTTCCAGGGCCCGATCAGTATCGAGTACGAGGCCAACCCGGCCAATCCGGTCCCCGACATCCGGGAATGCATCAAGGTGCTCAGGAAAGCAGCCAAGGGCGTGAAGTAGGGACTGCCGAGGTGGGTCCCGCCTGCCGTGTGGAACCTCGTTTGTCTCAGCCCTGCGCCAAGCGCCGGGACCTGGATTGGTTGCTACGGGGCAGGGGACAACGTTCGCTATAATTGATGTGCCTTGTGCGCTGGGGCTGGTGCTTCCTTTTTCTCCATGAGCCAGATGGTGTCCCGTGAACGCCGACTTCGTGGCGGAAGCTCGCAAGAAGTATTACAACTCCACGTTGATCTGGATGCGCGAGGCGCATTCCGATCTGCGCATCATACGCGTGCGTTCGGATTTTGCCCGGCCGGTACACGCGCCGGGCCAGTATTGCTCGCTGGGACTCGGGCAATGGGAGCCTCGCGCGGAGCACTGCCAGGAAGAGCCGCCTCCAAAACCCGGTCAAGAGAGCCGGGTCGTCAAGAGGGCGTACTCGATCGGCTGTTCGATCCTCGACGATAACGACCGGCTCTTCGATATGGAGCATGTGGACTGGCTGGAGTTTTACGTGGTTTTGGTCAGAGAGTCGTCGAAGGAGCAACCGCCTGCCCTGACGCCTCGGCTCTTCACCATGAAGACGGGCGACCGTCTCTTCATGGGCGAAAAGATCGCGGGGCACTACACGCTCGAAGGCGTCAAGCCGGACGATACCATCGTCTTCTTGAGCACCGGAACGGGGGAGGCGCCGAACGACTACATGCTCTGGCAGCTCTTGAAGCAGCAACATCAGGGCCGGATTGTTTCCGCGTGCTGCGTTCGCTACCGGCGGGACCTGGCTTACCTGGAGATCCACGAGAAGCTGATGGCCCAGCACGCCAACTACACCTATATCCCGCTCACCACGCGCGAGGCCGACACGATCAACCGCAAGGTTTATATCCAGGAACTGATCTCCAGCGGCCGATTGGAGGAGGCTATTGCTCAGGTGCTGGATCCGGAGCGCACGCACGTCTATCTGTGCGGCAACCCGAGCATGATCGGCGTTCCGGTCAAGGACAAGGCGACCGGCGAGCACACGTATCCTCAGCCTTTGGGAGTTGTGGAGCTCTTGGAAAAACGAGGATTCCGCGCCGACCAGCCCAATGTCAAGCTGCGAGGCAACATTCACTTTGAGGAGTACTGGTAGCGAAACAGAGTTTCGCGGCACAGCGCGCAGCGCTCCCAAACAAAGTTCGGGGGCGAGCGATGAGGCACGGCCAAACAAGAGGATTGAGTGCATACCGGGGCAGAGCGGCTCCCAGGCGAGCCTGGGAGTTAGATTGGAAAGAACGATGCATCAAACGATGATCAAGGTTGCTCATCGCTTGCGGTTGGCCGCGACCGGTTTGCTGGCTCTACTCGCCGCACCGGCGGCCAAGGCTGCTTCCCCGTACTCGATTCTGGCCCAGTATTACCGGCCTCGAGATTCCGACAACACGTGGATATGGATTGTCGTGGGCGTGGCAGGCCTGGGCGCCCTGGGCATCGCCTTTTACATGAAACGGGGCCAGGTGAGCCTGGGTGGTAACAAAAAAGGCCGCGTGGTCGTCGGCGACCAGCAGATTGATACCTATCGGCTCCTGAAGCTCATGATGACTGGTCAGACCAGCCAGGTCTGGGAGTCGACGGAGCTTTCCAGCGGGCGGCACTTTGCTATCAAGATGTTGCTGCCGGAGCACGCCAGCTCTGCCATGCAGCGGCACTACCTCTTTCACGAATACCAGGTCGGCAAGCAAGTAACCCATCCCAAGATCATCAAAATGCTGGATTTGCGCAGGGACCCGGTACATCCCTACGTCATCATGGAATTCTTCCCGTCGACGAACCTCAAGCTGCGCCTGATGCACAGGGACCCGTTTGTTCGCGACAATTTCAAGGAGATCATCGAGCAAACCGCCACCGCGCTGGCTTACATGCATTCCAAGGGCTGGGTCCACCGCGACGTGAAGCCGGATAACATCCTGGTGGCATCCAGCGGCGAGGTGCGGCTGATTGATTTTGCCCTCGCCCAGCGGATCCGCAAGCGCAAGAAAAATCTATTTGGTCGCATGAAGAAGGGTGGGCGAGCCCAGGGGACAAGAAGCTACATGTCGCCGGAACAGATTCGGGCCGAGGCCCTGGATGCGCGAGCGGACGTGTACAGCCTGGGCATTACTCTATACGAGCTGCTGACGTACCGACCGCCCTTCCGCGCCGCCAGCGCCCAGGACCTTCTCGTCAAGCAGCTCTTTGAAGAGCCGGCCTCGCCGATCCAGTACAACCCGGATGTCGCCCCGGAAATGGCCGATCTGGTCATGAAGATGCTGGAAAAGAAGCCCGAAGACCGCCCTCCGGACATGGAGGCGTTCCTGATGCAATTTCGCAAGATCCCCATTTTTAAGCCGACGGCGGTCAAGAAAGCGGAATCGTGACGAAAAGCGCTGGAACTTTCCCGAAGCGTTGCTAAACTGCGGTTTCGGTTTTCGCATTTGACCATTTTGGCGCGCTTGGCTCGGCCGATGTACCGATTGCCGTTCGAGAAAGAAATCTACGAGATGGAGGAACTGCTCGCGCGGCTGGAAGGCGCCGGCACGGAACCGCACGCGGCCAGCGAAGAAGTCAAGCGCATGCGCCGGGACCTGGCGATCTTGAAGAGAAAGGTTTACAGCAATCTCTCCAGCTGGCACACCGTGCTGGTGTCACGCCACCCGGAACGGCCGCAAACCCTCGATTATGCCGATCTCGTTTTTGATGAGTTCGTGGAGCTGCATGGGGACCGGGCCTTCGGCGATGACCGGGCCTTGCGCACCGGCTTCGCACGCCTGGCCGACTACCGCGTTATGCTCATTGGCCATCACAAGGGACACAATCCCAAGGAACGCCAGGAGTGCATGTATGGATGCGCGCATCCCGAAGGCTACCGCAAGGCGCTCAACCGCATGCGGCTGGCGGCGAAGTATCGGCTCCCCATCATTTGCCTGATCGATACCCCGGGGGCCTATCCAGGAATCGGCGCCGAAGAAAGGGGCCAGGCCCAGCTCATTGCCACCTCGCTTCTGGAGATGTCGCGACTTGCAACGCCTATTATCTGCGTGATCATTGGTGAGGGGGGGTCCGGCGGCGCTCTGGGAATAGGCGTAGGCGACCGGATCAGCATGCTCGAACACGCTTACTATTCCGTAATCAGCCCCGAGGGCTGCGCGGGCATTCTCTGGAAGGTTGCAACCGAGGAGACCAAACCGCTGGCGGCAGACGCCCTCAAAATCACCGCACGTGATCTATTTCGCCTGCGCGTCATCGACGCGATTATTCCCGAGCCTTTGGGCGGCGCCCATCGGGATCATCGTGCCATGGGCAATACGCTCAAGAAGTATCTGCTGCACGACCTCAGAGAACTGCACGGGCTGTCGAACGAGGAGCTGCTCGAAAGCCGCTACCAGAAGTTCCGCGCCATGGGGGTCTTTGACAGCGTGGCGCCGGCAGAACAGGCAGCGTCGTGAAAGCCCGAAAACTGCGGGCTTTTTCGAGCCCCAATTAAACATAAGGGACATTATCGGACGTTGCGCATAAGCGCCAATCCTGGGTGTTTCGAGCGGCCCAATATGCCACGCCTCAGACGCGGCCTTTCGGTGAATATCCGCGGTCTTTGATGGATTCGTGGTCGGATTCCAGTACAATAAATGCTGTCTTGCCTGCCCTCGCAGCACTGGCAAGAAGTCGCTTTCAGCATGCCTTCGATTGGACAGCTGGCGGCGATTGTGAAGTTTTCCACTCACGAGCCGCCAGCGGTTGAGCCCACGCCTGGACGGGCTTCGGTCGCAAGTCATTTCGAGGACCCACATGGCAACCAAGACGAAGAGCCGGCCCGCGCCAGCGTTGGCACGGAAAACGAAGAAGGCTCCGGTAGTGGTCAAGGTCAAGAAAGCGGCAATCGCCTCTGACTTTGGCTCCATGCCGGATTACTGGCAGACCCCCGTCTTTACTACCGAAGAGCGCATCACCCGTATCGCCGCCCTGGGCAAGCGCGTTGACGGCTATGTGCACTTCATGTGCAAGATCAACGGCCTGAATGGGTCCTCCAGGGAGATCAAGGAACGGGCTGTGGTGATCTTCTATGAACGGTTGCTGGAGCTCGAGCGCGAGCTGGCACGGATCCAGGAAGACGTGCAGCTGGGCTGAAAGCCCCTTCTGCGAGCTCGGCATGCTCTCCAGACACGTTGGCAGTCGAACCTGCCGACATTGAAGCCTCTCCCCCGATTTGCTCTACTGCAAGGCGGAAAGGGTTTGGGGCATGAGTAGTCTGCCGATTCACGGTCGCGGTACGGGTGAGAATCCTGGCAATCGCTTCGAGTCGATTCGCTACGCGGTTGACCCGGATCTTGACCCGGAAGAACGGCCGTCGCCTCGGACCGTGTTCCTCAGGGACACTTCGCGGTCAATCATTGTCCGCAACGACAGTCCGGATGTCGGCTTTGATGCAAGTATCAATCCCTATCGCGGCTGCGAGCACGGTTGCATCTATTGCTATGCCCGGCCCTATCACGAGTACCTCGGTTTTTCTTCCGGTCTGGACTTCGAGACCAAGATCCTGGTCAAGGAGAATGCTCCGGAGCTGCTGCGCCGGCAGCTGGCAGCGCCAGGCTGGAAGCCGGAGGTTCTGGGGATTAGCGGCGTGACGGACCCCTACCAGCCCATCGAGAGGCAATTGCGGCTGACGCGCGGCTGCCTCGAGGTTCTAGCCGAATTTCGTAATCCGGTCCGGGTGATCACCAAGAACCATCTGGTGACCCGGGATGCGGATCTGCTTTCCGAGCTGGCCAGTCAACAGGCCGCAGGCGTTTTCTTGTCGGTTACCACTCTCGACGAAGAACTGCGGCGGGTCATGGAGCCGAGGACGGCGACTGCGGCGGCACGGTTGGAGGCAATTCGAACGCTTTCGGTCGCGGGCGTTCCCACTGGCGTCATGGTCGCACCCATCATTCCGGGTCTGAACGACCACGAGGTGCCGGGGATCCTCAAGGCGGCAGCCGAGGCCGGTGCCCTGTTCGCCGGCTACACGATCGTGCGTCTGCCATACGCGGTAAAGGACCTATTCATCGACTGGCTCGCGCGGCACTTCCCCGATCGCAAGGAAAAGGTTCTGGGCGGCATCCGCAGCCTTCGAGGCGGCAAGCTGAACGATTCTCGCTTTGGCAGCCGCATGCGCGGCGAAGGCGCCCGCGATGATATCATCAAGCGGATGTTTCGCATTGCTTGCCAGAAGGCAGGCATCCCGCGGGCCGGCACCGAGCTTTCGACGGCTGCCTTCCGCCGGTCTGAGCCGCCGGCGCTCTTTCCCATTTGAGGCTGGCTCAGGGTTAGTTGCGTGATCGCAAAACAGGAGTTATGAGGCAAGGCGTTCCCAAACGGGAGTTTGGGAACGAGAATGAGCGCAGGATTTCCGCGACGCGCAGATGTGCACTATCTACACTCACGGCGTGGTCGGGCTTGGCGCCGGGACGCTGTTTGCGCGCTCGAAGATGCCGGCGAGCTTTTGGATGCTCGCCGCCCTGCTTCCCATGCTCCCCGATGTCGATTCCTTCTGGGACGCTCCCTACGGTAGCATGCTCGGCCACCGCGGCTTCACGCATTCGCTCTTGTTCGCCCTGGCCGTGAGTCTTGCAGCCGCCACGCTGCTGCGACATCGTTTGTGGTACGTGCCCCTGGTTATCTTCTTTTTCGTCATCACTGGATCACATGGCGTTCTGGACGCTTTCACGGATGGCGGCTTCGGCATTCCCCTACTCTGGCCGTTTTCGAACCACCGTTTTGGGCCCCGGGGACCGATTCACGTATCCGACATCGGTTTTGAAATACCCAATTGGCGAACCAGCCGCACCGTGCAAACGGAGCTCTTGTATGTCTGGCTGCCAGTGGCGGTAATCGTCGCTGCTCGGGTCCTCGTCTGGGCGTGGCGACGAAAGCGAACCCGCCCTGGGCCAACTACCCGGCCTGCGGTTTGATACGTGACGGCACAAAAATACAATGCTCACGAAGAGATGAACTTCGGGACAGGATGAATGCAAGATAGTTTGCGAGCATTGCTTTCCGGGATCATCGATTATGCCGGCATGTTTCCACCGGCACGACTCGATTTGAAACCGGCGCTTGAAAACTACTGCCGCTATCGGCGGGACTCGGACGCATGGATGCTGGGGCGATTTGTGTGCCCGGCTTCACATCTCGCTGAGTGTGGCAGGGCGCTTGAGGATGGCGGCGCTGATGGGCCCCTGCCCTTGGTGGCGCTCGCTTCGGGGTGGGATGCGCTTGGCGCGGACATGCAGCTTATCGATGCTTTCCAACAGCAGCAACGCGGCCGTGCAGCGGTCACCGTTCTGGAAGCGAAGCTGCCCGATGCTCCGGGTGGTATTTTGCCGCCCTTGCTACGCGACCATTGGCAAACAAAACTGATCGATGTCGCGCCGATCCTGGGCGGGCTGGCCCACGACACGGCCATCTTTGTCGAGGCACCGGCGGGCGGCCACTGGCTGGCCCGCTTGAGCGCGGCGATCGAGGCGATAGCGGAATTCAACTCCAAGGAGCCCGAGAGGCGGCTTGGCTTCAAGCTCCGGTGTGGCGGTCTTGAGGCTTCGGCTTTTCCACCTACCGAGCAGGTTGCCCTGGCCCTTGCGCTATGCCGAGAGATGGACGTGCCTTTCAAAGCCACAGCCGGCCTGCATCATCCGATCAGGCGTTTTGATGCCGGCGTACAGACGACCATGCACGGATTCATCAATGTATTCGGGGCGGGAATTTTGCTCAATGCCTCGGGACTCGGTCTACAGCCGTTGCTTCAGATCCTGGATGATGAGGACGCATCGAGTTTTCATTTTGACGCAGCCGAGTTTCGTTGGCGGGACGCCTCGGTTGCCACCGCGGACATCGCCACGCATCGCGGGCGATCAATGATTTCGTTTGGAAGCTGCAGCTTCGATGAACCCCGCGATGATCTTCGGGCCCTGGGATGGCTATGACGAACCCGACGAACGACCCCGGGCTGCGATCCTTCATTTCCGTGGATCCTCGCTCGCACTTTCCAATCCAGAACTTGCCTTACGGAGTGTTCCAGCGTCCGGGCCGTGCTGCCGGCTCCATTGGTGTCGCCATTGGCGACGCCATTCTCGATCTCTCGGTAATCGCCCGGCAAGGCATGCTCGATTCCCCCGCCCTGCCCCGCGAGGCGTTTACCTCCCCGACCCTGAATCACTTCATGTCGCTCGGCCCGCGAAGCTGGCACGAGGCCCGCACTCGAATCAGCCGGCTTTTGTCGGCAGATGAGCCCGCTCTCCGCGACAACGCCTCGCTCCAGGAACAGGCGCTTGTGCTCCAGCGCGAGGTGACGATGGTGCTGCCCGCCGAGATCGGAGACTATACCGATTTCTATTCATCTAAGGAGCATGCCCGCAATGTCGGCACCATGTTCCGTGGGCCCGCCAATGCGCTCATGCCGAACTGGGTTCACTTGCCGGTCGCCTATCACGGTCGCGCCAGCTCGGTGGTGGTGAGCGGCACGGACCTGCACCGTCCGTGGGGCCAAACCAAGGCGGAAGAAGCTTCGGGGCCGAGCTTTGGACCAAGCCAGAGGCTCGACTTCGAGCTCGAGGTGGGTTGCTTTGTTGGGCCGGGAAACGAGCTCGGCCGCGCCATTCCCATTCACCATGCGCAGGAACATCTCTTTGGGCTTGTCCTGGTAAACGACTGGAGCGCCCGGGACATTCAGCAATGGGAGTACGTGCCGCTCGGGCCCTTCCTGGCGAAGAACTTCGGCACCTCGGTGTCACCCTGGGTGGTGACCATGGAAGCCCTCGAGCCCTTCCGTTGCCCTGGCCCCGCGCAGGAGCCCACCCCCCTGCCCTACTTGCAATCGAAAGGCAACTGGGCCATCGACATCGAACTCGAAATCTATCTTCAAGGCGAACACTGGGAACATCCCGAGCGGATCTCGGCGACCAACTTCAAAACGCTGTACTGGAACCTGGCGCAGCAGCTCGCTCATCACAC
>Ga0073928_10004418_pt1 | contig 20838 bp, 18 predicted proteins | sample PaiPotPPA55metaG_FD_76969 | JGI IMG/M metagenome (GOLD analysis project Ga0073928, IMG submission 76969) | Iron sulfur acid spring bacterial and archeal communities from Banff, Canada, to study Microbial Dark Matter (Phase II) - Paint Pots PPA... ...
AAGGTAAAACGCTCCGCCCATGGGTCCCAACCCCATGTACATGAGAACGCCGGTATCGGTCGCCGTCATGTGCGGCCAGGAAGACCGTGAAAAGTAGAAGGCAAGGCATCCCAGGCCGGCGCTCAAACAAAAAAGCCCGACGGAGTGGCTAGGGACTTGCCGGAAGCGAGTGCCTAACAGTGAGTAGGCCGCCCAGGCAAAAGCAGATAACAGCGCTAGCGCGTAAGCGACGCATGTTGCCAGGATTCCGGCATGGCCTGACCCCGATGCAGTCGGATCTCCCGCACTTCCGGAGGCAGTACCCCAAGATGCAAAGCACGCAAGAATGGCGCCCGCAAATCCTATGGCGGCCGGCACGAGGTGACGGCTGCTGATACGGACATCGCGCGTGAAGATCGGCGAAAGAATCACGATCAGTATCGGCCACAGATAATGGATCAGGCTGACCCCGACAGGGTCCCCGAGCTGAAGTGCGTAAAAATAGACGACATGGTATGCAAACATGCCCGCAGACCCACCGACAGCGAGTAACGGAGGCATCCGCCAGTCGCGTGCCCATGGCAATCCCAGCAAGCCGCCCACCGTCAGGGCGATTCCGTTGACGAACAGGGGCGGTAGATGACCGAGCACAACAACACATGAGGCGAGCGTGCTCCACATCAGCACCGTGACCGCGACTCCAAATAAAGCCATCGACAGAATCCCCCAAAGCGCCCGACTCTGCGGTACATCTCCTTTCGAGTCATCCGGCGCAGCGCAGGGGAAGGTGCGCGGTATCTTACCGGTAAAGTAGGAGAGAGCTGGCAGAATTCAGGTCATGCCATGTCCATCGACCGGAATCCGTGAGGCTGCAGAGCATCTGATAGCGGCCGGGCGGCAGAATCTGCTGCCCGGCCGCTATTGCACGATACGGCCTGCTGAAGCCGATCTCGACATCAGTTACGGCTGCTGCCACGAGTCAATACACTGTGAGCTCATCCTGTGAATACCTGAGGGCAAACTGTTATGAAACTCACCGACTTCGACACGTTGACGTTTGACTGCTACGGGACCTTGATCGATTGGGAGACCGGGATCTTCGAAGGTCTGCGCCCCCTTCTTGAGCGCGTCAAGCAGCCGCTGACGCGCGATCAGGTCCTCGAGGCCCATGCACGCCACGAATCCTCGCAGCAGAAATACACGCCGGCCAAGCGGTATCAGGAACTGCTGCCGATCGTCTACAAACGCCTGGCCGAAGAATGGCAGGTACCGTTCACGCTGGACGACTGCATGGCGTACGGAAAGTCGGTGCAGAACTGGCCGGCTTTCGAAGACTCTGCAGAAGCCCTGCACTATCTCAAGAAGCATTACAAGCTCGTGATCCTGTCGAACATCGACAACGAAAGCTTCACCTACAGCAATGCGAAACTGCAGGTCGAGTTCGACGCGATCATCACGGCCGAAGACGTCGGTTCGTACAAGCCGTCGCCGCGTAATTTCGAATACATGCTGGACAAGCTTGGTGACCGTGGAATCAAGAAGGAGAAGATCCTGCATACCGCCGAGAGCCTGTTTCACGATCACAAGCCCGCCAACGAATTTGGCCTGGCATCGTGCTGGATTTATCGCCGCCATGGTCAGGAAGGCTTCGGTGCGACAATGAATCCCGGCCAGCAGCCCAAGGTGGACTTCCGTTTCGACAATATGGCCGGCCTCGTGAAAGCGCATCAGGAAGCCGTGCTGCAAAAGTAACACCTGAATAGCGTCTGCCGCGTCAGAGGATCTTGCGCGGCAGGTCGCGGGCCGCGCAGTCAAATGCGATTATTTTTTAGGAGATTCAGGTGCGACTCACTGACTTCAAGGCGCTCACCTTCGATTGTTACGGCACGCTGATCGACTGGGAACGTGGCATAACGGCGGGTCTTGCGCCTCTGGTCAAACGCATTGACAAGCCGTTGACGCGAGACGAGGTGCTCGAGGCGCATGCCCGTCACGAATCCTCTCAGCAGCGCTACACACCGGAGATGCCGTATCGCGATCTGCTCGCGGTCGTCTTCAAGCGGCTCGCGGAAGAATGGAACGTGCCCTATACAACGGATGAGGCTGCCGCATACGGACGATCGGTAGCTCAGTGGCCCGCATTCCCCGACTCCGCGAGCACGCTTCAATATCTGAAGAAGTACTTCAAGCTGATCATCCTGTCCAATGTCGACAACGAAAGTTTCGCCGGCAGCAGGTCGATGCTGCAAGTAGACTTCGACGCGGTCATCACGGCGGAAGATGTCGGTTCTTATAAACCCTCTCATCGAAACTTCGATTACATGCTCGATATGCTTCCTGCGCTCGGTGTGCGCAAGGAAGAAACGCTGCACATTGCGGACAGCATGTTTCACGATCACGAACCGGCAGCCGAGCTTGGCATAAAATCCTGCTGGATCTACCGCCGGTTCGAGCAGCGAGGCTTCGGCGCCACCCTGCGCACGGTCAATGAGCCGCCGGTCGAGTTCAAGTTCACGAGCATGGCGCAACTGGTGAAGGCGCACCACGAAGAGCTCAGCAAAGGGTGACCTGACAGACCCGCCTGAAAAAAATCACCGGACGCGAGAGCACGACATGACCACCCGACAGAAACTGGATCGGATCGACATCAAGATCCTGGCGGAACTGCAGAAGAACGGCAATATAACGAATGCAAACCTGGCCAATGCAGTCGGGCTATCGCCGAGTCCATGCCTTCAGCGTGTCAAACGGCTTGAATCGTCGGGCATCATCTCCGGATACGGCGCGCATCTCAATCTTGCCAAGCTGACAACTACGGTGACGGTGTTTACCGAGGTGATGCTGCAAGACCATCGACGCGAGGATTTCACCCGCTTTGAAGCGAACGTGCGGGAGATCGACGAGATCATCGAGTGCCACCTGGTCAGCGGAGGCTATGACTATCTGCTGAAGTTCCTGGTCGGCAATATCGGCCACTATCAGGAGGTGGTGGAAAGGCTTCTGGATCTCAACCTCGGCATTGAGAAGTACTTCAGCTACATAGTCATCAGGTCGCCATTCGTGAAGCATGCCGCGCCGTTGGACAAACTGCTGGCTGACGAACCATAAGGTTCGTCACGTCGGCAAGCAATCGCGGCGCGACCGGGCAAACTTGGTGTTGCTTAAGCGGTGACTTTACTGCGCAACGCCGCTCGTACATCGGCGTGTTCGAGCAGGTCGTCCAGCGTCTTTTCCACACGCTCAAACATCAGCGCAAAATCGTCCTGCGTGTAGCAGAGTGCGGGCGCAAATCCGAGGATGTTGTCGCCGAATGCACGGAATATGATCTTGTTCTTGTACGCGGTTTCGAAGATGCGTTCAGGCAGCTTGAGCGATGCATCGAATCCCTTCTTCGACTCTTTATCCGACACCAGTTCGAGTGCGCCGAGCAGGCCGCTATGGCGTGCGTCGCCCACGAGCGGATGCGTCAGCAGCGCGTTGAGCCCGTTTGCAAAGTGCGGCGTTTGTGCGATGCCGTTGGCCAGCAAACCACCTTCGTGATAGAGGCGCATGACTTCAAGTCCGATCGCGGCGCTGACCGGGTGTGCGGAGTACGTCTGGCCATGACCGATCACAACCGACTTGTCCGCACCGTCCGCTATGCCCTGATAGACCGCATCGGACATCAGCACGGCGCCCATCGGTGCGTAGCCGGCGGTCAGTCCCTTGGCGACGGTCATCAGGTCCGGTTCGACACCTTCTGTCTCGCATGCAAAGAGGGGGCCTGTGCGGCCGAACGCGGTGATCACTTCGTCAGCCACGAACAGGATGTCGAGCCTGCGGCAAGCATCGCTCATCGCCTTGAGCCATCCTGCGGGTGGCACGATGACACCGCCCGAACCTTGCACCGGCTCGCAGAAGAATGCCGCGACGTTTTCGGCGCCGAGTGCTGCAACCTTGGCTTCGAGTGCGGCGACTGACGCCGCGATGATCGCCTGCGGATTGTCGGGTGTCGCGCTGCGATAAGGGTAGGGCGATGGAATATGGTGCTGGGTAGCCAGCGGCACGTCGAAGTTGCGATGGAAGCTCGCAATCGCGGTCAATCCCGCACCCACGGAGGACGAACCGTGATAACCCCGTTCAAGCGCAATGATGTGCTTCTTCGACGGACGATTCGTTGCGTTGTAGTAGTGCGTGATGAAGCGGATTGCCGAGTCCACCGCATCGGAGCCGCCGAGTGTGAAATACACATGTTGCAAGGACTTGGGCGCCTTGCTGACGAGCAGCTCGGCAAGTTTGATTGCCGGTTCCGAGCCAAAATGAAAATAGCCGGTGGCGTAGGGCAGGCGGGCCATCTGTTCGGACGCGGCTTTGACGATGCTGTCCTGGCCGTAACCCACATTGACGCACCACAGTCCGGCGAAGGCATCCAGCAATTCGTTGCCGTTTGCGTCGCGCAGGTAGGCGCCGCGGCCGGATTCGAGAAGGGTGACGCCGCGTGCTTCATGCGCGCGATAACTGACGACCGGGTGGATCAGATGCTTGCGGTCGGCTTCGGTGAGTGACTGGATCGACATGGTGGTGACCTGGTTTCGAGAGTACTTGATGAGTGAGCCGGTCCGATTAAAACGTGAAATAGCGCGGCGGTCTTCCTACGGAGCGTATGAAAAAAGCCGCTTAGTCTTCTCGAAGCCGATACAGCGCGACCGCGACCTGCAACTGAAACCGCATCTTCGGATCTTCGAGCGACAGCTTCAGAATGCTTTCGATACGCTCGACGCGATAACGCAGTGTGCTGATATGAATGCCCAGTGCCTTTGCCGTGTTGGCGAGCTGGAAGCCCTCGTCCGCGAGCGTGCATAAGGTTTCCAGCAGCGATTCCCCGCGCCGTTTCTCCGAAAGCGGACCGATCATCCGCTCGACGAGCAGATCCCGAGCGTTCGGGTCCCCCATCAGCGCTCGAGGGAAAAGAATTTCGTCGAATTGATGCAGGCGTCCGGGGCGCAATGTGGATACAAGCGCATGTACGTCTTGCGCTCCAATGGCCATGCCTTTCACGCCGGTGTGAATCCGGCTGATCGCCATGGCGGAGCGTTTGTCCGATAGCGCTTCCCACAATGACGATGCCGATGCGTCTTCCGGAACAATGAACTTGATCTGGTTCAGCCAGATCGCGATGAGCTCGGGGAGCTTCCTTGCACGCAACTGGCGCTTGAGTGAATCGACCCAGCGCTCGCGTCGTTCGAGGCCTTCCGTCGTCAGAGGAATAGGCTCGTCGAGCAAAACCAGGCACACGCGATACGCTTTTGAATCGCTCCAGCCGCACACCCGGGCGCGTTCGAGGGCACCGGCTGTCGCTGAAAATTCGCCGTCGAGAAGGCCGGCGACGAGCGCATACCCAAGGCGATCTTCCTGTTGCGCGAGTTGCCGCTGATGCATCATGTGCAGCGCTGCCACCACGCTCGCATGTTCGATTGCACGCGCATCGAGTTCTTCGGTTTCGTTGCCCGAGAGGTCGAGCCAGATGAGTGCGACGACGGTATCGTGCAGACGGACGGGAAAGACTATTCGGTGCACCGTGGCGAACGCCACCGCTAGCGGCCGTTGCATTGCCGTGAGGTCGGCAGGCAGCGAGCCGCCCTGCACCGCGCCAACGAATTGTGGTTCGAGCAGGGTGGCTTCAACCGTGTCCGATCCACCCAGGATGCCGCCGGCCGGATCGGTGAACGTCACGAAACGCCCGAGCAGGCTGGTCAGCGCGGCTGCGATATCGGACAGGCTGGTCGCGGAAACGGCCGCGTTGGTGAGGGCCCGGTGCAGCTTCTCTGACCGCTCGATAATGTCGCCCTGGAAGTTGATGATCTTCGCGAGTATTTCGTGCGTGACCTCGCTGAACGGAACATCCCAGGGCAGTTCAAGAAGCGGCAGGCCAACCCGGTTGGCTTCTTCAAGCGCCTCGGGCGGGAAGTGTTCACGAAAGTGAGGCACGGCGAGCACCACGCCCGCAAGCCCCACTCGGCTGAGGTTTCTCACCAGCTCCCGCGAGGACACCTCTTCGCTCGGCCAGTTGTATCCGGTCGTGAGCAACAGTTCGCCCGGCTTCACCCATTGCGCAATGTCCGGATGATCGACCATGTGAACCCACGTGATCTCCCGGTCCAGTGTCTGCGATCCCGCCACTACTTCGGCGTCACGTAATATCGTCTCCCTTATCGCGGTGTCGAGTTTCATTTTTCTCCATGGGTGCAGCGTGACGCGCTAGCAGGGCACCGCAATATCGGCCGATCTGCTGGCAACGGGTTGCCGGTAGCCGAACAATACGCCGAACAGACTGAAGGCCGCCGCGAACATCACATAGAACGCAGGCGCCATTGCCGTGCCGGTCCTGCTGATCAGCCAGGTCAGGATCAGCGAGGCGAAGCCGCCAAACGTCATGACCGCAAGGTTGTACGCGACTGACAGCCCGGTAGACAATACTTTTGTCGGAAACGTTTCGGAGAGCGCGGCGAGGATCGGGCCCGTGTAGATCGCAATCAGCACGCCAAATACCGCCTGGAAGATGCATAGCGTGGCGAGCGACGGGGACGACACGATCATCGCGAACATCGGCCAGGCGAGCAGGAGCATGGCCGCTGCCGATCCCGCCAGGAGCCATTTCCGGCCGATCTTGTCGGACCACCAGCCTGTCACAGGCGAGCAGACCGTAATCACTACGCCACCGACCATGGCGGCAATGAACGAGGCCGACTGCTGCAGCTTGAGCACCTTGACCGAAAACGTCGGCATGTAGAAGAGGATGACGTAGATGCACACGGTCCACAGCACCACCATCGCGAAGCTCGCGAATGTTTGCCGCGGATAGTCGCGCAGCACATCTGCAAGCGGCGTCTTCGACTTTTCAGTGGCGTTGAGAAAGACCGGCGTTTCTTCGAGGTTGCGCCGGATGAAGAAGCCGATCGGACCGATCAGCAGCCCGGAGAGAAACGGAATTCTCCAACCCCAGCTTTCGACATCCTGTGCCGACATCCCGAGCGTGATCCCGGTGCCGAAACACGCTCCGAGCAGCACGGCGAAGCCGATGCTCGTCTGGATCCAGCTGGAGTAATAGGCTTTCTTCCCCTTCGGTGCATGTTCGGTCAGGAACGCGGTTGCCGTGCCCATTTCCCCGCCGGCGGAAAATCCCTGGAGCAGCCGTGCAACCACGATCAGGCACGGCGCGGCGACGCCGATCTGCGAGTAGGTTGGAGCCAGGCCGATCAGCGCCGTGCCCGCGCACATCAATAGGATGGTCAGCGACAGTGCCGCCTTGCGGCCTGCCCGGTCCGCGTAAATGCCGATCAGGATGCCGCCGAACGGGCGGACCAGGAAGCCGACGCCGAAGGTCGCAACCGAGAGCATCAACGAACTCAGGTCGTTGCCGGTAGGGAAAAAAAGCTTGGCGATAGTAATGGCAAAAAAGCCGTACACCATGAAGTCGAACCATTCAAAGCCATTGCCCAGTACGGTCGCGACAATGGCGCGTCGCCGGACTACCCGGTCTTCGTCGTAGGTTGACGTCAGATCTGCCGTGTTCATCTCCACTCCTGATGCATGCGTGTGACTTCCATGAGGTTGAGCGCACAGCCTTTCCATGCGCTCCCTGTTGGTCATTGGACTCAGCCACAATTCGCACAACTACCCTCCAAACAACGCAATGAACACGGTCGGATTTGTATCAAACATAGAATAAGCGTCATGGAAAAGGAAATTTTCTTGCCCGTTTCGTATGTTTGATAGGTATTTCCTGGTTTTTTGAATTCCTACCATGAGGTCATCATCCGGGAGGGGGAGTTCATGAATACAAGGCAGGATTTGAGCGGCGACCTCGCCGCCATGCGCGATACGTATGTCGCACGTGGTGTTGTCACGGCCCATCCGGTGTTTGCAAGCCACGCCGCGGGCGCTTATCTATGGGATGCGACGGGCCGCAAGTTTCTTGATTTTGTTGCCGGCATTGGCGTGCTGAATGTTGGCCCCTGACAACGTTCGATCAGGACGTAAGCGACGCGCTCGATATGTTCGAGCGTGCAGTCAACGCCGCGAAGCTGGCGGGTTGATCGATATACGCGAGGCGGAAGGGCGTTGGCGTCCAGCATCGGTAGCGCAAACCTGGGAGGAAGAGTGACAACGCCAAACATCACCATTGAAGTCGGCGAAGAAATGGTCGCGGGCTTTGCAAGGAAGGGGCTGGGCCAGGTTCGTGCCTCCTCGTCGCGGGACCGTGGCCACGGCCCGTATCGCAGGCTGATCCTGCGCGGCGCAACGGTGATTGACGGCACCGGGGCGCCGCCTTGGGGACCGGCCGATATCGTTATTGAAGGCGACCGGATCACGGAGATTGCAGCCGTGGGCGTACCCGGTCTTCCGATCAACGCGCAACGCAGGCCCGCCGCAGGCGACCACGAGCTCGACTGCACGGGCAAGTTCGTGACGCCGGGATTTATCGACTGTCACGCACATATCGGCACGCCGTTTCACGCAGAGAACGGCGAGATGATGCCGGCCGGCTATGTGTACAAGCTTTGGCTTGCGCATGGCGTGACGTCAGTGCGCGAAGCGGGCTGCATGAACGGACTCGAATGGACCTGCGAGCAGAAGGCCGCGGCGGACGCGAACCGCATCGCGGCGCCGCACCTGTACCCGTACGTGTACTTTCCTGCGGTCAATGACTACCTCAAGACGATCTACAGTCCTGAAGAAGGGCGTCAATGGCTGAGAAGAGTCAGTGAGAAAGGCGCAAAGGGCGTGAAGTTTTTCGGAGCGCCACCGGCGATCATGCAAGCCGCTCTGGACGAGTGCAAGCTGCTGGGACTGCGTACGTGTTGCCATCATGCGCAACTCTCGGTAGGCCGCATGAACGCGCTCAAGACGGCGCAATGGGGGCTGACAAGCACCGAGCACGCGTATGGCTTGCCGGAGGCGCTCTTCGAGGGCAGGACGCTGCAAACCATTGGCGAAGACTACAACTACAACGATGAATACCTGAGGTTCTCCACTGCCGGGCAGACGTTCCTCCAGGCGGCGAAGCCGGGCAGCCAGAAGTGGAATGATGTGCTGGATGCGTTCCTGGCCGTCGGCCATACCTTCGTGCCTACCATGAACGTGTATGACGGTAACCGGGATCTCATGCGTGCACGCAGGGCTGAATGGCACGACGCGTACACGGATAACACCACCTGGAAGTATTTTCAGCCGCAACGCGGTGGCCACGGTGCGTATTTTTATCGCTGGTCGGTCACGAATGAAGTCGAGTGGCGCGAGAGCTTTCGCCTGCTGATGCAGTTCCTCAACGAATACAAGAACAGGGGCGGGCGTGTATGTCCGGGCAGTGACTCGGGGTTCATGTTCCAGATCTACGGATTCGGTTATGTCCGGGAACTCGAACTGTTTCAGGAGGCAGGATTTTCGCCGCTGGAAGTGCTGCGCGCGGCGACGGCGCAAGCTGCCGAACTGCTTGGCATAGAAGACGAGACAGGCGCGCTCGAAGTCGGCCGCTGTGCTGACATTCTCGTGCACAACCAGAACCCCTTGACCGATTTCAAGCTGCTTTACGGAACCGGCGCCTTGCGGCTGAACGACGAATCTCGCTTTCTCGAACAAAAGCGCTCGATCGAACTGACGATTAAAGGCGGTGTGGTGTTCGATGCCGAGGAACTGCTCGCTGATGTGCGCGGGATGGTATCAGCCACGTGGCCCGATGGTGAGACACCGTTCGGACGAAAGGCATGAATACCGCCTCCACGCAATTTGTCATCCTCGCCGGTGTTCTGGGGAGCGGCAAGACGTCGTTGCTCGAAGCCTTGCTTGATTCGGGCAGTGGCGAGTCGACAGCCGTTATCTTGAACGAGGTGGGTGCGATCAACATCGACGGGGCGGTTCTTTCTGAATCAGCCCGTGGCATGACAATGGCAACGCTCAGCAATGGCTGCGTGTGTTGTTCGTTGAGCAACGATCTGGTGACGACAGTTGAAGAGCTGGTCGCTTTACGCGAGGAAGCGGGGCGGGAGCCATTCGAGCGCATCGTTCTGGAGTGCAGTGGGTTGTCGCAGCCCGGGGCGGTCATGCGTTCGCTGGAACAACTCGCCCAATTACGCTTTCGGCTGCATATCGCGGCCACTTACGACTGTAGCCGCCCGCCGCTCGACTGTGATTTCGACAATGCCTCTGCGCAGCTTACCGCCGCGCATACGGTGGTGTTGACCAAGATCGATCTTGTGAGTGCTGAGCGGCGCACGCAGGCACGCAGCGTGGTCGCCGGTATCAATCCGATGGCTCGTATTGTCGATGAATTTGCGCCTTCGAACCGGGCGCGTGAAGCGTTTGCGGAGGTGGATGCGTTGGTGTCGCCGCAGATCGTGGACAGCGAGCCGATGCGCTCCCGGGAGACCTTGCTTCATCCTCGCGTTCGTGTGTTTCGCGCTCGGTTTATCCAGCAACCAATCTGGGACGAGGTTCTCGATTGGCTTGAAAATATCGCCGGTATGACCGGTGACCGGCTGCTGCGTATGAAGGCGATCGTTGCCGGCCCTCATGGCTCCGATCGCGTTTTACTTCAGAGTGTAGGAACGACATTCGCTGCACCCAGACGTCTTGCGACAACGGTGTTTGACGACCTCGCAGCGGTCTTTATTGTTCGCGACTGCGCGATGGTCGAATTGCAGCAGGTCGACGGAACGTGCGAAGTTTCGTGGACGGCGCTGCAGCGATAGTCAAAAACACACGATCGTTGCCCGATGCCGCGGCCGTCCACGTTGCCCGATTTCTTTCAGGCCTGAACCGCTTCAAGTTCCTTCGCGCTGGCCTTGCTGTCCTCGTTTGCAACTGCCGCGCGTACCAGCGGTAACAGATCGCGGCCGTAACCCAGCGCGTCTTCCAAAGGATCGAAACCGCGAATCAGCAACGTTGAGATACCCAGGCGGTAATACTCGATCAACGCTTCGGTCACCTGTTCGGGTGTGCCGACCAGCGACGTGGAGTTGCCTGCCGCTTTCGTCAGCGCGGTGATCCCGGTCCACAGGCGCTTGTCCACCACGGTACCCTTCGCGGCTTCCGCCAGCAGGCGTTGCGCACCGACGTTCTTGGGTTCGCTCGGACGGCGCGTAAAGTTAGGATTACTTTTCACTACTTCAGTCGCGCGCGCGAGAATCGATTCCGCGCGCGCCCATGCGGCATCTTCCGTTGAAGCGATGATCGGACGCAGCGAAAGGCTGAAGCGGATTGCGTTCTCACGGCCATACGGTCTGGCTGCCGCGCGCACCCGTTCGATGGTCTCGGCGACCTGGGCCAGCGACTCGCCCCACAACGCAAAAACATCGGCATGCTTGCCCGCGACCTGGATTGCCGCTTCCGATGAACCACCGAAATACACCGGCAGATGCGGCTTCTGCAAAGGACGAACCAGCGACCGGTGACCCTTCACCCGATAGAAGGTACCTTCGTGATCAAACGGCGTTTCGCTGGTCCATGAGCGTTTCACGACATCGAGATATTCGTCGGTGCGCTTGTAGCGGTCGTCGTGTTCGAGGAAGTCGCCGTCGCGTTGCTGTTCGGTATTGTCGCCGCCGGAGATGATGTGCACGGCGGTGCGGCCCGCGCTGAAATGATCGAGCGTGGCGAGTTGACGGGCGGCGAGCGTCGGCGCGACAAAGCCCGGGCGATGCGCAAGCAGGATGCCCAGACGTTTTGTTTGTTGCGCCACGAACGACGCGATCTGGAAGCCGTCCGGCGACGCACTTGAATGAGCGATAAGCACGCGATCGAAACCACCGTATTCATGCGCTTGCGCGACCGCGGCAATGTAGGGCGGATTGACAGCGGGTCCTTGGGGCAAATGGATTTCGCTTGATTCCTGATGGCTCACATAGCCGATGAATTCAACGCTCATAGTGGTGCTCCCTTAAGAGAAGATATGGCTTGGTGCGCGGAGAATCCGGCGCGTCCGAATGCGCCGAGCAGCGCGTCGTTTTGCGGCGTATGAATGCGCGAGCACAGCACGTCGCGATGGTGGCGTTCGAGCGCGTTGTTGCGGCTCAGTCCTGGATTGCCGCTTGCCTCGACTGCGAGTTCAACGGCGGTGATGGCGTTCTGCGTCGCGAGGTACTTGATGGCAGGCGCTTCTTGCAGCGGGATATTGCCGTGCGAACCGGCGTCCAGCAGCACGCGATTGTTGAGCAGCAATGCATCGATGCGGCCAAGCGTCTGCTGGAAACTGCCCAGGCTGGAGAGCGGCGCACCCAGGTTGGCGGGTTTGCGATCCGTAGCCCAGGAGGCAAACCAGTCGCGCGCAGACCGGGCTACTGAATCGTAGATCGACGAAAGCAACACGTTCATCCACAGCGTGGTGGGCAGGTCCATGCCGCTTGCAGCGATCTCGGGAGAATTCAGGTCGACGGCATGAGCAGCGGGAACGCGTACGTTCTCGAAGATCACTTCGTGACTACCGGTTGCACGCATGCCAAGGTGGTTCCACGGCTCGCCAAAACGGATGCCTGGTGTATCGCGATGCACCAGGAACGTCCCCACGCGGGGCGAGCTTTCGTCGGTGCGGCCCCAGACAGCGAACCATGTCAGGCCCGGACTGCCCGTCGAATAGATCTTGCTGCCGTTGAGAATCCACGAGTCGCCGTTATCGGTCAGGCGCCCGATCGTGCCGGGCAAACCGCCGCGCGAAGGCGAGCCCAGTTCCGGCTCCACGCGCAACGAGTTGATAAGCGCGCCATTTTCCACTGCATCGCGCGCCACCTGTTCCTTCAACGCCTGCGGCCAGTTTGGGTTGGCCTGCAGGCGCAGATGATAAAGACACTGCATCACGAGGATCAGCGCCGTCGATGGCTCGCCGCGTGCAACCGCGCGCACTACCTTGAGCACTTGCGGGAGCGTAGCCTGCCGGCCACCGAGCGCTTGGGGCACCGTCAGCGCGAGCAGACCGGCGCTTCGCAAACGCGCGAGATTGTCGTGGGGAAAGAGTGCATCACGATCAAGCGCCCCGGCGCTCGCGGCGAAATCCTGAGTGAGCGCAGCAAGCCATTGATCGGCGGTGGGGCTATCGAGGTCGGCGAGGGCGTCGAGCGCAATGGGGTCTTGCAAGGCAGTGGGCGGATGCCGTACGGTCATCGGAAGGTCCGTTAATGGGATTTCTTAGTGCGCCGTGAACTGGGCGTCGAAGCTCGGTGTCACGTCGAGCGATGTCTTGATCACGCCTGCGCGAACATAGAGATCGGCGGTGCGTTGCTGCTCGGCGATCACCTTGCTGTCGATCGTGATCGGCTTTAACTGCGCTCGTTGATAGACGACCTTCAGTACATCGGCAGGCAAATGCGTGACGCGTGATTGAATGGCCGCGACTTCGTCGGGATGCGACAACGCCCATTGCTGACCGGCCGCTACGCGGCGCACGAAGTCATCAATTTCAGCGCGTTTGGTCTTGATCGATTCGTCGGTGGCGGCCTGGAAGCTGAGCCCCGATGAAAGCCCCACGCCATTCGCCACGCTGCGGTTGTTGTCGCGCAATTCGCCGAGCGCGACATACGGGTCCCATGTAGACCATGCATCGACGTTGCCCGACTCCAGCGCTGACTTGGCATCGGCGGGTTGCATGAACTCGAGCGTCACGTCAGAGAGCTTGATGCCCGCACATTCGAGGGTCGCGATGGCCAGAAAATGACCGATAGAACCCCGCGTGGTTGCAATGCGCTTGCCCTTCAGATCGGCTGCGCTTTTGATGGGGGACCCGGCCGGCACGAGAATCGCAAGGTCGACCGGCTGTGAGCGGGTTGCCGCTACTGCACGCACACGCGCACCGGCGGCGTAAGCGAAGATCAGCGGTGCGTCGCCGAGGCCGCCTATATCGATTGCACCTGCGTTCAAGGCCTCACCAAGCGGTTGCGCGGCGGGAAAGTTGAACCACTCGATCTTGTACGGCACGTCTTTCAACTGACCGGATGCTTCGAGAATGCCGCGTGTCTGCAACTGCTGGTCGCCGACTTTCAGAACGGTTTCGGCAACCGAAGCAAGAGGACGCAGCGCGGTGAATGCAGTCAGCGCGCCGATCAACAAGAGGTTGCGTCGTTTCATGAATCGCCTGAGCAGGACAAAAGATTCACGATACGATTTGCCGCGGCATTAGACAAACGCATTGTTCTGCTTTGCTAATCGCCGGAATTGGAATGACGCGGAGCGGGCCGCGTCATGACTGATGCTTCAGACCATTCGCTTCAGATCACGAAGAAGCCGTGCGTGCCGTCGCGTTCCAGTTGCGCGACGAGGCCGTATTCCCATTCAAGGTACGCGTTCATTGCTTCGCGGGGAGCGTCGGTGCCTTCATACGGACGCCGATACCGGTCTATGCGCGGCGACGCCAAATGGGTCTCGCCCTTGGCAAGCGGCAAGCCTGCCGCGGCCCACGCAGCGGTACCGCCTTCGAGCAACAGGACCGGCTTCGATGTGAGCGCCGCCACTTCCGGCCCGGCGAACGCGGCAAGCGCGCTTGAGCCGCACGTGACCACGTATTGCTTCGCGTCCGGCAATGCTGGCAGGTCGAGCGCAAGCCGCGAGCGCACGGTCCACCATGCGCCGGGGATGTGTCCCTTCACATGGTTCGCGCTCGCCGTAAAGTCGAGCACGATGGTCTGGCTTGCGGGATCGTCGAGAAGGGCGGCAAGTTCGTTCGCGGTGATCGTGGGCGTGGCTGCGGGCGGCGGTTTCGCGGCGCGCCACGGGCCTTGTTCGCTCAGGTCGGCCGTGGTTGCGCCGTCGATCACATACACGTCGTTGTTCATCTGCGCGAGCCATGACGCCGTCATGTTGGCGCGCACGCCGTCGTCGTCGAAGAGGACCACGCGGGCGCCTCGGACCGGCGCGAACATCTCTGTTTCCTGCACGAACTGGCCGCCCGGCGCGCCTTGAAAACCCGCTGCATGCGCGTGTTCGTATTCGGCAGGCGTGCGGACATCGAAGCGATACGTTGTGCGTTCCGCGTCGTCCACCCAGCGTTGCGCCTCCGCCAGCGTCGTGCGTTTCACGCCCGCGCGATCGGCTACGGCGCGGGCAGATTCGCGCGAAGCGGCGTCTGCACGGCCGTCGTCGGCGGCGAACCGCCGCGCGCTGCCATGGGCGAGCGTCTGGCCCGCAAGCAACCAGCCGATCGTGCCGTTGCGCAATGCCGCCACCGGGTTCGGAATCCCGGCATTCACCAGCGACTGCGTGCCGATGATGCTGCGCGTACGCCCCGCGCAATTCACGATCACGCGCGTCTTGGGATCGGGTGCAAGTGCACGGGCGCGCAACACGAGTTCGGCGCCCGGCACGCTGATGCTGCCCGGGATGTTCATCGTCTGATATTCGTCGTAGCGGCGCGCGTCCAGCACGACTACATCCTCGCCGCTTTTCAGCAACGCATCGACTGCTTCAGCCGATAACGCCGGCGTATGCCGTTTCGCTTCCACGAACTCGCCGAACGCCTTGCTCGGCACGTTGACATCGCGGAATACTTCGCCACCTGCACGTTCCCAGCCTTTCAGGCCGCCTTCCAATAACGCAACATTGGTATAGCCGAGTTCTTCAAACCGTCGTGCGGCGCGTTCCGCGAGACCTTCGCCGTCGTCAAGCAGAACGATCGGTACGCTCTCGCGCGGCAGCTTTGTAAGCGCTTCGAGCTCGATCTTCGATAACGACAGGTTCGCCGCAAACAACGGATGACGTTGCGCGTGCGGATCTTCTTCGCGGACATCCAGGAAGGCTATTTCGCGCTTTGAAAGCAGGGCGTCGCGCACGTCGTTGAAGGTGCGCTGGGGGATGGCGCTCATGAGTCGAGTCGTTCCTTCGAGAGGTTCCAGAGGTTGGGGAGCGTGTCGTTCGTATAGCCGGAGACGAAGGGTTTCGGCGAACCGTCGGGAGGATAGACGTGTCGTGAGATGCCGCCGATGTTCGCCCCGTACACATGAATGCTGATGGATACGCGGTCGTCGAACGCGTTGCTCACACGATGGATATCGCCAATGGACGGCGACACCGCCGCTACCGTGCCGCGTTCGAGTAACTGGTCTTCGCCCGATGTGACGAGCGCACCGTGGTCGTTGTGTGCATACGAGCGTGCGACTTCCGCGCCGCGCAATACGCCGACGAGACCCCACACCGTGTGATCGTGAACCGGCGTTTGTTGACCCGGTCCCCACACGAAACTGACGACCGAGAAGCGTTGGCGGGCATCGGCGTAGAGCAGGAATTGCTGATAGCGATCAGGCGACGGTTGCGCGTAGGCATCGGGCAGCCAGTCGTCTTCGGCTATCAGCTTGCTCAGCGCAACCGCACCTTGTTCGAGTAGTTGCGCTTCAGGCAAATTTTGATCGACGAGTTGCGCAATCTCGCTTATAAATCTGCGCAGTTTTACATGGCTCATCGTTTAGTGCGGCTTCACGCCGCGTGCGCTATTTGCGCGGTCAGTTCACGCGTGGCCGGGATCAACTCGCGGCCGTAATCAAGCGCGTCTTCCAGCGGATCGAAGCCGCGAATCAGGAACGTGGTGACACCGAGTGCGTGGTATTCGGCCAGCGTTTGCGCCACTTGAGACGGGGTGCCGACGAGCGCCGTCGAATTCGAGCGGCCGCCGATCTCCTTCGCCACACCGGTCCACAGCCGATCGTCTGCACGCACGCCGTCGCCCGCTGCAGCCAGCAGGCGGCGCGCGCCTTCGCTTTGCTGCGGCGTTGCTTCACCCAGACCTTGCAACGCACGCAGCCGCCGCGTTTCAGCAAGGATGTGTTCGGCACGTTCCCACGCGGCCTTTTCGGTCGCCGCAAGAATTGGCCGGAACGATACGGAGAAGCGCACATTGCGTCCATGTTTGGCCGCTTCGGCACGAACACGGGTGACCTGTTCGCGCACCTGTTCTTTTGATTCGCCCCACAGTGCGTAGACGTCCGCGTGCTTGCCCGCGACTTCAATAGCCGGTGCCGATGCACCGCCGAAATAGATCGGCACGTACGGGGCCTGCTTGGGCTTCACTTCGGAGAACGCTTTTTCGAAGCGGTAGTAGCGGCCTTCGTGATCGAAGGGTTCGGATTCGGTCCACACGCGTCGCAGGATCTGCAAATATTCGTCGGTACGGGCATAGCGTTCGTCGTGCGAGAGAAAGTCGCCGTCGCGGCGTTGCTCGACGTCGCTGCCGCCCGAGATGAAGTGGACCGCTAGCCGGCCGCCGCTCAGTTGATCGAGTGTGGCGAGCTGGCGTGCGGCCAGAGTCGGCGCGACGAAGCCGGGGCGATGCGCGAGCATGAAGTGGATGCGCTGCGTGACGCCGGCCGCGTAGGCGACGGTCAGCATGGCGTCGGGGCTGGTCGACTGATAGGGCACGAGAATGCGGTCGAAGCCGGCTTTTTCGTGCGCTTGGGCGAAGTCGCGGAGGTAATCAATATCGATTGCCGGACCGCGCGCCACATGCGTTTCCGAGACTTTTTGCTGCTGGATCATGCCGATGAATTCGACGCTCACGAAAGACGCTCCTCGTTGATTCGCACGGTGAGGCAGTGCGTGAAGAGACGCTTCATGACGCTGCCGATAGCTCTAAAGGCTAACATCGGCTGACGCAGATCTTAAATATCAAAACCAGCTAAAGATATGCCCTTACGACCCCTTGCCCCGACCCGACGACCCCGACTTCGCGCTAGCGGGCGAGCGCGCCCGCCACCGGCTGGTCGTCTCTTTTCCGGCGACTTCATCCATTGCCACGGCAATCAGCTCGACCCGTTGCTCGCGCGTAAAACTCGCGTAAGAAACGCCATCGATCATGCCGTGTTTCTTCAAGAGATGAACCGCAGCCGACCGGTTCGCTTTCTCGAGTTCCAGGTCTTCCTGCGCGCTGAGCAGCGCCGCGGTCAAACTCGCGACCGCTGCTTTTTCCTGCGCGACGTCGAATTTCATCAGGTCCATCTTGACGTCGATGTCCGGTGGATTCGACGACATCCTGACCTGCAATTGCGTCAGTTCGCGTTTCAAGTCGCCTTCGCGCCGAAGCGCGCGTTCAAGCTTCTGCGCCATGCCGGGGTGTGACCGCCCGTGGCTGCGGAAGAACGTGCTGAAGGTGTTTCCAAGAATTCCCATACCGTCATGACCTAGAGGTGATTTGTTCATCGGCAAGCACTGTCCGATGGCCGCAGGTGTGCACTCGACGTGAGAACAAGGTCTCACTCTCGCTAACTACGGCAACTCCCGGCAATTCTTTAGGGTTTTTATGGACCGCCTAATTAACGGTATTTTTTACACAATGAAAGCTGGAGAAAGTACGAAAAAACGCCCGGCAATCAAATGATATTGATTTTGTCTGGATTCCGATGCTGTCCGATGTTGTCCATTAAAGTCCATCAATCCATTTGCTGGCGTGGCTTTGAGCGGAATTGAATAGTCCGATGTTGTCCGTCACGGTACACTGAACTCCCGAATTTTTTCGGACACGCGCCGGACACGGGAGACAGGAAATGAGCAAGCTTGACGCGGCAAAAGTAGCGGCGGCGAAGGCACAGGATCGGCCTTACAAGCTGATCGACGGCAACGGCCTGCAATTGCGGGTCGCAACGGACGGCGGTAAGACATGGTTAGTCCGCTACATCATCGACGGCGACGAAAAGCAATATCGGTTGCCTGAGGCCTACGGCACCGGGCCGGGGAAAATCAGCCTAAAAATCGCCCGTGAACGCGCCTCACATATCCGCGCGCTAGCCCGGCAGGGCATCGATTTCGTTAAGTCAGAAGCCGACGTACGCGCCGCTGAAGCCGAAAGCCGCAAGCGCAACGAGGCCGAGGCTAAGACCGTGCGTGACCTATTCGACGAATGGATTGTTGAGATATCGGGTAAGCGCGGAGGCAAGGGCCGCAAGGATGGTGGCAAGGAGCTCCGTCGTGCCTTTACTAATGACGTGTTACCCGTGATCGGCGGCAAGCTGTTATCTGAGCTTAGCCGGGCCGACGTGCTGAAGACAATCCGCCGGGTATCAGCACGCGGTGCGAACCGGCAAGCCGTCATTATCTTGCGCGACTTCAAACAAATGATTCGCTGGGGTGATTCGAATAAAATTTACCGTCGACTATTAATCGATTGCGACGTGCTCGGCATTGAAGACCGCGACGTTGTCGGCGATTACGACCCGGTTAAAGACAATGTGCGTACACGGGTTCTAGCGCAAGCCGAGATCGTTGTCTTGCGTGAAAAGCTTCGGAATTCAGGCTTAACGGCTGTTATGCAAGCCGCGATCTGGGTAATGCTTGGCACGGGTTGCCGCGTAGGTGAAACCGGCTTGGCGCGCTGGGAACACGTCGATTTTCAGAATCGCACATGGTCAATTCCGAAAGAAAACACGAAAACGCAATCCGCAATTGTTATCAGTCTGTCGGATTTCGTGTTGCGGCAATTCCGGGCGCTGTGGGACACCCGCGAGGCGCTCGACGCCGATAAGCGAAGCCCGTGGGTATTCCCGGCCTTTAAATCGCCGCTGAAGCCGCTGACGAATCATGCCATCGCCAAGGCTTTGTCAGACCGTCAGCGGTCCCCGAACGCGCCAGTTGATAGCCATGCCGTGAAGACAGACCCGCTAGGGCTTGCGTTGCCCGGTGGCGTCTGGAAATGTCACGACTTACGCCGCACGGCGGCAACGCTTATGCAAAGCCTAGGAATACCGGAAAGCGTCGCGCATCGCTGTCTTAATCATGCGCCGTCAGGCAAGTTAAACCAGATTTACATGCTCTACGATTTCGGCCCGGAAATGACGGCGGCATGGACGGCATTAGGTGAACGCCTCCATGTATTGCTTTCACATAATGTGATTATCGGGAGTTTCACACAGTCCGCATAATCGGCTTGATCTTATTCAATTGATTTAAGTCTCCCCGGGGAGATTCACGCTAAAGACGTAACCAAGGCTTCGGGCGTGTCGAAATCAACATTTTATGAAGGATTCAGGTCCGGGCGTTATCCGGTTTGCGATGGCTGGGAGGGCAGGATGGGTTATTGGCTTACTGAAACGATTCGGCCCCTCGCGGCGGAAGCAGTGGCGAAATGCTGGCCCGGCTCAACACACCACAAATACCGGGGCAGGTCGAGACGGCATTGCAACTCACCCTTGTGTCGATGGCAAGCCGTGGGGTCACTCGACTTGTCGTGCGCTTCGAGCACGAGGCCGAAGCGCGCCGCTTCTGGGACGCGATGCGAACGAGGTTCGAGCAGTTCTCGCTCGAACTGCATGGGGAAAAGACCAGGCTGCTGGAATTTGGTCGCTATGCGATCAAGCGGCGGCAGTGCAGCGGGCAGGGCAAACCGCTGACGTTCAACTCCCTGGGACATGTGTTGCCCGCGCATATGTTGTGTTGAGTGCCAGATGGCTTGGTGATCAGCGATTGGTCTCCTGGATACACAACATAAGTATTGGGCGGCAAATGGTTAGAGGGTCTTCAGGAAGCTGATGAGGTTGTGGTCTTTGCGCCAGCGTTTTACCGAGACCTTGTCTGGCATGTCGCAGCGCGCGAGCGCCTTGGCCTTCATTTCAAGGTCGACCTCCGCATAGATGTTGGTCGTGTCCAGGGAGACGTGCCCAAGCCAGGCGCGGATCGTATTGATGTCGACGCCTGAGCGAAGCAGATGAACGGCGCACGTGTGCCTTACACAATGCGGGCTGATCCGCTTCTGACTAAGCGATGGTAAGGTCAGGGTCGCTTGGGCGGCCGCGCGGCGTACCAGGTTGTAGATGCCGAACCGGGTGAGCGGTTGACCGAGGCGGTTCAAGAACACGGACTCACTCGCGGCACGATTGCGTATCAGAGCTTTGAGAACCTCAGCAGTTTGCGGCCAGAGCGGAC